>SXGQ01463627.1_pt1 | contig 43432 bp, 36 predicted proteins | sample 3178371 | NCBI WGS metagenome assembly SXGQ01 (sample SAMN11356859, study PRJNA531348) | freshwater metagenome | isolation source: freshwater sample F1-20 | place: China: Fuxian Lake, Yuxi | collected 2017-12-25
ACCGGCGACGAGCCCGTCGACGAGATGGTGGCGCCCGACCAGCTGCTGACGTCCGTGCCGAACGCCGACGTCGTGGTGCTCTGCGCCCCGGCCACCCGCCACACGGTCGGCATGGTCGATGTTTCGGAGTTCACTCTAATTGGATCGCTAATAAGTCAGATATTTAGCATCTTTATTTTTCCAATTATTTTGATTTTACAGTTTAGTAAATACAATTCCTTATTTTTTTTACACTGCGCTTTAATCATTTTAGGTTTATCCGTAATTTTAAAATGGTATAGAGGCTTTTTAATAGCTCTAATTGAGGAAAGAATAGGTTTATTACAAATTTTTACATACTTTTGTGCTTTAGAAATTTTACCAGGACTAATTTTGTTAAAGTATATCATTGAAACTTTTTAAACAAGAAAAACAATGTTAGCAAAGAAAAAAGTAGCAAAGAAAAAAAGTGCTTATAAGGTAACTAAAAAAATCAAAAAAGTCACTAATTCAAAAAAGTCACTAGTTCAAAAAAAGCCAATTAAAATTTTTACAAAAAAATTTAAGGCTTTACCAAAATCTGCTAAAAAACCGATTATAAAACTTGTAAAAAAATCCGATAAAAAAATCAAAGTTAAATCAGTTAAAGCTGAAAAAAGCGTCCCCATTCAATCATTAATACCACCAGATAATCAAAGTATCGGCGATCAAATTTTGATTAAAAGGAGAAGAAGGAAAACAAAAAAAGAGGTGTTTGTTATTAAAAAGTTTCCCTACGTAGAAATAAGTAATTACCCGAAACGTCGTGTAAAAAATATACTTGTATCACAGCCTAGTCCGATTGAAACCGAAAAGAGCCCATATTTTGATCTTGCGAAAAAATATAACCTTAATATAAATTTTAGACAATTTATTAAAGTTGAAGGTTTAAATGCTCAAGAATTTAGAGCTCAACGAATTGATATTTTAGAGCACGGTGCTGTTATTTTAAATAGTAAGTTTGCTGCAGATCATTATTTTCGTATATGCAATGAATTGAGAATAACAGTGCCTGAAAGCATAAAATATTTTTGTATAAATGAACAAACTGCATATTATTTACAAAAGTACATTCAGTATCGAAAACGAAAAATATTTTTTGGTCATGGAACCATTACTGATTTAGTAGATGTGATTAAAAAAAATAAAAACGAAAAGTTTTTATTGCCAGCTAGCGATGCTCAAAAAGAACAAATAGCAGAACTTTTAGAAGAGGTTAATATATCTGTTACTAAAGCTATTTTTTACAAAACAGTATGTGCAGATTTAAGCGATTTAAAAAGTTTAGCTGAATTTGACCTAATGGTATTTTTTACACCTGTAGGTATAAAATCTTTAAAGCAAAATTTTCCAAATTTTAAGCAAGGTAGTACTCGAATAGCTGCTTTTGGTTTTGCAACTGCAAATATGGTAAAATCACTTGGTTATAGACTAGATATTAATGCTCCTAATATTATAAATCAAAGTATGACAGGAGCTTTAGACACTTATTTAAAAGAGGCTAACAAAAAATAAATATCAAATAGTTTTATCTTCTGATATACTATTTTTCATTAATTTTTTAATAGACATCTCTATAATTGCGTAATCTTCACTTTTTTTTCCAATGTATAAAAATGCCAAAATCATCTTGGTTTGATATGGGGCTAAATCATCATAAAAAGTTTTTTTATTTAATCTGTATACCTCCCTCATACGTCGTTTTAATTTATTTCTATCGTGCGCTTTTTTAAAACTGCGCTTAGGCGTTACAAACATTGCCTGAGCAGGAAATTTTAGATTTACTGGCGTGAAGCAAAAGGTAAGCTTAATAGGGTATACCACTAATGATCTTCCTTTTTCAAAAAGCAATTTCACTTGCTTCTTGCTACATAAACGCTCTTGTTTATAAAATTTATTTTTGATGATTAAAAGTTTAAAAATAATTTAATTAAAATATAATACAAAAAACTATATAAACGGATTCTATTTTTTTGTTTGGTAAAGATAATTTTTTACTTTTATAGTTATAAACTAAATTAAATTATGGGAAAAGGTGATAAAAGAACAAAACGAGGTAAAATACATATCGGTTCAACGGGAGTAAAGCGTCAAAAAAAGAAATCTGCAAAAAAAGTTTCAGTTAAAAAAGTAGTAGTAAAGGAAATAGTTGCGGCAGAAGAGCCAAAAAAAATAGCTGCTCCAAAGAAAACAGCTACTCCGAAGAAATCAGCTGCTCCGAAGAAATCAGCTGCTCCGAAGAAATCAGTGTCACCAAAAAAAGCCTAATAAAAATTAAGCTAAAAAAGCCGTCAAATTTAATTTGACGGCTTTTTTAGCTTAACATCTTTCGTTTGTTTTAATTAATAGTTTAATTAAATATGGATTTTATCGAATTTAATAAAAAAGCGCAGTCAAAAAAAAAGAAAATCAGTTTTTTTATAAAAAATTGAATAACCGGCCTTTAAAAAACTTAGATGAAGTTATTCACCATGAACATGAAAAAGTTTTTGAACAAATTAATTGTTTAAGTTGCGCTAACTGCTGCAAAACAACTTCTCCTATTTTTTATCAGAGCGATATTGAACGCGCTGCAAAAGCAACTAAAATGCGCTCAGGAGCATTTATAGATAAGTATTTAAAGATAGACGATGATAATGATTATGTCTTAAAGAAATCTCCCTGTTCTTTCTTAAATCAAGATAATTATTGTGTTATTTATAAAGATAGACCAAAAGCTTGCAGAGATTATCCCCATACGAATCGAAAAAAAATGCAACAAATTTTATCTTTAACGTATCAAAACACATTGGTCTGCCCCGCAGTTTTAGAAATAACAGCGCGTTTAAAGAAAAAATTAGGCCTGTAATAGAGGTAAATTTACTATATAATTAACATGGCATCGCCATAAGAATAAAAGCGATACTTTTCTTTAATTGCTTCTTTATAGGCCTTATTTATCAAATCATAACCGCCAAATGCGCTTACCATCATTAGCAAGGTACTTTCGGGCATATGAAAATTAGTAATCATACAATTGGCAATACTGAAGTCGTAGGGAGGAAAAATAAATTTATTTGTCCAACCAATAAATGGGTTTAATTGTCCGTTGGTTGAAACTGATGTTTCTATGCCTCTCATAACAGTAGTTCCAACAGCGCACACCCGTTTTTTTCTTTCTTTTGCAGAATTAATAATTTTGCAGGCATCGCTCGAAATTAAAACCTCTTCGCTTTCTGTTTTATGTTTAGTTAAATCTTCTACTTCTACATTTCTGAATGTTCCAAGACCTATGTGAAGAGTTAAAGGCGCAAACCGAACACCTTTAATTTCTAATCGTTTTAATAATTCGCGACTAAAGTGTAAGCCAGCAGTAGGAGCAGCTACGGCCCCTTCGTTTTTAGCAAAAACAGTTTGATAGCGTTCGGTGTCTTCGGGTTCTGCCTCACGTTTAATGTATTTTGGTAAAGGTGTTTCCCCTAAATCGTATAGTATTTTTCTAAATTCTTCGTAACTCCCGTCGTATAAAAAACGCAAAGTTCTTCCTCGAGAAGTAGTATTATCAATAACTTCTGCGACTAAATTGTCATTTTCTCCAAAATATAATTTATTTCCAATTCGAATTTTTCTAGCTGGATCAACTAAAACATCCCACAATCGACTTTCAGCATTTAATTCGCGAAGCAAAAAAACCTCTATTTTTGCACCTGTTTTTTCTTTATTACCATACATTCTTGCTGGAAAAACTTTGGTATCATTCAAAATTAGCACATCTCCATCATCAAAATAATTAGTTATATCTTTAAATTTTTTATGTGAAATTTTTCCTGTAGTTCTTTCTATAACCATTAAACGAGAATCTTCACGATTTTTGGAAGGATATTCCGCTAATAATTCTTTTGGCAAATTAAATTTAAACATTGATAGTTTCATAGGTACTTTATTAATTTTTTTAAAGAGAATGATTTTTTTTATCAGATAGAGAGTCTTTTGGATTTTATATCAGCATCCGACTCAAAGTATACTGATTAAAAAATAAATGTCATAATCTTACGGGATTAATTCGGGTAGAAAAAATACGACATTTTATTGGGTTTTGCAATTTAAAAACACAAAAAATCCCTAAATTAACTTTAAAACTAAAAAAGCAAACAATTCTCGTTAAATTTAAACTCAATTAAATTGATTTATACAATGAATTTTACTTCTAAAATAAAAAAATGGGTTGCCGCACTTTCTATCAGTATAATTGTATTTATTGGTCTTGCCTATACACCAGATTATTTCGAAATAAGTAAAAATTTAGATATATTTAATGCTATTTATCGTGAACTAAACGTTTCTTATGTTGATGGAACTAAGCCAGGCCAATTAATGAAAACTGGTATCGACGCCATGTTAAAATCTTTAGATCCATATACTATTTATTATACTGAAAATGATATTGAAGATTTTAGATATACAACCACAGGAGAATACGGGGGTATCGGAGCAATGGTAACCGACATTAATGGGAAAATTATAATTGCCGAACCCTATGAAGGATTTTCGGCTTTTAAATCAGGGATTAGAGCTGGAGATCAAATTATTGGTGTGAACAATATTAATTTAGAAGGAAAGCGAAGCGACGAAATAAGTAATCTTTTGAAAGGCCAAGCCGGATCATCTTTAAAATTGAAGCTTATTAAAGCAGGACAAAATACCCCTATAGAGATAATCTTAAAACGAGAAGAAATTAAGACAAAATCGGTGCCATATTTTGGTGTATTACCAAATAGCGAAACAGGATATATTAAATTGACTGCTTTTACAGAAAATTGTAGTAACGAAGTTAAAGAAGCTTTACAAGCTTTAAAAAATAAAAATTGTAAAAATATAATTTTAGATTTAAAAGGTAATCTCGGGGGTTTACTAATTGAAGCGGTTAATATCGTAAATCTTTTTGTAGATAAAGGACAAGAAATTGTATACACCAAAGGAAAAACTTCAAATTGGGATAAATCATATTTATCTGTTAATAATCCCATTGATATAAAAATACCTTTAGCGGTTTTAGTAGATGAAAATTCAGCGTCTGCCTCAGAAATAGTAAGTGGAGCCTTACAAGATTTAGATCGAGCAATTATTATTGGCAAGCGCACATATGGCAAAGGATTAGTTCAACAAACAAAACCACTAGTTTATAACTCGCAAATAAAAATAACTGTAGCAAAATATTATATTCCCAGTGGACGCTGTGTTCAGGCTCTAGATTATAGCAATAAAAACGAAGACGGTCGAGTTGAAAAAGTTTCAGATAGTTTAATTACCGCATTTAAAACAAAAAGGGGACGCATCGTTTATGATGGGGCCGGAGTAATGCCTGATATAAAATCAACAGAAGTAAAACCTAAAACCGTTTTAATTTCATTACTTTCAAAATTTCATATTTTTAATTATGCAACTAATTATGTTTTAAAAACACCAAATATTAATTCTGCCTCAAATTTTACCTTAACTGATAATGATTATAATGAATTTATGACTTTTATAAAAACACAAGATTATAGCTATAAATCAAATATTGAAATTGATTTAGAAAAACTAAAAAAGCAGGCAGAAGAGGAACAATCTTTTGATGTTATTAAATCAGAATATGAAGCCTTATTAAATAAATTGATGCAAGATAAAAAAGATGATTTAATAAAATATAAATCGGAAATTTGCAAAGAATTAGAAACAGAAATTGTTTCTCGATATTATTTTGAAAAAGGCAGAATTGAATCTAATATAAAAAATGATAATGATATTAAACAAGCAAAATCAGTACTTTCTGATAATTTTAAAACGGAAGCTATTTTAACAAAAATTGAAAAGCCCACGAAACCATTTAATATAAAGAAAAAGTTTTAAAAATTGTCTTTTAAAATAAAAGGCAGATTGGCTGTAAAAAACTTTAATTTACCTATTTGATAAGGTTTTTCGCCTATTTTTTTTATTATTTATTATTAGTTAATTTTAAAAAAATTATCATGTTGATATTAATTATAGGATCATCAAAAGGCATTGGCTTTGAAATGGTAAAACTATTTTCTCAAAACCCTTCCAATTTAATTATTGCAGTTTCGAGAAATATAGATTCGTTGAATAAACTGGTAAAAGAAAAAAATACACATTCTATTTTGCCAATTAAATCGGACATAACAAATCCACTTCAAATAAAAAAAATATTTAAAATAATAAAAGGACTTAATTTACCATTAGACATTTTAATTAATAATGCTGGACAAATTGTAAACAAGCCATTTGAAAATATAACAAATAAAGATTTGCAATCAGTTTATCAAACGAATGTATTTGGGCCATTTATGCTCATACAGATACTTTTGCCATTAATGAATTTAAAAAATAAATCACATATTTTAAACATCAGCAGTATGGGGGGATTTCAGGGGAGTTCAAAATTTGCGGGATTAAGCGCTTATTCAAGTAGTAAAGGTGCATTAAGTATATTATCAGAGTGTTTAGCCGAAGAGTTTAAAACAAAAAATATCTCAATTAATTGTTTGGCTTTGGGGGCCGTTCAAACAGAAATGTTAAACTTAGCTTTCCCTGGATATAAAGCGTTATTAAACTCAAAGCAAATGGCTAAATTTATTTGTCACTTTGCGCTCACTGGTCATGAATATTTTAATGGCAAAATCATTCCAGTTTCTTCATCTAATCCATAAGTAACGAATGAAAAAATTTTTTTCATTTTTTTTATTTTTTCCTTTCTTTTTTTTATTTTCCCAAACCCCTACTCAAACCATTAAAGGTATTATTATTGATAAACAGAGCCAGGTTCCATTAATTGGTATTAGTATTCAATTAGTAAATTCAAATCCATTATTAGGATCAATTTCAAATGATAAAGGAGAGTTTAAAATATTAAATGTACCAATTGGTCGATGGCAATTAGTTGCAAAATCGGTAAGTTATAAAGAGAAAGTTATTTCTATTATTTTAAATTCAGGAAAAGAATCAATTTCAAATATCGAATTAGAAGAGCTTATTATTAATGGTGAAGAAATTATTATTACTACAGAACAAGATAAAACACAATCTAATAATAAAATGAGTTTGGTGAGTTCTCGTCTATTTAGTGCTGAAGAAGCATCTCGTTATGCAGGTAGCAGAAATGACCCATCAAGAATGGCGGCAAATTTTGCTGGAGTTAGTGGAACCAACGATTCTCGTAATGATATTATTATAAGAGGAAATTCTCCGATCGGAATTTTATGGCGATTAAATGGAATAGATATTCCTAACCCCAATCATTTTGGAAATGCGGGAACAACTGGAGGTCCAATAAGCATATTAAATAATAATACATTAGGAAATTCTGACTTTATAACGGGGGCTTTCGCAGCAGATTATGGCAACGCTACCTCTGGTGTATTTGATTTAAAAATGCGAGAAGGAAATAACGAAAAAAAAGAATTCACTGCACAAATCGGCTTTAATGGATTTGAGCTTGGTGCTGAGGGCCCTTTTTCAAAAAAAGAAAACTCTTCTTTTATGATTAATTATCGTTACTCTACACTTTCTGTATTTAAAGCTTTAAAAATTAGTTTTGGAACCGGCTCAGCGGTTCCCCAATATCAAGACATTACATTTAAAACAGATTTTGTTACAACAAAATATGGTAAATTTTCTTTTTGGGGTATTGGTGGACTCAGTTATGTTGCCATTTTAGAGAGAGATAAAAAATCAGGTCAAAATTTATATGGGATTAATAACCGAGACTCCTATTTTAATTCAAATGTTGGAGTAAGTGGGATTTCTCACACATATCTTTTTAAGCGAAATGCTTATCTTAAAACAAATATAGGCATAAGTGGACAGTACAATAATATTATCACTGATAAAATTGATAGTTCATTTAATAATATAAATTACACTATGCCTGAATATCGTCAGATGACTCAAAATATACGTTATACATTTAACAGTACTTTTAATAAAAAATTTAATTCAAGAGATTTCTTTAACATTGGAATTAATTTAGAGTCATATAAAAGTAGTTTTATTGATAGTATAGATAATCTTTTTGGAAGTAATACCTTTATTACATTAAGAAATTATAAAGGAGTTACTTCTTTTTTACGAACTTTTTCACAATGGCAGCATAAATTTTCAGATAATTTTTTATTTAATTTAGGAATTAATTACCAATATTTTTTATTAAATCAATTCTCTGCAATTGAACCAAGATTTGGGTTAAAGTATAACATTAATCAGAAGCAAAGCATTAGTTTAGGAAGCGGTTTGCATAGTCAGATTCAGCCTGTATATATTTATTTTGCCAGCGAAATTCAGAACGCAATAAGACAAGAAACGAATAAAAATCTTGATTTTACAAGATCTTCTCATATAGTAGTGTCATATGAAAATAATTTTGCTGCGAATTTCCGTTTAAAAACAGAAATATATTATCAATATATTTATAACGTACCAGTAAAAAATTACCCTAATACATTTTCGGCATTAAATTTAGGGGCAGATTTTTTTAGTCCAAACATTTCTAATTTGGTCAGTAAAGGCAATGGTTATAATTATGGGTTAGAAATTACTTTAGAAAAATTTTATAATAAAGGATATTATTTTTTATTTACAACTAGTTTATTTGAAAGTAAATATAAAGCTAGCGATAACATCATTAGAAATACTGCTTTTAATGGTAATTATGTATTTAATATTTTAGGGGGAAAAGAGTTCAAAATTAAGGAAAAGCATACGTTTAGTATAGATTTAAGAGGCGTATTTTCGGGAGGCAAACGTTATTCTCCGATTAACTTAGAAGAAAGTATTTCTCAAAAAATTGAAGTTCGTGATTTAGAAAAAGCATACCAATTTCGATACTCAGATTATTTTAGAATAGATATAAAGCCCGGATATCGTTTTAATTCTAAAAAAGTTACGCATGAATTTTCAATTGATATACAAAACATAACCAAGAATTTAAATGTCTTTCGAGAATATTATGATGTTTCAAGTCAAGAAATTAAAACAGATTATCAATTAATTTTTTTTATTATACCACAGTATAGAATTTTATTTTAAAAACTATTTTTAAAACATAAATATTTCTGAAACTAAACTTGGCACTATTCCGATTAACAATGTTAAAATAGATGTGAAAATGATAACGAACTTATTAGAATTTTCAATAATTAGTGGAGCATCATTTTCTGATTTATTAAAATACATTGCAATAACAACTTTTAAATAATAATAAGCGCCTACTGCTGAACTTATAATTGCTAAAATAATTAACCATTTATAGGGCGTTCCTATCATAGTTATAAATACAAAATATTTTGCAAAAAAACCAGCTGTAATAGGTATTCCAGCTAGAGAAAACATAGCTAAAGTCATACACAAAGCCATTAAAGGATTATTTTTAGATAAGCCATTAAAAGAGCCAATATCTTCATTTCCTTTTCGTGTAACGTTATATAATATTCCAAAAGCCGAAATACTTCCAACAGAATAAGCTAAGGAATAATAAATAATAGCATCTAATGAAATATTTGTTCGAATGTTTGCTAAAATTACCATTAACATAAATCCAGCATGACTAATACTTGAAAAGGCTAACATTCTTTTTACATTTGATTGCATTGCTGCCGAAAAATTTGCAATGATTAAAGAAGCGGCAATAACTAATGCTAAAGCGCTTGTCCAAATCTCACTAATAGATCCAAATCCAATTGAGAAGAGACGCAGTATAGCTGCAAAAACTGCAGTTTTAACAATTGTACTCATTAAGGCGGTGATTAATGTGGGTGAGCCTTCGTAAACATCGGGGGCCCAAAAATGAAACGGCGCAGCTGAAACTTTAAACAACATAGCGATTAAAATAAAAACAACACCAACATAAAAAAATACGGGTAATTGCGTAGCGTTTTGTTCTATAAAAATGCGCATTTTCATAATATCAAATGTTCCGCATGCACCATATATTAATGAAATGCCAAAAAGTAAAAATCCACTTGCAAATGAACCCATTATTAAATATTTAAAACCAGCTTCGTTACTCTTCAAATCTTCTTTTTTACTTGCCGCTAAAACGTATAATGGAATACTCATAATTTCAATTCCTAAAAATAAGGTAGTCATATTTTTAAAAGCAGTTAACATTAATGCTCCAACTAAAGCAAATAAAACAAGAGCAAAATTATCAACTAATGAGGATGATTTATCAAAATAATTATTTGCTAAAATAAACCAGAAGAATGCTGTAAGAAGAATGATTCCGGAAAAGGCAATTGCTAGTTTATCAAAGCTAATCATATTATCAAAATAAGAAATATTTAAGCTAGTTTCCCACTCTAAAAAATTTAGAGTAAAGGCAGAAACAATTCCTAATAAAACTATTGGTAAAAGTAATTTCTTAAACTTAAAAATTTCGGCAAGCATTGCTAAAATCCCTAATCCACTTATAATTAATAAACCTTTCATAAATATTTAAAATGTTAGCTCAATTATTTAATGTTAATTAAAATATCTTTCGCAGCTTGTTCTGCAATATCATTTAAAGGTTTTGGATAAACGCCAAGCCCAATAACTACAATACAAATAATAACCAAAGTTAACTTCTCAGAACTTGCTAATACACCAAAGCTGAAATTTGAATCTCTATTTTCTCCCAACATAATTTGTTGATAGCTTCTTAACATATATACTGCGCCTAAAATTACGGTAAGACCAGCAAAGGATGCAGCTATATCACTATACTGATAAACGCCATTGATTAATAAAAATTCACCTACAAAACCATTTGTAAGAGGCAAAGCAATTGAGCCCAGTAAAATAATTAAAAATAAAACTGCAAAACTTCCATTTATATTTCGAATACCCCCTAATTTATTTATCTCATTAGTCCCAGTATGACGCAATAAAATATCGGCAATAAAAAACAAGCCAACCACATTAACTCCATGAGCCAACATTTGCATAATTGCACCTTGAACACCTTGTTGATTAGCTGATAAAATACCAGCAGAAATTAAACCTACGTGAGCAATAGAAGAATAAGCTATTAATCGTTTAAAATCTTTTTGGGCTATGGCAATACATGAAGCGTAAATTATTCCAATAACAGATAGGGTGATTGCCATTGACCCCCATTTTTCAGTAGCTAAGGGAACAATTGGTAATAACCATTTAATAACTCCAAAAGTGCCCATTTTTAACATTATACCTGCTAACAACATGGTGCCCTGGCTTGGTGCATTTACATAAGTATTAGGTTGCCAAGTATGAAAAGGGAAAATTGGCATTTTAATTGCAAAGGCAATAAAAATTAACCAAAAAACCACACCTTGTTGATCAAGATTTAAACCTCTGCCAGCTTGATACAAATCTTGTATTGCCCATGATTTTAATCCGTTTATACCGCTATGATTGTATAAATAAATTAATCCCACTAACATAAATAGAGACCCAAATAAAGTATAAATAAAAAATTTAAATGTAATTTTTGCTCTGTTTTCTCCACCCCACAACAAACAAATAAAATAAATTGGAATCAAAGCTAATTCCCAAAAAACATAAAATAAAAAGCCGTCGTTAGCAGAAAAAACACCAACCAGAGCCATTTGCATCAATAAAATTAATCCGTAAAAGTTAGAACCAAGTTCTTGCAAACTATTAAAAGTGGAGAGGATAATTAATGGCACCAAAAAAGTTGTAAGTAAAATCAAAAGTAAACTTAATCCATTTATGCCAACCGAAAAATTAATACCTAAAGATTGAACCCAAGTGTGATTAAAATATAGTGTAGCTAAATTAGGGTTGTGAGTAAATAAAAAAAACGCAACTAATGCAATTATAAATTCAAATACCGAAAAGGTTAACGCTAAATTTCGAGATAAAGCGCTTTTAGTAAAAAACACTATGATTGCAGAGATAAAAGGGAATGATATTAATAAAACTGTTAAAATAAATAAAAACGCTTATTTAATTAAAAATTTTAATAAAATAATAAAAACAACACCCATTGCCATTGACATTAAATAAAAACCAATGTTGCCAGTTTGAATTAGTCGTACTAAAGCACCAGCCGACTTAACAGAATTCCCAATAGTATTAACAGTACCATCAAGCAACCTTAAATCAATAAATTTATAAAATACAGAGGAAATTGAATCTAGTGGCCTTCTAATTACCGCATCATACAAATTATCAACATAATATTTATTATATATAAGCCTTTGCCACGATTTCATTTCTTCTTCTTTATTAAAAGGCAGAACTTTGTTTTTTATAAATAATAAATAGGTAAAATAAAATACTGATAAAGCTGCAGCTACTGCTAATGCCATTAACATCCATTCTGTTTCGTGAGATAAAATACTTGGATTTTTTCTAATAACAATACTCTCTAAATGATGGTGCATCCAATTAGACGCGTTCCAAAATTCCGGTAAGCCGAGCAAACCGCCAATAACAGAAAGAATAGCCAAAACAATTAATGGGAAAGTCATAGATGAGGGCGATTCATGCAAATGATGAGCTTGATCATGAGTTCCTCTAAATTTTCCAAAAAAAGTTAGAAATAATAAACGAAACATATAAAAAGCTGTGAGCATTGAGGCGAACATTCCTAATAACCAAAGAAGTTTACTGTGCTCATAAGTATGAGCTAAAATTTCATCTTTGCTGAAGAAGCCACTAAAAGGGGGCAGTCCACTAATTGCAATAGTTCCTATTAACATTGTAATAAAAGTGATTTTTATTTTACCGCTTAATCCTCCCATTTTACGAATATCTTGCTCTCCACCCATTGCATGAATAACAGATCCCGCACCTAAAAATAATAATGCTTTAAAAAAAGCATGAGTTGTTACATGAAATACAGCCGAGCTATAGGCACCAACTCCTAAACCTAGAAACATTAAGCCCAATTGAGATACAGTTGAATAGGCTAATATTTTTTTTATATCATTTTGAAACAAACCAATTGTTGCAGCAAATAAAGCTGTAATGACACCAACTATGGCCACAGTTTCACTGGCCACTTCGCTTATAGAATAGAAAACATTAGAGCGCACAATCATATAAATACCTGCCGTAACCATTGTAGCAGCGTGAATTAAGGCTGAAACAGGCGTAGGACCGGCCATTGCATCTGGTAACCAAGTATAAAGTGGAATCTGAGCACTTTTTCCTATTGCGCCAATAAATAAAAGCAAAGCAATGGAGGTTATAATATTAGTAGGCGCTGTTCCTGCTCTTAAAAAAATATCGTTAAAAGATATACTACCAAAAGTTATAAAAATTAAAATAATGCCTAATAAAAAACCTAAATCTCCAATACGATTCATCACAAAAGCTTTACGCGCCGCATTATTATAAGATGTATTTTTGAACCAAAAGCCAATTAATAAATAAGAACATAAGCCTACTCCTTCCCACCCTACAAACATAATTATATAATTGTTGCCTAAAACTAGCAACAGCATAAAAAACACGAATAGATTTAAATAAGTAAAAAAACGAGACAAACCTTCGTCTTCCTTCATATATCCAATTGAGTAAAGATGAATTAAAAATCCAATTCCAGTTATTATTAATAAAAACCAGGAGGACAATGGATCAATTAAAAATTCAAAAGGGATTTGAAGCGTGTCAGAATTAATCCATGAAAACAAATAAATAATAATTTGAGGCTTATCTTCAGTTTCTTTTAATTCAATAAAAATTAATAGAGAAACAATAAACGAAGCTAATACAGATAGAGTTGCAATAGATCCGCTAAATCTTTTACTTATTTTATTACCAAAAAAACCATTAATAATAAAACCAAGTAATGGAAATAATGGAACAAGTGCTATTAAATTAAACATATTTGAAAAACTAATTTTTTAAATTTTTTAATAAATCGGAATCGATGCTTTTTATATTTTTATAAATCATACTTAAAATAGCTAAGCCCACCGCTACCTCAGAAGCTGCAACTGCCATAACAAAAAACACAAATACCTGACCGGCAGAATCGTTATGTAAAACACTAAAGGCAACTAATAATAAATTTACTGCATTTAACATCAACTCAATACACATAAAAAGTATAATGGTATTTCGACGAGCCATTACACCCACAGCACCAATTGTAAATAAAATAGTACTCAACATCAAGTACATATTGATAGAAATTCCGTTAATCATATTAAAATAAATTCTTAATCATTTAATTTCTTTTTTTCCTATCATTATTGCCCCAACTAATGCTGATAAAAGAAGGATAGAAACAATTTCAAATGGAAATAAATATTCGTGAAATAAAACTCTTCCTAAATTTTTTACTATGCCAATTTCAGAATGTCCAACTTGAGATAGTTGAAGCTGTTCGGTGCCTTTTAAAGCACCAACTAAAACCACAAGTAATAAACCTCCAATAATCCCAGCAATTAGTTTTGACATCATTGTTTTTTGAGGTTCAGAATCTTGATTTAAATTCATAAGCATGATTACAAATAAAAACAACACCATTATGGCTCCAGCATATACGGCAATATGAACAATCGCTAAAAACTGAGCGTTTAATAATAAATAATGCGCAGCAATACAAAAAAAAGTTAGCACTAAGTACAATACCGAATTAATAGGATTACGAGTAAATACTACCATTAAAGCAAACATAATTGAAAGAAAAGATATAATTCCAAAAAGCCATTGTGTTATTGTGTAACCTAACATAAATTATTTTTAATTTTTATAATTACTTATAATTAATTTGCCTCATGTTTTTATTTTTTTAATTTTTTTTGGTACAACTCATTATGTTTATATCCAGGCAGTTTTTTAAATTCTTGAACTTCTGGCGTTTGACGTTTAGTAACATCGATGCGTTTATCTATCTTTTCTACTAATTTGTCTTTCCCGTAAATAAAAGTGTCTCTTTCATATTCCGCATCCACAATTCTATCAGTTAAAAAAATAGCTTCTTTAGGGCAAGCCTCTTCGCATAAACCGCAAAATATACAACGTAGCATATTAATTTCATATGTTTTTGCATATTTTTCTTCACGATATAAATGCTCTTCTCCCTTTTTACGCTCTGCACTTTCCATAATAATTGCTTCAGCTGGACAAGCAATAGCGCACATACCACAGGAAGTGCAACGCTCTGCACCGTTTTCGTCAAGTTTCAACACATGTTGTCCACGATAAACATCTGCATATTGACGCTTTACCTCAGGATACATAATGGTGGGTCGTTTTTTAAAAAGATGACTAAATGTAATAGCCATACCTTTTATTATAGCTGGAAAATAAATTTTTTCAGCAAGACTTTGCTCTTTATTAGATACGACTTTGCCTCTGTTTGTTAATTGCATGGATTCAAGTTAAAGATTTATATTTCCTTTAAAATATTCAACAATTACTGTAATTAATAAATTTAATAAAGATAAAGGCAATAAACTTTTCCAACCTAAATTCATTAATTGATCGTAACGAAATCTTGGAATTGTCCAGCGAATCCACATAAATACTGAAATGAAAATTAAGGTTTTTGTAAAATAAGATCCAAATCCAATCAATGAAATAATCCACGAACCTTCTTGTAAACCCATGGCTTGATATAACTCGTGAGCAAAAGGAAAATTATAGCCACCAAAATAAAAGCCTGCCATCACTGCCGAAGAAACAAACATATTAATGTATTCTGCAAATAAAAATAAACCCAATTTAAATGCTGAGTATTCTGTATGATATCCGCCTACTAACTCTGTTTCGCATTCTGCTAAATCAAATGGCGCACGATTAGTTTCGGCTAATGCACAAATAAAAAATATAATAAATCCTAGTGGTTGCCAGACAATATTTGCAAAACCTTTATCTTGCGCAGCAACAATTTCACTAAAACTTAAAGTGCCTCCTGCAGTTATGATTAAAGCAATTAAAGCAATACCCATTGCTAATTCATAACTAATCATTTGAGCCGAAGCACGAATAGCGCCTAATAAAGAGTATTTATTATTTGAAGCCCAACCGCCAATCATAATTCCATATACACCTATTGAGGTAACTCCTAGCAAAAAAATTATTCCAACATTTATATCCGAAACTTGTAAAGCGTAAAAAGTTTCATCAATTTTAACTGGCGGCCCCCAAGGTATTAAAACGCCCGCCATAATTGCAGTAACTATAAATAATGCAGGAGCTAAAACGAATAAAAATTTATTTGAAACATTTGGAATAATTTCTTCTTTGAACAACATTTTTCCTCCGTCAGCCAGAGGTTGTAATAATCCCCAAATACCTGCTCGACTTGGTCCCCATCGGTCTTGCAATAATCCAGCGAATTTTCTTTCCCACCAAGTAGAGTAAGCAGCAATCCCTAATGATACAGCAAAAATAATCGCACAAATAATTGATTTATAAATAATAAATTCTAACATTTTAATTTTATTTAATCTTCATGGTTTTTTATCAAGTGGCATAAACCCAAGAGCATTTTGTTGTTTTAGAGCCTGTAATTTTAATTCGTTCAAATGTTGATAATGATTTTGAGATATTACTGAATTTCTGTGAATAGGCGACGGACCTTCAATTACCCAATCGCTGGTTTTTTTGTAATCATAGCGACAAGAGTTACAAATAAATTCTTCTACCTCGTCCCACTGATCTTTTCTTGCAGTTACACGAACCACTTCTTCTCCTTTTAACCAAACGCGAGTTTTACCTGAACACTTATCGCAATTACGATGAGCATCTACAGGTTTTGTAAACCAAACTCGTTGTTTAAAACGAAATGTTTTATCTGTTAAAGCACCAACTGGGCAAACATCAATTACATTTCCAGAAAAATCATTATCGATTATGTTTTCTATGTAGGTAGAAATTTCCGATGAATCTCCACGAGAAATTACGCCATGAACTCGATTATCGGTAATTTGTTCAGCAACCTTTACACAACGATAACAAAGAATACAGCGATTCATATGCAATTTTATTTTATCTCCAATATCAATAGCTTCGTATTCACGACGTTTAAATTCGAAACGAGTTGCGGCAGATCCATGTCCGTAACCCAAATCTTGTAATTTACATTCGCCGGCTTGGTCACAAACCGGGCAATCTAAAGGATGATTAATTAATAAAAATTCAACAACACCTTTTCTTGCTTCCAATAATTCGGCATTAATATTATTTTCAACTACCATACCATCCATTACTTCAGTTCTACAAGAAGCAACAGGTTTGGGAATAGGCGATGGATTGGCAGAACTACCTTGAGTAACTTTTACAATACAAGTTCGGCAGTAACCTCCACTTGTTTTTAAAGAAGAATAGTAGCACATGGCTGGAGGAGCTACTTCGGGCCCAATCATTCGAGCAGCCTGGAGAATTGTTGTTCCTTTTGGCACTTCAATTTGAATTCCATCTATAGTTACTTTCATTTTAAGCTACAATTTTGTTTAGTCTGTTATAGTGGCTAATATCAATAAATTTTTTATTTTTAGCAATGTCTAAAAATTCTTGTTTAAAATGTCGAATTGCTGCAGCTACAGGCCATGCGGCAGCTTCTCCTAGAGGACAAATAGTTTTGCCTTCGATCTTACTTTGAATATCCCAAAGTAATTCTACATCACTTTCGATAGCGGTTCCATTTAAAAACTTTTGTAATATTTTTTCCATCCATCCAGTTCCTTCGCGGCAAGGAGAACATTGTCCGCAACTTTCGTGATGATAAAATCGAGTAAACGTGAATAAATTTTTTACAATGCTGGTGTCTTCATCCATAACAATAAATCCTCCTGAACCTAACATTGTTCCAGTTTGAAACCCACCATCACTGAGACTCTCGTATGACATTAAGCGAGGCTCACCTTTGGCTGTTTTTAAAATTAATTCTGTTGGAAGAATGGGAACAGAAGATCCGCCGGCAACTACTGCTTTTAATTTTTTTCCATTTCTTATGCCACTACAATAATGTTCGCTATAAATAAATTCTTCAACAGGTAGCCCTAATTCTATTTCATATACACCAGGCTTATTAATATGTCCAGACGCAGAAATTAATTTTGTTCCAGTTGATTTCCCTATTCCTATTTTTGCATACTCTTCGCCTCCCATATTAATAATAGGGCAAACAGCGGCAATTGTTTCTACATTATTTACAACTGTTGGGCAGCCCCATAATCCGGCCACAGCAGGAAAAGGAGGTTTTATTCTTGGATTTCCTCTTTTTCCTTCAAGCGATTCTAGCAATGCCGTTTCTTCGCCGCAAATGTATGCCCCAGCTCCAACTTGAATGAAACAATCGTGAGAAAAATTAGTTCCTAAAATATTTTTTCCTAACCATCCTGCTGCGTAAGCTTCGGCAAGAGCTATTTCTAAAATGCGAGCTACATAAAAGTATTCGCCACGAATATAGATATAAGAAGTTTTTGCCCCCAATGCAAAAGAAGATGTAATCATTCCTTCAATCAGCGCATGAGGTATTTTTTCCATTAAGTAACGGTCTTTAAAAGTTCCTGGTTCAGATTCATCGGCATTACAAACTAAGTAACGTTCAACACCTTCGGGCTTAGCTAAAAAACTCCACTTTAGTCCCGTAGGAAAGCCAGCACCACCGCGCCCCCTGAGTCCCGATTTTTTTACTTCATCAGTTACTTGATCAGGGGTCATTGTTTTTAGTGCTTTTTCTACAGAAGAATAACCACCATGAATACGATAAACCTCGAGGGTATTTATTCCTGGCACCTTATCATTGTGTATTAATAATTTTTTTCCCATTTTTTATTCTGCTATTAATAATTTTTATAATGTATTTTTATAATCTAAATCAGTGTAGCTTTTTCTTTTACTTTCTGATTTATAATTTTCGATTAGAGTATCAACTTTTGCGAAGGTTAAATTTTCGTGGTAGCTAGCCCCACATTGTAACATTGGTGATGTTCCACAAGAACCCAAACATTCAACTACTTTTATAGAAAACATGCCGTCTTCCGTAGTTTCTCCTACCTTGATATTTAATTTTTTCTCAATATATTTCACAATATCTTCTGCTCCGTTAAGCCAACAAGAGCTAGTTTGACAAATTTCTAAAATACATTTACCCATTGGTTTTAAATTAAACATAGAGTAAAACGAGGCGACTTCAAATACTTCAATTGATTTTATTTTTAAGATAGACGCCACGTAATCCATTGTTTCAGGACTTAACCAACCACCAAATTCTGCTTGCGCTAAATGTAAAATTGGGAGCAATGCAGATTTTTGTTTGCCTTGAGGATATCGACTGATAATACTTTGTGCAATTTGCATCACATCTTCACTAAATTTTATTTCCAAGCGTTTGCTTTTGTCAAAATGCTGCGCGCCGTGTATTTGATTACTCATTTTATTATTTTATATTTTTTTATGCATCTAATTCTCCAGCAATTACATTCATGCTACTCATTGTTATAATTGCATCACTTAACAATGCACCTTTTATCATTTCAGGATAAGCTTGGTAATATATAAAACATGGCCTTCTAAAATGCAATCTAAATGGCGTTCTACCACCATCACTTATTAAGTAAAATCCCAATTCTCCATTTCCTCCTTCTACACAGTGATATATTTCTCCTTTCGGCACATCGGTTTCACCCATAACAATTTTAAAATGATAGATAAGGGCTTCCATATTATTATAAACTTCGTGTTTGGGAGGTAAAAAGAAATCAGGAATATCTGCATGAACTTTTCCTGAAGGCATATTTTTAATTGCTTGCGAAATTATACTTAATGACTGTTTCATTTCTTCATCACGAACTGTAAATCTATCATAAGTATCGCCACTGGTACCTATAGGAATTTTAAAATCAAAATCTTGGTAAGAAGAATAAGGCGAAGCAACCCTAACATCATAATCAATTCCAGCAGCCCTCAAATTAGGCCCAGTAAAACTATATTCTAATGCCATCTTAGATGAGATGGGCCCGCAATTTATAGTTCTATCCATAAAAATTTTATTACGCATTAGTAAAGTGTTAAATTCATTTAATGCTTTTGGAAAATCTTTTATAAACACATTTATTTTGTCCCATGTATTTTGATTCCATTCTCTTTCAAACCCTCCAATTCTACAAATATTTGTTGTTAATCTGGCACCACAAATACTTTCAAAAATATCATAAATATGTTCTCTCCATTGAAATAAGTATAAAAATCCGGTAGTTCCACCAGTATCTTGACCAATGATGGTATTGCAAATAATATGATCGGCGATTCTAGATAACTCCATTACAATAACTCGCATATATTCTGCACGTTTTGGAATTTCGGCTTTAATTAATTTTTCAACGGTCATGTGCCATCCCATATTATTAATTGGAGAAGAGCAATAGTTTAAACGATCGGTTATAGGGGTTATTTGAGCATAAGGTCTTCTTTCGGCTAATTTCTCAAATGCACGATGAATGTATCCTAAAGTTGGCACTGCATCATGAATAATCTCGCCATCCATTCTTAATACATTTTGAAAAATTCCATGTGTGGCGGGGTGAGTTGGACCTAAATTTAAGATGGAATATTCTTTTTCCATCAAATCATTAAGCGGTAAAGTTGTATCTAATTTTTTTCTCATTTATTTTTTCAGGATGTTGATTTTATTTAACGGCCAAACATTTTATCATCTTTATCTTCTCTTGTTTGGTCTTCGAGAGGATATTCTTTTCGTAATGGAAAAATATCCATTTCATCAACATTTAAAATACGTTTTAAATTAGGATGGCCAATAAAGCGAACGCCATAAAAATCAAAAGTTTCGCGCTCCATCCAATTGGCTCCGGGCCATAAATCTGTTGCTGTTGGTATTTCTGGAACATTAACATCAAAATAAGTTTTTACACGAACGCGCCAATTTTTGGGCATATTATGTAAATGATAAATCACGCTTAATTGCTTTTCGTCGGCGGTTTGCGCACCAGTTAAATCTGTTAAGAAGTGAAAATTTAATTCTTCATCTTCCTTTAAAAAACGAATTACTTCATGAATATTAGCTGAATTTATTGTAAAAACAGGGAAGTCATATAATAATTCGGAGCTAATTACAGCGTTTAAAAATTTTGTATTTAATTTTAGGGAAATTTTATTTAAAAGATCTTCCATTCAAAAAATTTATTCAATTCCATAACTATTTAATAATTTTTTATATTCCGGATTATTTCTTCTTCTACCAGATTCGTTTTTTGCTAGTTCTTGTATTTTTATAATACCTTCTATTATTTGTTCTGGGCGGGGAGGACAACCAGGAACATAGACATCAACTGGTATAATTCTATCAATTCCTTGCAATACGCTATAGGTATCAAAAATACCACCACTACTTGCACATGCACCAACACTCAAAACCCATCGCGGTTCTGCCATTTGTTCGTATACTTGTCGCAAAATAGGACCCATTTTTTTTGCAATAGTACCCATTACCATTAATAAATCTGCTTGTCTTGGAGAAAAACTTAATCGCTCCATTCCGAATCGAGCCAAGTCATAATGAGAGCCCATAGTGGCCATAAATTCGATACCACAGCAAGATGTAGCAAAAGGCAGTGGCCACAATGAGTTAGCTCTGGCCAACCCAATTACTCCATCAATTTTTGTTGCAAAAAAACCTGGTCCTTCGATCCCTTCTGGCTGCTTAGCAATCTCGAGTTTTGTTTGTTTTATAATTTCTTTAGGCATTGGTACTTTTTTTTAGCATTTGGATTTATTTATTCCTCCCACTGAAGTGCTTTTTTAGAAATCATATAATAAAATCCGACTAACAATAAAATTATAAAGCTAAAAACTTCAATAATTCCAAGTAATCCTAATTCTTTAAAATTTGCGGCCCAAGGGTACATAAAAATAACTTCCACATCAAAAAGTACAAATAGGATTGCAACTAAAAAGTATTTAATCGAAAAGGGCACTCGAGCATTTCCTTGAGTTTCAATACCACATTCAAAAGACTCTAATTTAACTTTTGTTTTTCGTTTTGGACCCAAAGCATGGGTAGCTATTAGTGAAACAGCTGCAAAACCAACTGCAACAGTAAACATTATAAAAATTGGCAAATAATCTATAGGAGAGTTGCTCATAATTGCAATAATTTATGAGTGCAAAATTAACCATTTTATACAACTTTTCAAAAACAAATGGCCACTAATTAATTTTTAATAAATTGTATATAAAATTTTTTATTATCGATTAAAAAATTTAAAAAATAAAAACCAAATGGAAGAGCTTGAGTGATTATTTTTGATTCTTTATTTTCGATTTTAAATTTTGATTTTATTACTAATTGACCTAAACTATTATGTATTTCATAATCAATTTCGTTTTTTATTTCGTTTTCAAACTTCAAAGTTAAATCATCTTTTACTGGATTTGGCCTAATTAATATTTTATCTTTTTGAGCATTAATTTGCTTAAAGGCATCTATATAAAATTCGAAATAATCAGACTCAGAGTAACAATTATCATTTCCAGCCCATACAGAATACCAGCCATTTTGAAAAGGAACATATGTTTGAGTGGTTGCTCCTGGAATTAATGACCCGCTATAATACCATTGATAAGAAGAGGCAGTTCCCAAAGCGGTTAAATAGCCTGAAGTAGAAATAATTGTAGGAGTTAATGGCGTTTGAGAAACATATAGTGTTGAACTTCCAAAGCTATTACAGGCTCCTAGTGAAGCAGTAAAGTTATATATTGAAGTAACTGAATTTGTAACTGGAATAAAAAAACCTTGTTGTCCAGTTGACCAATTAATACTATTTGCATTTGAGCTAACACCAATATTTCCAATTTGATTATCACATACCGAACCCGAAATTGCAGATAAGGTAGGATTATTAACAATAGAAATTGTATTTGTGTAAATTGCACTTGGTCCAAAAACATTTGTCGAAACAAGGCTTACGGTGTAAATTCCAATTGTGGGAAAAGTAATAAATGGTGATTGAATAGTTGATGTTGAAGGCGATCCTCCTGAAAAGGTCCAATTCCATGAATTTGGACTATTTGCAGAAACATCATTAAATTGAAGAGCAGTATTTACGCATCCTGGAGAAAATTGAGTATTAAACCCAGCTACAGGGGCTGAAGTTGGATTAGAGTATAAAGATGTTTCCCAAACCCCTCTTGCATAAGTAGCCGCTCTAAGCTTTCCAGTTGGGTAATAAATTTCTAAATCTTGAACTATAATATTTGGAAGGCCTGTAAAATAAGAAATCCAATTACTCATATTTGCCTCTCGGTAATAAACACCAACATCTGTTCCCAGATATAACCCTTGTGGGCTATTCTTTACATATACTATACAGTTAATTGGGATATTTGGTATGCCTTGAGAATAATTAGTCCAAGTTGAGCCGCCATTATAAGATGCTAAAACTTTAATGCCAGCTGAATAACCAGAAAGTGTAATATAAATATTATTTGGATTCAAATTATCCATCGTTAAGTCAGTAATTTGATTGTTACCAATAATGTTTACGGGCGCGATGTTAGACCAAGAGGAACCTCCATTTGAGGTTTTCCAAATAGCATTACTAGAAGTCGCAAAAATTATATTGGGGTTTAATGGTGAAACTTTAATTTCATCTAACGTGGAATTAAAATTGCTTATTATAGTCCATGTATTACCTTGATTTGTTGATTTAAAAACATTTTTATAGCCGCAGTAATAAGTATTTGAACTTATTGGATCTTGAACAATTGGCGCTACCCAAGCTGGAGTTCCCGATAACCCTGAAACAATGGCACTCCAATTAGCTCCCCCGTTAATTGAGCGAGTAAATCCGCCATTTTGTGTTGAGGCAACTAGGGTATTATTATTATTCCAATCTATAAAACAATCCATGCCGTCGCCACCATATATTTGACTCCAATTAGAGCCATTTAATAAATTTGAACCATTATCTTGGTGGCCAGTAATTAGTCTGTTTGAGATATTTGAAGATAAGCCCATTTTATAAATTTGAGCAATATTCATATTCCCATTAATTTCTGTCCAATTCTGCCCATTATTACTTGTTTTTGAAACGCCACCATCTGTTCCCAAGTAACATGTAGTTCCAGAAGTATATAAAACACAATGCAAATCAGCATGAACATATGGCTTTCCTCCACCGCCATACCAGTGAGAGTTTAAAACCCAATTCGCTCCACCATTAGTTGATTTCCATGAATTTACTCCTCCTGCAATAATTTCATTAGCATTTGATGGAGAAGCATCAATGGCAATATCATACCAGCCTTGTCCACCCGTTCCATTTCCGGTTGTACTCCAATCAAAAATATTGGGATAACTGCTCATTAAACTGAAAGTTGTGCCTGAGTTTAACGAACGATACAGTCCTCCAAAGCCATTTGAATTGTTGCTTACTAATACATATAAGTAATTCGCATTTGCTTTTGAAACTGCAATAGACAAACGATTTGCTGAAATTCCACTTGGGAAAGCCGAAACGCCAGCGAAACTTGCACCTCCATTAATTGATTTACTTAATCCATTGCCAGTTACTGCATAAACTGTTATTGTGTCGTTAGGCCTATACTCAGCATCTACATAATTTCCTGAAGAAATTAAAGACCAATTTTGCCCAGCATTTAAAGACCTGTAAATACCAACTGATGAAGCCACTATTAATGTGTTTGGATTTAGCGGATTTATTAATAAACGATATATTCTTCTTTGCTGGGTTGTTTGCCAAACAAGACCTGTATTATTCCATGTTAAACCACCATCAATCGATTTAAGAACTCCAGTTGAATATGTATCTCCAGCATCGCGATCGCCAGTTGATATATATATAATATTTGTATTAATTGAGTTAATCGCAATATCTGAAACACCACAAGAACCTAATTGATCTGTTGTTGTTGTATAGGAAATCCCTCCATTATTTGTCATCCAAAACCCCCCAGCGGCTGAACCAACATAAAAACTATTTGTATTTGTTGGATTAGCACAGATTACTTGAATTCGACCAGCACCTCCTCCTGATGGAGAGCCATAAGGGCCAAGAGGCGTCCAGTTGGCAACAGGCGAATTTAAACTTAAATTATTCGAGGTCTGCTGTAGATTAGAATTTTCGTTTAAAAACTCCTGATATTTTTCTAAAGCATATCCTCTTGAAGCAAACTTTAAATTCCCCGAAGGAAAAACTCTTGGCTCTGCAAACCATTGCCATCTTTTAAATGCTTTATATCCTTTTCCCTTTTCATATGGCCGATCTTTCCAGTAATTATCAAATTCCATAACAATGTTATAAAAATTAGCATTGGTATCAGTCATCATTTCTGTCCACTTTTGAGAGAAGGTAGTAAAGCAAGATATCAAAAGTAGAAGCGTGATTTTATTTTTCATTTATAAATTTTATTAATTTCTAAAAGTAAATAAATTTCTAAACCAAATCTATATTAAATTTCATTTTTTTGGATTATAATTATCAAATGTGTAACTTTACGTATTAATATTTAATTATGACATCAACATTTATTTTAGGTATCTTTGGTACTGTGGGTGCGACTGAAGTTATTGTTATTTTAGTAATCGTATTATTATTATTTGGTGGAAAAAAAATACCAGAATTAATGAAAGGGCTTGGAAGAGGCGTTAAAGATTTTAAAGAAGCCAGTAAGGGTGAGGCAAACGAAAACGATACTGAAAAAAAATAATTTATATATATGTATTTTTAAAGCGTTATTCATAATGGATAACGCTTTTGTTTTTTAAATTAAAATTAGTGTACTCATTTTTAAATATAGAAAAGTTAAAAGCGGATTTAAAATCGGGACAAATAAATTGTAGTGAGATAGTTGAACATGCTATTAAACAAATTTCAGAAAGTCAGAAATTAAATGCATTTTTAGAAGTGTTTGAAATTTCGGCAAAAACTCAAGCTTTGTTAGTAGATGAAAAAATTAAATTTGGTACTGAAGGAAAACTAGCAGGAGTAATTGTTGGATTGAAAGATAATATTTGCTACAAAGGGCATAAAGTTTCGGCTTCATCAAAAATTTTAGAAGGCTTTGAATCCTTATATTCTGCAACTGTTGTAGAAAGATTAGTTGCTGAAGACGCAATTATAATTGGACGTTTAAATTGCGATGAATTTGCAATGGGAAGCAGTAACGAAAACTCTGCATTTGGCAATGTATTAAATCCATTAAATAATTCTTGTGTGCCCGGCGGTTCTTCGGGAGGGGCTGCAGCCTCAGTAGCCGCAGGCTTGTGCCACGTTTGCTTAGGATCAGATACTGGAGGCTCAATTCGTCAACCTGCTTCTTTTACCGGAACAGTAGGATTAAAGCCAACTTATGGTCGAGTGTCGCGTTATGGATTAATTGCTTACGCCTCCTCGTTTGATCAAATAGGACCAATTACCAAAACAGTTCAAGATGCAGCAATTGTTTTAGAAGTTATTAGTGGCAAAGATAAATATGATAATACCTGCTCATCTGAAAAAGTAGAATCCTACAACAGCCTAATAAATGAAACAAAAAACTATAAAATCGCCTATATTAAAGAATGTGTTGAAGCTGAAGGAATTGATTTAGAGGTAAAACAAATCATTTTGAATCAAATAGAAACATTAAAGTCTTTAGGCCATTCCGTTGAAGCCATTAGCTTTCCTTATTTAGATTATTTAGTTCCAACTTATTATGTATTAACAACTGCCGAAGCCTCATCTAATCTATCAAGATTTTCTGGAATACATTATGGACATCGAACCGAAGTAACTACAGATTTAGAAAATACCTACAAAAAATCGAGAAGTGATGGCTTTGGTAAAGAAGTGAAACGAAGAATTATGCTTGGCACATTTGTATTAAGCGCTGGATATTACGATGCTTATTACAGTAAAGGCCAAAAAGTACGACGAATTATCTATAAAAAAACAAAAGATATTTTTAAAAATTTTGATTTTATTTTAACCCCTTCAACCCCAGGAACAGCCTTTGAGTTTGGTAAAAATAGTGCCGACCCCATTAAGATGTATTTGGAAGATATTTTTACAGTGCAAGCTAATATCGCAGGAATTCCAGCTATTTCAGTACCATGTGGAAATCACAGCAATGGATTACCAGTTGGATTACAGTTAATGTGTAATTATTTTGAAGAATCAAAATTATTAAATTTAGCTGCTCAAATCAAACCGTAAATTTTTAGTTATTTTAGCAGTATTAATTATTAACACGCTTTAATTGTGTTTTAAAATAGTATAAATTTACAAACAAATAAAAATTATATAGGATGAAAGTATCAGTTATTGGAGCAGGAAATGTAGGAGCTACATGTGCAGAATACATAGCACTTAATCATATTGCAAGCGAAGTAGTTATTTTAGATATTAAAGAAAATTATGCAGAGGGTAAAGCACTAGATCTTATGCAAACAGCTACTTTAAATGGTTTTAATACTCGAATAGTTGGAAGCACGAACGATTATAGTAAAACCGCTAATTCAAAAGCTGTTGTTATTACCAGTGGAATTCCTCGCAAACCCGGCATGACTCGCGAAGAACTAATTGGTATTAATGCTGGCATAGTTAAAACCGTTACCGATAATGTTTTAAAACACTCGCCCGATGCAATTATTATTGTAGTAAGTAATCCAATGGATACGATGACTTATTTAGCATTAAAAGAAAGTAAATTACCTAAAAATAGAATTATTGGAATGGGCGGTATTTTAGATAGCGCACGCTTTAAGTATTATTTATCTATGGCTTTAAATGCTCCTGCTAGCGATATAAATGGAGTAGTAATTGGAGGTCATGGAGATACTACAATGATCCCATTAACCCGATTAGCAACAAACACTGGTGTGCCCGTTTCACAATTTATAGATGCTCAAACTTTAAAAAAAGTTGCTGCTGATACCATGGTTGGAGGAGCTACATTAACAGGGATGCTTGGCACCAGTGCCTGGTATGCTCCAGGTGCAGCTGTTGCTGCTTTAGTTAATAGCATTATCAACGATCAAAAAAAATCATTTCCTTGCTGCGTTTATTTAGATGGAGAATATGGGCAAAAAGATATATGTTTAGGCGTTCCGGTTGTAGTTGGTAAAAATGGATGGGAATCAATTGTTGATTATAAATTATCAGCCGAGGAGCAAGCTGCTTTTAATAAAAGTGCAGATGCGGTAAGAAGTATGAACAGTGTATTAAATGAAATGAAATAGTAAACTAAAATCAAAATATTATTCATCTCTAGAGCCTTAAAAAAAACTATAATTCTTTTATTTTGGGTTGATAAACTGATTTTTATTTTTTTTTAATTGTATCATTTAATTCAATTACTTGAGACAAAAGATATTTAGTTAATTATTTTAAAGCTTTAATAATTCAATCCATAATTAAAAAATTAGTAAATTAATTTTGAATTTATTATCTCTGGTTAAATGATTTTTTACATTAATATCTAATAATAATCCTTTTTGTTATTTTTACGTTTAATAAATGAAGCAAATTGCGACTGTCTTTTTATTATTTTATTATTTAATAGCTCAATCGCAAGATAAAGGGATAGCGAAAAATGCATTTATAAATCAAAATTTACAATTAGCATTTGATTTTTGGAATATTACAAAACCAAACACAAAATTTCATTCCGCATTTAGACCTTATATAAGTTCTAGTTATAGCGAAGCAATTGATTCAATTGTTCCATTTAAATTTTATTCGTTTAATAATTCTTATTTAATCAAATCGGTTGGTAAAAAAAAAAATAATAATCTTCAACTCCTACCTATTTTAGATTTAGAATTTGGATACGACAGATTAAAAAGCAAAGCATTAATAAGTTCATTAGGTGGATTAAATTTAAAATTAAATTTAAAAAATAATTTTAGTATAGCTTTAACTATTATTGGAGGCAATCGCCAATTACCATTTTTTTTAGATACCGTTATTGCTAATCAAAAAATAATTCCAGAGTTTGGACAAGCATATGGAAATTCAAAAAATGGATATTCTTTTTTTGATTATATGGGTTATATATCTTATACCCCAAAAAATAGTCGGGTTTTTAATTTTCAATTAGGTCGTGACAAACACTTTATTGGAGATGGATACCGTAGTGTATTGCTGAGTGATTATGCCGCCGCTTACCCTTATCTCAGAATTAATACTAATGTGTGGCGCTTTCAATATAATGTCTGGTATACTTGGATGTATGATGTAAGTCAGGCTAAAGGAATAAAAAATAATTATACCAATAAGTTTGGCGCATTTCATTATTTAAGTTATAACATTATTAAAGAACTTAACATTGGATTATTTGAAAACATTATTTGGCGAGGCTCGGATACTAATCAGGTAAGAACATTTGAAGTTAATTACTTAAATCCAATTATTTTTTTTAGACCACAAGAGTTTGCTGTTGGCTCACCTGATAATTCATTAATGGGTTTAAATATAAACGCCACTTTATTTAAAAAATTAAAAATTTATGCTCAATTGGGCTTAGATGAATTTTATCTTAAAGAAATTAAGGCTAATCGTGGTTGGTGGGGCAATAAACAAGCTTGGCAAGTTGGAACAAAATATGTTAATGCATTTGGCATTAAAGGATTAAAAATTCAAGCTGAATATAATGAAGTTAGGCCTTACACTTATACACATGGTTTAGTTAGCCAAAATTACGCTCACTATGGTATGCCGCTTGCGCATCCATTTGGCGCTAATTTTAAAGAGTTTATTGGGATAGTTAATTATCGAAAAAATAAATGCGAATTAAGTTGGCAAGGCCAATATGTTATTTTAGGTAAAGATTCTTCCACCACTTCTAATGTTGGGCAAAATATTTTTTTAAGTTACGTTACTCGCAATTCAGAATATGGAAATTTTACCTCTCAAGGTCTAAAATCAATAGTAATACAAAATCAATTTCAAATAAGTTATTTAATGGCACCAAAATTAAATATGAGATTTGAATTAGGACTAATTTATCGTTCTGAAAAAAACATTTCAGGGGATAAGCTAAAAAGCCCTTTTTTATTTTTAGCATTTAAATCTAGTTTTTGGAATAGTTATCGTGATTTTTGAAGAATTGACTAAAGTTTTTGTTGAAAATTTATTTCAAGTTATTTTTAAAAGTATTTTTAATTGCATTAAATAATCCGAAATTAGCCCATGCTTAAAAGGCTTCACATAAGCAATTTTGCTTTGATTAATGAAATGGAAGTTTCTTTTCCTGGAAACTTAACGGTAATTACCGGAGAGACTGGCGCAGGAAAATCAATTTTTTTAGAAGCTCTATCTTTAGCCCTTGGTAAAAGAGCAGATTTAAGCACTTTAAAGTTAAAAACAAAAAAATGTATTATCGAGGCAGAATTTTCGGCCGCAAATTTAGATTTAAAGGATTTTTTTTTAGAACATGATTTAGATTTTGATCCAAATCTTATTTTACGTCGAGAGATAAATGCTGATGGAAAATCGCGTAGTTTTTTAAACGATTCGCCCGTAAGCTTATCAGTTTTAAAAATATTATCCGAAAAATTAATTGATATCCATTCTCAACATCAAACTTTATTACTTAATCAATCTAATTTTCAATTAGAATTATTAGATACTTTTGCAGACAGTTTAAAAATATTTAAAGAGTATAAAATAGAGTTTAGCTTACTTACAAAATTAAAAATTGAGAGAGAATCTCTTCAGGAGCAAGAAAAATTAGCTAAAAAAGAATTAGATTATTTTCAATTTCTTTATAGCGAGTTAGAAGAAACCGAAATTAAGGATGGGTTATTAAATAGCCTGGAAGTAGAAAGCTCTAACCTTGAAAATTCAGAAATAATTAAAAGTAATTTATTGTCGGCAAGTAATGCAATTAGTGGCGATGAAATAAATATTTTAATTGCTTTAGGAAAAATAAAACAATCTTTACATTCATTATCGAAATACAGTAAAAACTATTTACTATTAACCGATAGAATTCAGTCTATTTTCATCGAATTAAAAGAATTGTCGGTAGACATTGAAGATGCTGCAAATATTGTGGTATTTGATCCTGATAAATTAAACCAGATAAATACAAAAATGGATAGGCTAAATCGCTTATTAAAAAAACATCAAGTAAATACCGAAGAAGAATTATTAAAAATAAAATCAGACATTGAAAATAAACTGAGTCAATTCAATTCCATTGAAAATACAATCATTTCTAAACAAAAACTAATCCAGATTTCTCAAAATAATTGCTTAAAACTTAGCGAAGAATTAAGTAAATTAAGAACTAAAGCTATTCATGGAATCGAGCAAACAATAAAAAATACACTGGCTGAACTCTCTATGGAAAATGCCATTTTTAAAATTGAACTTAGTCAAAAATCTGATTTAGGTATAAATGGCGTAGACGAATTAAAATTTTTATTCACTGCGAATAAAGGCGCCGAACTTAATGAACTTCACAATGTGGCAAGCGGTGGCGAGCTTTCTCGACTAATGCTTAGTCTAAAAGCATTGCTTGCTTCCAAAAAACAATTACCTACTATTATTTTTGATGAAATAGATTCTGGCGTAAGTGGAGATGTGGCTGATAAAATTGGGGAAATATTATTAAGTATGGGAAATAATATGCAAGTAATTACCATTACACATCTACCTCAAATGGCAAGTAAGGGAAATCATCATTTGTTTGTTTATAAAAAAGATGATGAGGATAAAACAGTTTCTTATATAAAACAACTTAATAAAGCTGAGCGGATTAATGAAATTGCTAAAATGTTAAGTAAAAGTAATCCTACAGTTTCTGCAATAAAAAATGCTACTGAGCTATTAAGTAGTAATTGAGTTATTAAATTAAGAATACTCATTAATTACTTTTTTGAACTTAGAAATTTTACATGATAATGTTATATTTGTACTATTAAAAATTAAATTATGGCCTACAATTTATTAAAAGGAAAACGCGGAATTATTACTGGGGCATTAGACGAAAATTCAATTGCCTGGAAAGTTGCCCTCCGAGCTCATGAAGAAGGAGCTACGTTTGTATTGAGTAATGCTCCAATCGCTATGCGAATGGGAGAAATAAATAAATTAGCAAACCAAACAAATTCATTAATAATTCCAGCCGATGCCACAAGCGTTGTTGAGATTGAAAAATTATACACTGATTCAATGACTCATCTGGGCGGAAAAATTGACTTTGTTTTACACTCTATAGGAATGAGTGTTAATATTCGAAAAAATATTCCTTACACAGAGCTAAATTATGATTATGTAAATAAGGGCTTTGATGTTTCAGCATTATCATTTCATAAAATGTTGGCAGTAGCTCATAAATTAGATGCTTTAAATGATTGGGCGAGTGTAGTGGCTTTAACTTATATTGGGGCTCAGCGAGTTTATCCTTTTTATACTGATATGGCAGATTTTAAAGCTACACTAGAAAGTATTGCTCGTACATTTGGATATCATTATGGTAAATATAAAAAAGTAAGAATCAACACTATTTCGCAATCTCCTACTAAAACCACTGCTGGTAATGGAATAAAAGGATTTAGTGATTTTTATAATTTTGCAGAAATACAATCTCCTTTAGGAAATGCAAGCGCCGAAGATTGCGCAAACTATACAGTAAGTTTATTTTCTGACTTAACTCGAATGGTAACAATGCAAAATTTATTTCATGATGGTGGATATTCTTCTACTGGAGTTAGTCAAGAACAATTAAATGTAATGTGATTTTTATTTTTTATTCATTATCAATTAAAATTAAATGATAGATTTTAATCAGCTCAGCGAAAAAAGAGTCAAAATAATAATATATTCAACTACAATTGCTGTTTGCACTCTAGTTGTTGTGTTAAATCAAAAATGGATTCCACACCCCGATTCATTTCCTCATTTTATTTACTCTTTGCCAAAACTAAATGCATTTTTAAATGGCAGTTGCAGTATTCTACTACTTTTTTCATTATGGGCTATAAAAAATAAAAAAATCAAATGGCATAAAAAATTAAATATCAGCGCTTTTATTTTAAGTGTGTTATTTATTTTAAGTTATGTTACCGCCCACTATTTTATTCCGGATACAAAATTTGGCGACCTTAATCATGACGAAATTATGAGCCCTGAAGAGAGCGCAATAGTTTCTGGAACAAAACCATTGTATATTATTATTTTATTATCTCATATTTTTTTAGCAGTAGCCGTTTTGCCAATGGTTTTATTATCTTTTTACTATGGATTAACCGATCAGCGAGAAAAACATAAAAAACTTACTCGATTTAGTTATCCAATTTGGTTGTACGTTACAGTTACAGGTGTTATAGTTTATTTAATGATAGCCCCTTATTATAATTATTAGATTTTAGTACTTTTGATTATTTATAAATTACAAGAATATTTTTATCTTTTAGCTTTCCTTTTATTTTTTTCGTGCACAACTGATTATCCAAAAGATGAAGGTAGTTACATTAATGAAAAAATTACTTGGAATAAACATATCGCTAAAATTATATTTACAAATTGCACCCCTTGTCATCGACCAGGTGAAAGTGGCCCTTTCAATTTATTGAGTTATTCCGATGCTGTTAAAAAAGCTAAACTTATTAAATTTGTAACACAAACAGGCTATATGCCACCATGGCCAGCAGATGTAAATTACTCTCATTTTATTGGTGAAAGAGCTTTAAAAAAATCAGAAATTGAATTAATTAAAAAATGGGTTGAAAGCGGTTTACTTCGAGGAGACAGTTTAAAAGAGCCAGTTGCTCCTGAATTTTATAAAGGATCTTATTTTGGTAAACCCGATTTGGTTATTAAATCAAAGCAGGCTGTTTTTATTGAAGGGAATGGCACTGATGCTTTTTTAATAATTAAATTTCCATATGAACTTCCAACAGACACACTAATCGATTTCGTTGAATTTGTTCCTCATCACCGAAAATTAGTTCATCATGTAAATGGACATTTAATTAGCTATGATCCAAGTCGATCATTTAATTATTATACAGGCGAAGCAATTCACTCTGACACAAAATCTGAACTAATAGAAGTTTATAAAAAAATGAATATCCCCTATACGGACAATTTAAATCCAAAATTTCCGACACTTACTCAAAACACAGTGTATTATTTGCCAGGATATTTACCACCAATTTATCCCAAAAATATTGGGGGCTTCCATATAAAAAAATACGGGGCTTTTTTATTAAATAATATTCATTATGGGCCGAGTAACCTATCGATAAAAGACAGTAGTTACATAAATGTTTTTTTTCGAAAAACCCCCATAGAACGGCCATTACTTGAATTACAATTAGGCACCTTTGGTATTTCTAAAATTGAGCCTAATTTTTTTATTCCTGCCAATCAAATTAAAACATTTCATACTCAAACTACTTTATCTAAATCTATTTCGTTAATATCAATAAATCCTCACATGCATTTAATAGGTAAAACCTTTTGGGCCTTTGCTTTAAATCCAAATGGAGATACCGTTCCCTTGATTAAAATTAAAAAATGGGATTTTAGATGGCAGTATTATTATACGTTTAAGAATCCAGTAAAATTAATTCAGGGTTCAACTATACATGTTTTTGGTGTATTTGATAACACAAAAAATAATTCAAACAATCCATTTCATCCGCCCCAAAATATTTCTCAGGGAAGTGGCGCTGAAAGTATGAAAACAACAGAAGAGATGTTTCAGTTTATTGTGTCTTATATCCCTTATAAAAATGGAGATGAAAAAATGAATTTAGAAAGAAAATAATTTATTTTTAAAAAATGATATTTTTATATACCCAATAATATCTCTTCTGGATTTTTTCCACCAAATAAAATTCGACTTGGATTTTCAAGCATTTCTTTCACTTTTACTAAAAAGCTCACACTTTCTTTACCATCAATAATACGATGATCATAACTTAAAGCAACATACATCATTGGACGAATTATAACTTGTCCATTAACCGCTATTGGCCTGTCAACAACATTATGCATTCCTAAAATAGCACTTTGTGGAGGATTAATAATTGGGGTACTCATCATTGATCCAAAAACTCCGCCATTAGTAATGGTAAAAGTTCCTCCTTCCATATCAGGAATAGTTAATTTACCTTCACGTGCTTTTAAAGCTAAATCTTTAATGCTAGATTCAATTTGAGCTAAACTCATTAATTCTGCACTTCTCAATACTGGAACCATCAAGCCTTTTGGAGCGCTTACTGCAATCCCAATATCGCAATATCTATTATACACAATCTCGTCGCCATCGATAGTTGCATTTACTGCTTGAACATGATACAGTGCCTCAGTAACAGCTTTTGTAAAAAAACTCATAAAGCCAATATTAGTTCCGTAAACTTCTTTAAACTTATCTTTATATTTTGCACGTATAGCGAATATTTCGCTCATGTCAATTTCATTAAATGTAGTTAACATAGCCGTTTCGTTTTTAACAGCTACTAACCGTTTAGCAATTGTTTTACGAAGAGAAGTCATCTTTACACGATCTTTATCTCGATTTCCTTGCCAGCTATTACTAAATATATTTGATGCAGTAGGAAAGCCGTTGGCTAATGCAATTAGTACATCTTGTTTAGTTATTCTTCCGTCTTTGCCACTACCTTTTAAATGATGGGCTGTGATTCTATTTTCAGACATTAGTTTTGAGGCAGCTGGACTCGGAGAACCCACCGCATAAGAGGTTGCAATATTCGGAATAGATTTTGTTTCTGCTATTTCTTTTAAAACATCAACTTTTATTTCCGGCTTAAATGATGTATCTATTTTAATAACAATTTGCCCCACTTTTACTGTGGTTCCCTCTGGAGCTAATACTTCTATTTTACCGCTTTCTTCAGCATTTAATGTTAATGTAGCTTTATCAGATTCAATTTCAGCTAAAACTTCATCTTTTTGAACAACATCACCAGTATTTTTAATCCATTTTGAAATAACTACCTCAGTAATCGATTCTCCTGGACTTGGTACTTTTAATTCAATAATTGCCATAAGTTATAATTCAGTTTATATTATTTTATTTTAGAGAAAATATCTGACATAATTTCTTCGTTTTCAGTAGCATGCCTCTTCGCAAAGCCAGTTGCAGGACTGGCGGCTTCAACTCTTCCAAAATATTTTAAGTTAAGTGTACGTAATTTTTTATCTATAAAACGCCAAGGCCCCATATTTTCAGGTTCTTCTTGAATAAATAAATATTCTTTTACTTGACTGTATTTTTTTATAATAGTCTCAATTTGTTTTTGAGGGAATGGATATAATTGTTCTAATCGAATAAATACAATATCGTTACATTTTTCTTTTTCGCGACGTTCAATTAAATCATAATATATTTTTCCAGAACAAAATGCCAAACGACTTACATTTTTTAAATTAATTGGGTCGTCTAATACTTCTTTAAATTTAGAATCTGTAAAATCTTTTAGAGTACTAACACAACTTTGATATCGTAAAAGTTTTTTTGGCGTAAAACAAATTAATGGTTTACGAAACTCTCTTTTCAATTGACGGCGCAGAGCATGAAATTGTTGTGCAGGAGTTGTTGCATTTATTACTTGCATATTGTTTTCTGCACAAGCTTGTAAAAATCTTTCAATACGAGCGCTTGAATGCTCAGGCCCTTGACCTTCGTAACCATGAGGCAAAAGTATAACTAGCCCGTTCATTCTGCGCCACTTATATTCAGCAGAAGTTAGATATTGATCAATTATAATTTGAGCGCCATTAAAAAAATCTCCAAATTGTGATTCCCAAATAGTTAAAGTATTTGGGGATGCAAAGGCATAACCATATTCAAAACCAAGCACGCCATATTCGCTTAATAACGAATTATAAATATTAAATTTTACTTTAGCGTTTATATTATTTAGTGGTGTATATTTTTCTTCGCTATCTTCTAATTTAATAACTGCGTGTCGGTGAGAAAAAGTTCCTCTTTCAACATCTTGTCCCGAAAAACGAATTGGGAAGCCTTCATTCATAATTGTTCCGTATGCCATCAATTCTCCCATAGCCCAATCATAATTATTATTGGTAATCATTGCTTTTCTATCATCAAAAACTTTTTGTATTTTATTAAAAAATTTTTTATCACTTGGAAGCGTTGTTATTTTATTTGCTATTTCTAAAAAAATATTTTTATTAATTGCTGTATCCGGCGACTCATCAAAATCCGAAGAATTAGCCATTTTTACTCCTAGCCAAGAGCCTTGTAAAAAGGAATTACCCTTTACGTTTACAGCTTTTTTAGCTTCATCTAAGTTTAAGTCTAATTCAGCTTTAAATGAAGCCTCTATTTCTTTTGAAATAGCTTCAAATTCAGAATTTTCAGAAATTAATTTTTTTACATAAATATCTTTTGGATTTGGATGTGCGGCAATTAATTTATATAATAAAGGTTGAGTAAATCTAGGTTCATCCCCTTCGTTATGTCCATGCTTTCGGTAACATAATAGGTCGATAAAAACATCTCTATGAAATGTTTGTCTAAATTCCATAGCTAATTGAGACACTAATGCTAAGGCTTCCACGTCATCTCCATTAACATGAAATACGGGACTCAATACAACCTTTGCTACATCCGTGCAATAAGTTGATGATCGGGCATCAATAAAATTTGTAGTAAAACCAACTTGATTATTAACAACATAATGGATGGTACCTCCAGTTTTATAACCATCTAATTGGCTCATTTGTAAAACTTCGTATACTATTCCTTGCCCAGCAATTGCAGCATCTCCATGCATCATCACTGAACAGGCTTTAGAATAATCGCCTTTATGTCTACCATCAATTTTTGCACGGATAATTCCTTCTGAAACAGGAGCAACAGTTTCTAAATGAGATGGATTCGGGGTTAAACTCATGTGAACACTAATTCCATTATCACAAATTTGATCTGAAGAAAAGCCCATATGATATTTAACATCGCCATCAAAAAGCGCATCTTCACTTGGTCTTCCTTCAAACTCGGTAAAAACATCTTTATACGACTTTTTCATTATGTTTGTAAGAACATTAAGTCTTCCGCGATGAGGCATTCCAATAACATAATCAATGATTCCCAAATTTGCCCCTTTTTCCATTAATAAATTTATAGCTGGAATAAGTGATTCGGCACCTTCTAATGAAAATCGTTTTTGTCCTACAAATTTTGTGTGTAAATAGTTTTCAAAGATAACTGCTTTAGTAAGTTTTTTTAGAATAGATTCTTTTTCTGCTTTTGTATAATTTGGAGTATTTTTATTTTTTTCCATTCTCTCTTGAAGCCATTTGATTACATTAGGCTCTCTAACAAAAAGAAATTCAACTCCAATACTACCACAATATGTTTGTTTTAAATGCGCTATAATATCAATTAGTTTAGCTTTTCCAATTCCAATTTCGTTTCCTGCTTGAAAAAATGTTTGTAAATCATTTTCGGATAAACCAAAATTTACTAAATCTAAATTAGGTTCATAATTTCTACGTTGACGAACAGGATTAGTTTTTGTAAATAAATGGCCACGTTGACGGTAACCAGTTATTAAACTTAATACTTTAAACTCCTTACTTACATTTTCAGGAATCGTGTCGTTTGTTGAGTCAAAAGAGGCTCTTGAGAACTCGAATCCTTTAAAAAAATCTTGCCAAGATTTATCTATTGAATTGGCATCATTTTGGTATTGGATAAAAAGTTCTTCAATTGCATTTATATCTCCGTTTCCTAGATATGAAAATTTGTCCATTATTTTGAGTTACATTAACATTTAAAATTAGTAAAAATTGCCTTATAAATACTAAATTAGAGTACATTTGTTAACATGAATTATACTTTTTTTAAGATATTTCTTTTTTTATCTTTAATATTCATTAGTTGTACAAACGCCATAGCCCAAGATAATCAGGATCAAATACAACTAAAAGTTGATCAGCTTATAGCAAAAAAAGCAGAATATCATCGTTTAACTGGCGGAGAAAAAGATGGCTATCGTTTAAAAATTTTTTTTGGTGTTGATAGAGATGAAGCAAATATATTAAGACTTAAATTTAACTCTATGTTTAGTGAGTATAGAAATTATGAAGAATATCATCAACCAAATTTTGTAATATTAATTGGTGATTTTAAAACTAAACTTGAAGCGTTTGCCGTATTAAAAAAAATTCAAATAGAATTCCCAAATGCATTTATTGTAAAGAGCAAAATAAAAACGACTTTAAAACCTAAAGAAAAGTAAGGTAATATTTTTTTGGGATTGCTTATATTTTTTATATAAAATAAAAAAATAATTTATTTAATAATTAATTTCTTTGTGAAAGTTGAATTATTACTTTTTAAATAAGCAAAATATATCCCAATTGGTAACTCGCTTAAATTAATTTCAAAAATATTTTCTCCCTCAATTAAAGAAATTTCTTTTTTGATTATTATTGAGCCTATGCCGCTAAAAATATTTAAAGTACTTTTATTATTTTTAGTACAATTTATTTTAAATGTAAGTTGATCTGAAGCTGGATTAGGAAAAAAGTTAAATGAATCTATATTTTTAAAAGGTTCCATTAAGGTAAGAGGGGCATTTGGATCATTATATTTTACAGAAAATTGCAATGAATCAGAAGGATTATTAGTATTTAAAAAAGAATATTTAATATAACTATATCCCTTTGCAGAGGCCTCGTCTAAATTGCAATCTAAAACTTGATTATCTCCTTGAATAGATGATGCAGATTGGCCAGGTGTTAATGTTAAAGCATTTGGAGAAATCAAAGTACTTGCTAAATAACAATTTCCGGCGAAGCAAAATCTAGCAACAGCAGTAGAAGAATTAACTGTATTTAAAATAATATCGTATCGTTTTACAAGATATGATTTTGTAGAATTACTAACATTTTTTATATCTAGAGTTATATCAGTTGTATTTTCTGCCGAGGTTGTAGTATAAATTGTAGATCCGGCTGTAATTGTATTTGATGTATTAATAAAATTAATTAAAACACTACTTTGACTATATATTTTTAAATAGAAAGTAGCCGATAAACAAATTACTATTATTTTTCTCATTTTTAATTTTATAATATTATTTAATTATTGTTATTTTTTTTATTGTTTTTATATTGTTTGATTCAACAACAACATTAAATATCCCTTCAGGATATTGTTTAGTATTAATTTGAATATTATTTATTCCAACAGAAAAATTAAAGTTTTTTTCAAAAATCACTTGACCTAAAGAATTAATTAAATAAATTTTATATTTTGAATTGTTTATTGAATTAACTGTTAAGTTAACATCGCCACTTGTTGGATTTGGGAATACCTCTATATTAATATTAGGCAAAAGTTTAGAATAAATCCCTACTGGATTTAATTGAGAAAGATTAACGTTATCTATATATAAATTATTGCCGTATGCACTTGTTGCAACAAATTTTATCAAAATAGATGAGCTTGAATATCCAAACAAATTAACGTCTTCTTTTCTCCATTGAGCTGCAGATGGAACAAAAGGTGATGTAGTAGGTGGAGCAGTATTTAGATTTGTTCCTGATTTATCATAAACGTTTGTCCAATTATCACCGCAATCGTCTGAAACAAATACTTCTAATTTATCGGCTTCATTGGCATAAGTAGCATAAGCTAAATCAAAAGTTAAAGTAGGCGTAATTGCACCCGCTAAATTAATAGGTGGCAAAATTAATTCATTAATAGTACCTGCTGCATAAGTATAGAAATCCATTTTAGTTGATTCGGAAGATAAGCCAAACCCACCGCAAGATGTACTTTTAATCCAGCTTGGACCCGAAGAAGTATTAAATGTTGACCAATTTATTGGAGGGAACGAAGATGTAAATCCCTCAACTATTGGAGTGGTTTGATAGTTAGAAATGGTAACAAATTTCGTATTTGCATTGTTATTTACTAAATTATTATCAGTTCCACTTACAGCACTTATGTTATAAGAAAATGAATGAGAACCTCCACTTACAGTGATTGAACTGATAGCCATAGTTGTCGAAGCGCCTACTGCCAAGTTTCCACTCCATGTAAATACTGGCTTTGATACTCCATCTATATAAGGTGTAATTGTGAAAGCTGTAATTACATTGTTTCCATTGTTTTTGATTGTTATATCTGGAGCAATAGTATTAGTACAAGATAAATTTGGAACAAAAGCAGAAATAGCTTTTGCATCGTTAGATAACCCTTCACTATTAGCCAAGCCAGCTTGAGCTACTTTTTGATTACCGTCATCTTGAATAAATCCAACAAATGCAATTTCAGATTTATCTCTAATGTATGATGGCAAAACACAGTTAATAGTGAACGTTTGGGTTTGACCAACGCTCCAAGTTCCAGCGGTCATTGCAGTTCCATTTTGTAATGTGGGAAATGATTTTACAGCCACATCTTCAAAATATTTTTCGCCATTAGTCCCTGGAGCAACAGCAAAGTTAACATGTCTTTCAATCATAACTAAACGGAATATTAAATTTCCGTTAGGAGTATAAGTTTGAGAAGCTTGAATATTAACAGTTAAATTTACGGCGCTGTATGCTTGGTTCCATGCGCGAGTCATATTAATGCTAAATGCTGAAGGAATTGCTGCGGCTGAAGAAATAACGTTGTTATTTAAGTTAGCCGGATGACCACTAGAAGCCCCAAAAACTGAAGCCTCTTGTCCATCAATTTTACTAGATGGGGCCGAGTTAATTGAAGGAATATATCCATATCCTCCATTTGCAGCTGTTTTCCATCTCCAATCGATTTCAATTTTATTGGTTTGATACAAAGACCATGTACTAGATGGAGCAGAAGGAATAGGAACCTGCCATTTTATAGCAATAATTTTTGGTGTATTAGTTGGTGAGGCTAACAATAAATTTAACGGAGGATTAGCTGATGCGCATGGTGGACAATTTTCTCCGGTGAACTCTTCGTACAATGATAATCTTGGTGTTTGCGAAAGAATTGTTAAACCGACGATTAAAAAACTAAGACTTAAAATAATTTTTTTCATTTTTTATAATTTTGTCGAAATAACTATTTATTGATTGATAATTTTTTCGTGCTAGTTCCCAATTCAGTTTCTAATACAACCGAATAAATTCCGGTTGAAAAAGTAGTTAGGTCTAATTGAATATAATTTAAACCTGCCTTTAAGTTAACAGAATTTGAATAAACTAATTGACCTAAAGTATTCGTAGCAATTAATTTGCCTTTTAATGAAGTGGGTAAATTTATTTTTAATGTTGTTTCGCCAATACTAGGATTAGGGAATATTTCTATACTTTGAACAGATAAATCATTTTGCTTGATTCCAACTGGTTGAGATTGTGAAAGATTTATATTGTCAAGATAAAGATTGTTTCCATTATTATTTGTAGTTTTAAATTTAACTAATACTGAGGGCTTATTAAATCCAGTAAGAGTGATTGTTTCAGTACGCCACTGAGTAATATCATTTACATCTGGAACATAAGAAAGCAATGTAGGAAGAGTTGTTGCCAAAACTAAGCCGGCATTACTATAAAAGCTTGTCCAACTTACTCCACAATTATCAGAAACAAACACTTCAAGTTGATCATTACTATTAGAATTTCTTTGAGCGTATGCTAAATCAAATGATAATTCAGGGGCTGCACCTCCTGATAAATTCATTGGAGGTAAATATAAATTATCTATATCTCCCAAAACTGAGTTACTAAAAAAATCATATTTAATAGATTGTGATGATAAATTATATCCTCCAGCATTTGTCACTCTGGACCATGACGGCCCTGAATTAGAATTGCTATTAACCCAATTTTGAGGAGGAAATGTAGCATTAGAAAAACTTTCGGAAACGCTATTACCCGAAAAGTTTGAGGCCACAAGATAAGATACTTTATTAGCGTTCGCTGTTAAATTAAATGAAGGTACGTTTAACGAAACATTAAAAGAAAATGTATGCACTCCATTTGCAGTTGGGGTTGGAATAGAATTTAATGTAATATCAGTGGTTGTTCCAGCGGCTAAAATGCCATTCCAAACCATTGGATTGGCAGCTATTCCATCTATGTAAGGGTTAATTGTAATAGTGTTGATTGAAGTCAGGCCATCATTTCTTAAAGTGATTTGTGGTGTGATTGAATTACTACAGGTAACTTCTACTTTGGTATTTAAAGCTGCAAGCGCTTCCGCGGGCATAGCTACTTTACTTACTCTTGTTGCCTGAGCTACTTTTTTATCACCATCGTCTTGAATAAAGCATACAAAAGCTATTTCTTCTTTTTTACGAGTATAGGATGGAATAGGACAGTTAATTGTAAATGTTTGGGTTTGGCCTACATTCCATGATGATGCCATTGAAATTCCTGATTGAAGAGTTGGAAAAGATTTAATAGCGACATCTTCAAAATGTTTTTCGCCATTTGATCCAGGAGCTATTACAAAGTCAATTATATTTTCAACCATAACG
>SXGQ01044028.1_pt1 | contig 43398 bp, 42 predicted proteins | sample 3178371 | NCBI WGS metagenome assembly SXGQ01 (sample SAMN11356859, study PRJNA531348) | freshwater metagenome | isolation source: freshwater sample F1-20 | place: China: Fuxian Lake, Yuxi | collected 2017-12-25
CCAATTTTTTTTACAAAAAAACACTTTTTGAAACTTTTTAGATGCCTTACCAATTATGCAGCGGAAATAAAACTTTGGGAATTTTTGAATTTTTTTTTTAGAAAAAAAAGATAATCTCGTAGAAATCCATTTTGGACATTTATTTTTGTCCATTTTAGAAAAGTCAAGGGTAGTTTTGTTTTGAGGTTTTATTCTTGAAAAAAAATGTCCCTTTTTTATCAGGATTTCAAAAATGTAAGAAAAAAGTCCCTACAATTTTGTAGAGAGAAAGACCCATAAAACGCGTGCTGCGTCATTTTTTGCCATTTTCCGACCATTTTTGTAGAAAAATCTCCTCTACAAAATTGGATGATTGTTTTGACTGGGAAACACGAGACCTCAAGTATGAATGTATTTAGCTATGGTAACGGAACACGAAATACGTCAGTTAGAATACCGAATCAGACGGTTAAATATAAATAAAAATGTTTTTATAATATATAATGCCGAAGAAATCGTTGAAAAGACAAAGGAAACAAAGGGGGGGTATTTTAGGTGATATTTATAGTTTAATTTATAATTCTAGAATGAGCACAGATAAAGATAAAATATTAAAAAGATATTCAGTGTATCAAAAAATGCAAAATATGAAAGAGCTTCTTGCTAATATATTGTTTAAAAAAAGAGAATATTTTCACAGTTTTACAAAATTAAGTACTCCAGTTATTAGTACTTTTGTAAAATCTAATATCACAAACCCTTATAACTATAACTGGTTTAAAAAAAATTTGATTGATGCGGACCAGTTTGATGATTTTTTTGCGTCTGAAGCGGATGCTGATTATATGAGAAAACAATTCATGTGTAGCTTTGTGGGATCATACTTAAAACAATTATATATAATTATTACTGGGCGCGAAAAAAACACTTTGCCAGAAAAACAATATTTACACCCTTGAAGATTTAAAATAGCACCTTTGTGCCAAATCAAAAAGGTTTATCCATTACAGGAATATGTAAATTTTGGTTATGGAATTTCTTCTAAAATTCCTGAAGTTTTATGGTAAAGGTTAAATGAATTTCCTCACTCACTTGCCTTTTTATAAGACAGAAGAAATTCCCTTACAAGAGTAATTCATCATAGACTTCTTACTATTCATTACTAATTAGATAAAATGATTTGTCTTTAAGTTGTTTTTGTCCCATTTTAATTCTTCAATGGTGTAAATCCAGAAGAAATATCGAATGATACTTTTATTTTTAAATGTGATACAATATTTCCAAAACTTAATAATACAGATATAGGCAAAGAAAATAAAGAAAAACTTGATGAAATTTTTTCAAATTTCAATAAAGAACAGGACGAGGCAATTGTTCCTGCTGTTGAAAAGGAAGAACATTATAAAATTTCAGGTAAAACTGATGATAAACCCACTATCATTGAATTATTTCTTGAAAACTATAATTTGATTAGAGAGAAGTTCAATCGCAACTACACCAACATAGGCGGAACTCGAAGACGTATAATACGCACAGTTAAGCGCACCAAAAAATAATACAATAATCAAATCACATATTATATTATTTTATTCGGATTTTGCTTTCATGGTTTCCAATGATTTTGCGTCAATACCGGATTTGAAAAGGGAATGATCATACGGACACAACGGCTCGGGCACGAGGCGTTGTGTCCTTATATTTCCTTAAGAAAGAGCAACAAAGATTTTATTCTCTTGACAATAAGTCTGCAATTCGACAACGTTGATCGCAGCGCAACCCTGGAATTTTAGTGTCTTGATTTTATGCGGCGCACTCTTCAAGGTTGCAACGACATTTGTTAAAGCCGGCGACGTAATCACGGTCAAAGTCGTAAGGTTCGGGAAGTTCTTGAAACCTTCGAGCGATTTAAATGATCCATTCGACGCACAGTTCATCTCCAACTCGGTAACGGTTTCATTTGATAACAAACTTAAATTTGCAATGCTAACAAAATTCTGAATTTTCAACTTTTTCAGCTTGTAGAATATAGAAAGATTTTCAAGCCGAATCTGACCAAACTGATGTGCATCTTGAATAAATAACTCTTCGCACGAGATTTTCGGAAAGGCCGTGGGAAACTGTGATTGGCACGTTATTTGTTGGGTCGGGAACAACAAAACATCGAGCCGATCAATAATCCGAAAAAACTCTTCCCCCTGTTTTGCCAATGCAGTTTCCAAGGTTTTGCAGCGGTTGTCCAAGGCTTCGCAGCGCTTCACCAAGTTCTGGACAGCATGGTCTTGTTTTTGTTCCATGCGGTTAAAATTCAATGTGAGTTGACCGTCGTTCGATAAAATCTTTTCCTTGACAAAAATTGCAAAATCGACGCGCACAAACCCGCCGACCAAGGCTTTGAACCCGAGTTTCAAATTGCCGGTCATAGTTGAAATAGTCACGCGATAATCATTTAGTGCCTCAAAACATTTCTGCAAAATGGTAAAATTTTCAACAAGAGAGTAATTTTTCGGAAAGTCACTTGATTCGAGATTTCCTTCGTAACACATAAAATTGACAGTGTCGGTTAACTTTATGTAAATAGTTTGGTCATTTTGCGAGAGCAAAACAGTGTAGTGTCCGTGGGTGAACATTTATTTTATGATATTAAGATTAAACGACTTGCTATAAGAATCGTCGACATAAAATCGCAAGCAACCTGAAAAAAAAGAGTAAAAACCAACATTGAATTTACTGACCGGAACATTTAGTTGGAAGAATCCAACAACTTTTGTTTTTTCTCATGTATAAATTAAAGAGAGAGATATAGATAAAACATGTTTCCTACGCGATATTTACCCAAAATGTTGACACCAAGAGACAAGACGACGCAGCTGGCAATGCTCAATAAATCGCGAAAGCTGTACAAGAAGCACAAATATTTTACACGGAAGCGCGTAAAATCGTTCAAGTCTCGCAAATCGAACCACATCAAGAATGCGCAGCGAATATATGGCGTCGACCGTGTCGCACCTACCCCGGAACTCGCGAAAAAAACGGGATGCAAACTCTGGGCACTCAAGAAAATCGTGAATAAAGGCGAGGGAGCCTATTATTCGTCGGGGTCGAGACCGAACCAAACACCGCAATCGTGGGGACTAGCGCGGCTTGCGAGCGCAATTACTTCGGGAAACGCTGCGAAAGTTGACTTCGACATTCTTGACAAAGGGTGCGACCATAAGAAAAAGGCGTATAAACTCATCGCAGATGGGCAACATTCATAAAAAGCATTGGGTCTCTGGTATTTTTACATGTGAAGATATTTTGTCGACGCGAGTGGTGTAAAATGGGAACTGTAAAAAAAAAAAAATAATATACAGTGTTTATATAGGAAATGGAATCACTTACATATCCAGTGTTCAATATCGAAAGCATCGCAACCCGATGTAAAAAAGATTTTAGTGATTTTGTTTTGCAAGAAAAGATGGACAACAAAGAATCCAAATTCATGTTAGTTAAAGACGAATTGACAACCAAGGATGCGCTGAATCTTGCCTTAAAACCAATGAAGGATTTCATTGAGACGAACTTGCCTGACAGTTATGTTAAATCGATTTCCACAGTGTCGGACCCTAAATTGCAAAGAGAGCTGTGGATAGCAAGAACCTTTTTGTTTTACCAGCTGATGATTTTCGTGGTTGCAATTTTAGGAAACAGTGAGTTATACACCGAGGTCTTTGGCAACCCGGATAACAAAACCGTGTTCCCGTTCAGAGAACGATTCGCACCAGAACTAACTAACTATCAAATGGGAATTTTCGGCAGCAAAACGCCCACGTCGGACATCGATGTTGGAATTCAGTATATCGGAACTTCGTCAGAAATGCCAGGTCTCGCCTACATGATTTCTGCATTCGAAAACGTGTTTGTAAAACTCACTGGCAAATCGTCGTTGGACTTTGACATTGAGTCTTACGCGGACATGTACTTGTACAAAGGCGATGACGGTTCCGACTATTTTTATTTAGACATTGGTAAAATAACGGTTGACGAATTTGAGATAATTTTGCCGGTCGCGGGACAAAGTATTGCGCGAAATGTGTTTATTGACCATGGTACTCGACCCGAATCGTTTCAACAGGTGGTCGATATGGTAACACGCGCGATAAATAGTTCGTCAACTTTGGACAAAACACATTCAGATTTCTTGGCAAATGTGAAAAATCCGGAGATCGAAGTTGCATTGAAAGACCCAAAATGGTTTCAAGAGTCAATGATTAAAATGGAAGCATTTTTAAAAATGACATATGACGAACAACGAGCGAAGTACTACGAGGCGGTTCAAGCTGCAGAGACACTGAAATTTGCAAAGGCGCCCACATTTGAAGCCGCAAAATCTCTTGATTACAGAACAATCTGTGAGTTAATTTTTTCACTTGGTGATGCACTGTCTTATCGAATGGAAAGTTACACCGCGTCGCCAACTATTACCTATATTGTGCGAATTTTACAGGCAAACAAGGAAGCTGCTGAAAAGTACGCGACAAAATCTCCAATTGAACTATGCAATGGTGTCGAAAAAGGCACTGATCCATATTGTGCAGTTGGAAAATATGGATTCATAATAAGTATTTTGGAGCAAATTGGGTACATGTATCGGTTCTACGAGCATTATTGTTTAGAAGGAGGGAATCCGGAAAAATGCGCGAAAAAAATGGAAAAATATGGCAAGAGATACAACGATGCGTTTTCGAGCTACGATAAGTTTCTAGTTGAAGCACCACCTCCTGTTGCTGCTTTATCTGGCGGCAAACGCACTCGTAGAAAGCGCCGAACTATAAAGAAGAATAAAAATCGCCGAACTATGAACAAACGTAGAATGTGCAAAGGCCTAAAGCCTAAAGCCTAAATAAGAGTACTCTTTACTGAGTACAAATTATAGTTTTTGCACCCAGACGCACCAGCCTTTTCGAGCAGTTCATTCAGGTATTGTTTGGACGTCCATTCTGGGTGTTCTCTCCATGAAGTCGTGAGTTCTTTGAAAAACTGCATGTCAGTGCGGCATTTCCAGGGGATTTTGCCCTTGGCGCCGATGGCCGAGTTTACTGTATCCGTTAATCAGACTGATAGAAGAATAATAATAATAAACATAGATATCCAACTGAATATGTAGTTCAGCAATCCGCCTTTTATTTTTCCAAAATAATGAATCATTATTGGAAGCATAATAAAAAACAAAATCCATGATAAAACCCATCCGGTAAACGCATACGTAGAATATTTTATAATTGACTCATATTTATTATACAGTTCTTTTATATTCAGACTCATTATATAATATATATATTGGTTGGTTTTGTTGATATTGAATCATTAACCCTAAATTATTTTAGTTAAGGTTTCCCTTCTTTAACATGACACTCTCTACATTTGAGTGCGAATTTTGTGTTTTTATGTTCTTATGGAATAATCAATTCGTTTTATTTGAGAAAATGGTATAAAAAATATCAATTGAGTGTGGTCGTAATTTTAGTTATCGGCATAATCATTGCAAGGTTTTTATACAAGTATATATTTGACACATTTAGCATAGTAAAATTTACTGGATTAGCCGTAGTAATTCAAGTAATATACGACATTTTATTTTATTTATTCTTTAAGTCTCTCCCTCTCGGCTACAATGCCATGCTCGACTTTTTCAAAGACTATGCAAAAGAGAAAGGCGGCATGGCAATTGTAGGAGACAGTGTAATTATGATAATGGCTTGTCTCTTTGGTTCTTACTTTGAAACTATCTCGCTCAACAGCAACATCATTTTGCTAATACTTTTCACATACGTTGTTCCCTACATGATTAACTACATTTAGTCGTCTCTCAAATTTATCGAACACTTCTTTGCCGCCGATAGTGTCAATAAATTGTTGTGTAACTTCGCGGTTACATCGTAATTGAAAATCGGTAGACTGCGTTAAAGTATCGGAAGAGACATGTGTAAGGGCGATCCGCGAAGAAAGCTTGGTATCCAACTCTAACAAGAGTGGTTCATAGATTTTAAAAACCTCTTGTTGTAATTTTGCCTCTCTTGTGCGGCAGTCGAATCTCTGGCGACGTAGAGTCATTTTTGGCACAATGACATTTTTTCCAGTCAAGCGATCGAGTTGTTGTTGCTTTTTTTTTAAAAATTCTTGGCACCAGGCGTGCTCGGCGTTTATGATATTTTGGTCGGCGGACATTTTTTTGTTGAAAAGGGCGAATACAATGTAATTGATTTATGAAAAGGGAACTCGTCAAAGGGAACTCGTCAAAGGGAACTCGTCGTTGAGGCGGCACGCCTCCGGCGTTCATCCCTTTAAATCCCATACTCTACCGTGTTATTAGAAAATGAAGGAATACCAAAATACAATAATACCAAGTAAAGGGAAGGATTAAAAGGAAACCGTAGGTTTCCTTTATTTATTATGGCGCGCGCGGTTTCAACTCATCAGGAACTTCACTAGGTGGTCTTGGCCCGGCGCCATAAATATCGGGTAAATAAGTGGTTTTGGGCGTAAAGTACAAAGGCTTGCTCACATACCTGTCCGCATAAGTACCGCCACGGACCGCGTTTTCGGTGACTTGAACGCCGCCCCAATTATTGTCCATCGGATTCTCGCTCTCAACCTTTCCGACAGAGGTGCTCTCATGAACAACATCGAGTTCAGTTCGCTGGCCTATGTGCAACCCATAAGGATCAAACCCGGCAAACATATTTTGATTGTAGCCGTTGTCTCTGTTAGCATCGAGAACTTCGACAGGTCTGCCGTCGATCGAACGAATCTGCGAGGGGTCGAAATTCGGTTGGAACAATGTAGGGTCGATATTAGGCGGCACGCCGCCCTGCAAGTCAAATGGACTAGGTCTCATGCGGTAAACATCGGTACCCTGAGCGGTGCTCTCATATTGGAGAAACAAAACGGGACAATGTTTCCCGGCTCTGCGTTGGATTTCTAAATAGTTGATATATTCATCGATGTTGTAAAATGGCAACACTTCGGCTTTCGGATCTTTGGAGTTGTACAACAAGAGCGAACCGCCCTTACGAATGAGGACGTCGGGACAAGAAGCGTTTTGTTTTTTATTTGTCTCGAAGGGCTCATCGATGGTTACATAAAAGTATAAACCTGCTAAAAATGTGAATATACAAAAGATAACAATTACAAGTTTTGAGTCCATTTATAATATGCGTATAAAATATATATATACAACATGCAAACAAAAAGAAACAGAACCACTAAAACAACACAAAAACGCAAGGTGGTTGGCAAACTGTATGCAACTTGGTGTGGACACTGTCAAACACTCGAGCCGGAGTGGCAAAAGATGAAAGCAAATTTAACAAAGCTGTATAAAGGCGGCGTTGATTTTGTAGAGATTGAGAGCGAGAATATGAAGCACGCTTTAGACAAGTTGAACAAAACATTTAGAACTAAAGTGAAATTGCAGGGCGGTTACCCTACATTGTTCAAGATAGAACCGGGTAGAAAAAAAGTGGAATATTTCAAAGGAAACCGCGATGCGACTGAACTCACGAAATGGTCGATGATGGGGGGGAACAGAAAGACGGCAAAAAAATAATATATCAAATTCAAAAATTGTTGTTATATTATTTTTGTTCAAGGCAACCGTAGGTTCCAAGGGCACGTCTCGTGCCACAAGGTGCGTCGCTACGCTCCGATAAGGTGCGTCGCTACGCTCCGATAAGGTGCGTCGCTACGCTCCGATAAGGTGCGTCGCTACGCTCCGAAGCCATTGTGTCCTTAAAAAGGGAAGGATTATAAGGGAAGGATTATAAGGAAACCGTAGGTTTCCTTAAAAGGGAAGAATCATAAGGCATAGGCCCGGAGGGCTGAACACCTACGGTTTCCTTAACAGGAGGGGGTCATAGGGGGAACTACGTTCCCCTATTTAACAGTTCCAGCCAACCAAAACAGTAGAACCAACAGGTCTGGAAACGGCACAGACAGAGGGGTATCTGGCAGCACGAGAATTGACTAAACTGAAGCAGCAACCGGGCTTGCCGCCCAAAGCGATGCTTGTCCAGGAGTCGCGACCAACTTGGGTGTAAAGTCCCATCTTCTTGTTTCCTCCTCCAGAATTTTGGTTCATTAATCGTGTGGCATTTCGAGCTCTTGATGCGGCGTTATACAAGGTCATTTTTTATATATAAACGTAAGAAAAGTTTTTCGGAGAAAGAAGATCATAAAAAAAATGTCGGACGATGATATTCGCGTAGAAAAAAACGAACTCGGAAAGGAAATCTACATATTTGATCCGTACAATCCGCTAAACAAGGAGATTGACCAACATGACATTGAATCGATTTTGCGCACCTACGGGATATTTTTGCCGATCACCAATATAAAATTGTACCGCCGCGCGTTCATCAACCAATCCTATTTGCGCCGCCCCGACATCGAAAATCAGCAAAACAATATTGTAATTGTTCCTAAACCGCCGGATTGCATGCCGTTGCACACGAAATCAAACGAGCGCCTCGAATTTGTGGGGGACGGAGTTTTGGAATTGATTGCGAAGTGGGTGCTATATTTGCGTTTCCCTAAAGAGAATGAAGGATTTATGACCGAAAAGAAGATCGCGCTTGTCAAGAACGAGGCGATCGGCAAATTGGCGTACGAAATGGGCCTACATAAATGGGTAGTATTATCGAAGCACGCAGAGTCGAAAGAGACGCGCACGAATTTCAAAAAGTTGGGATGCGTGTTTGAGGCGTTTTTAGGTGCGATTTTTCTGGATTACAACAAATTGGAGATCAAAGATGACGCCGGACTCTTTCAAGACATGTTTTTATCGGGGCCGGGATTCCAGATGGCGCAGATTTTCGTAGAGAGTGTATTTAATAAACACGTGGACTGGATGGCGCTGATCCGAAACGACGACAATTTCAAGAACATATTGCAGGTGAAAATACAGAAGGAGTTCAAGACGACACCTGAATACATCGAGGTCAGCGAGCAAAACGCCGAGACTGGGTATCACATGGGCGTCTACTTGTGTTTAGGGCAGCCTGTATTTGGTCTCATGCATCAACACTCGATTCCTTACAGTAGGTTTGCCAATTTCGAAGAGATTCATCAGTACATGTCGATGCATTCCAAGGCGTTTATCTTTTTGGGGGAAGGCAAGCACAAAATAAAAAAGAAGGCGGAGCAGATTGCGTGCGAGTCGGCGATTAAATCATTAAGTAAAAATTTATAAAATTTAAAATATCGTGTACTATTATTATTATGGTTAATATCAACGAATTCATTGTTAAACCAGTTCCCAAAAAATTAGAAGATGTAGTTTTGAATATAAAAAATGTAGATTTACGTGAAGAGAACCGAATCAATCGCGACGAGGTGATTGAGAGATTGCATCGATTGATGAAAGGACTCAGTGTTGAACCGCTGAAGATTGATAAAGAAGAAGAAGAAGAAGAGATGGAAGAGGATCAATATAAAGACGACGACAGTCAAATACATGCGGCATTGACCAAAGAAAAAAGGCTTACAAAAAAACAAACATCAATCCAAGAAAATATCAAGTCAATTACTTTTAGCGATGAATTGAAAGAGAATAAGAATAAGTCGCGAAAACAAAAGATTGTCCATAAGATACCATCGAGACAAGAGTTCATCGAAAATATGAAAAAACTGTTTCCTGATAGCGAAGATACGCCGACATGCGACAATTACGATACGAAGATACAGCAACAAGTGATCGTCAAATATTTGAACTTGAATACGCCATACAGAGGTCTATTGCTTTACCATGGTATCGGATCGGGAAAAACATGCACGTCGATTGTTGCAGCCGAAGGGATGAAGTCGGCGAAAAAGATTGTAGTTTTAACGCCCCAGTCACTGACGACCAACTTTTTCAAAGAAATCAAAAAATGTGGTGACGAGAATTATCGAACGAACCAGCAATGGACGAAAAAAATGATAATCGAGCGAAGAGAAGCAGAAGAATTGTCAAAGGTAGTCGCGCTTGACGTTGATACTATATTGGAAAAAGGAGTATGGTTTGGCACTGCAGAGGATGGAGACAAATTTTCCGAACTAACAATCGCCGACCAAGAAGAGGTTAACATACAAGTCGACAAAATGATACGCGCAAAATACAAGAGTATCAGTTACAATCAAATAACCGAAGAGTTAATGAAGAAACTAACAGAGAATGAGACGAAGAATCCTTTCGACGACAGTGTGGTGATTATCGACGAAGTACACAACTTTGTGAGGCAAATAGCGAAGGAAAAGGATCCGAATTCCGTACGATTTTACCACTATTTGATGGCGGCGCAACACTGTAAACTAGTGTTTTTGTCAGGAACTCCGATCGTGGAAGCTCCTTACGAAATTGCAATCATATTCAATATGTTGCATGGTTATATTCGAAAGTGGACGGTTCCGCTAATTGGAGACAAGAAACCGAAAATCGCGGGAGTGGAATATAAAGACAACACTGCGATTATCACACAAAATTCGTATATGGAACATGAAGAGATTGATTTGAAAGAGGTACTCAAGAGTTTGAACGCAGACCGTGACCCTACCTTGGTGAACTACAAAATTTTGCCAGACGAGGAGAGTTCATTCAATAAGAAATTTATTGAAAATGACAGAATGACGAACCGCGATGCTTTCCAGAGGCGGATTTTGGGTCTAACGTCTTATTTCGAAGGTGCGCCCGAAGAGTTGATGCCGAAGTATGACCGAAATCGCGACTTTGTGATTATTCGAGTCCCGATGAGTGATTATCAAGCGAATGGGTACAAAAAGGCGTTGGAGAAAGATGATAAAGACAAGAAGTATTCGAGAGAGGCGTGTAATTATGTTGCACCCACCGAAGAGAAGGAATTGAATAAAGATGCGCTCCTTACCTTTAGTCCCAAGTGTTTGCATATGTTGGAGAACATCCAAGACGAAGAAGGGTTGCATATGGTATATAGCGAATTGTCGTGCGAAATTATTCGAGAGATTTTGTTGGCGAATGGATTTGACGAATTCAAGTTGGTTAAGGGTGCAGGTGGCTTAATGGATATTGAAAGCGAAGCAAGAAGCGAAGCAAGGAAAACCCAAAAACCTAGATTCGTTTCATTTTCCGCAATAAAGGACCAAGATGAGAAACAAACGATTCTCGACATTTACAACCATAATTGGTCGAACCTCAATCCAGTTTTGCAAGAGAAATTAGAGACAATGTCGAAAACAAACAAAGAAATAATCAAAGTGTTTATGATATCGGATACTGACGCCGAAGGCATAAGTTTAAAGAACACACGATTTGTTCACATTGTGGAGCCGAGTGTGAACGCAACACGAATCGATCAAGTAGTCGGCAGAGCAAGGCGTATGTGTAGTCACACTGATTTACCCGAAGAGTTGCGGACAGTGAAGGCATATTTATACATGTCAACTTTGGTTGATGGAGATAAGAAATCCACAGACGAGTTGATATTCGAGACCTCCAACGAAGAAGACCACTTGAACCAAGAGGTGTTGAGAGCGGTTAAAGAGACAGCGATGGATTGTTCGTTGTATGAGAAGGACGCGATATGTTACAAGTTGGGCGGCACAGAAGAACTAAAAAGCAATACAATCATTGGTGGAAAGAGGTACAATAGAGACAAAGAGAACAATATTTACGAGGTTGATTCTGAGAAACCGTTTGGAAAGTTGGTTAAAGAAGAGAATACGTGGGTTATCCAATAAAGGAAACCAAGGTTTCCTTTAAATCCTTCCTTTTTTCGTTTATGTGATTATAGTAAAAACAATAATTTCTAATATAATCCCCACCCACCGCCTTTTTCAAATAGAAAAGGAAGGATTTAAAGGAAACCTTGGTTTCCTTTACTTAGAAGATATAACTGCGTGGATCGAGAGAAGCGGGTCTCTTCTGAAAGGGTACATATCCGCCGCCCGCGCGCACTCGACGCAAAGCATTATTGGTGACATTGACGTCTCGAGTGGTTGTGAAAGACAATGGTGCAGCAGATGCGTTCAAAGTTCCAACACCGACTTCTGTCGCGCGTCTGCGGGCTACTACGGAGGAGGCGTCGCGATTGCCGCCAATGAATTTTTTTTGTTTGAAAACGGCATTGCTCGGAGCGGCATTAATGGTTTCGGAATAAATACGCCGACTGGTTGCGAAATTCGTGGTACTGTCGGAGGTGCTGTCCTTTTGTGGCATGGCTTTAATTGATGATAGAATCCCGTTGTTCATTTATAGTATAGAGACACAAAAATTCTATTCTATTTAAGATGCAGAGAACCATTAAAAGGATCGCGATGTTTGATACCGAGATCAAATGTTTTGGGCGCACTAGACGACGAATTAAAGTGAATTTGATTGGGTTGTTTAAACAACCACTCTTTGTTCATGTCGGTCATCAAATGTTTGTAATTTGTATTTCGCCCCTCTACATCACTAAATCCTTCCAGCTGAACAACGGTGGGTGGCGTGATCATATACCATCTGCCGGTGGCTTGGAGACGCTTCCAGTAAATGTCGATGGCATATTCGCGTTTGTTTGCGGGATTGGACAACAACAATTTGATGCCTTCTCTGAAGTTTGCAATCAGCGTGTCATAGTAATGTTGCTGGACAATGTATCCGGTGGTGGTTTGACAATTGACTAAACGAACACAGTAATCGCCGATTTGCTGGAAGGGTGGACAAATGTTTCCAGAGACGATCAATACGTCCCAATCGAGTTTGACATTATCGCAAAATGTCTCGAGTTGTTTGAGGAAGAGAGGTGCATCTAAGAATTGAATGTCGTCTTCACAGATAAAGACAAAGGGGGATTCGTTTTGTTTGGCCATTTCTATACACTTAATATGGCTCATAGAACATCCGATCGCGCCATTGGTGGTTTTGATCGCGTTAAATCGCGACCCAGTGATGTTAATCTTCGATAATTCATTTTTAACGTGGTATAAACGGTCAATGCGATGTTCTAAATTAATAAAATGGGTGTTTTCGAATAATTGTTTGACGAGCTCGGCCATTGTGTATACTCTATTTAACAAATTACTTTTTTAATTTTATTTATGAAGTAAAGACAAAATTTCAACAAGTTTTGATTTGATGTCTTGAATATCCTTTTCAATCGCGTCTAATTTGGTTTCCAGGTTGTTTTGAATGATGGAATTATTGTTGTCGAAAACGTGTTCTGTGTTGTCACCCCATTGGACAACTTTTTTGGGAAGTTCTTCTTCGACAGACAACGAAATTGGTTGCGCATCCTTTAAATTGAGTTTTAAAGCTAAAGGCTTGTCTAAAGACTTGTCTGACTGTAAAGACTTGTCTGACTGTAAAGATTTATCGTTAGCTGAAGGCGGTTGAGGTAAAATAACATCAACATCTTCGTTGCGATTTCGTCTATAGGCTTCGACAGCCGAATTCAGATCCAAAATTGCCTCGTCTTTTACATTTTCGGTGAAATGAGGTGTGGGAGTTTCCTTTTTAGTCATTAAATCGTACTCCGCTTGACGTCGCGAAAACTGATCGTTCAAGGTTTGTTCTTTGGTTCTAACAACAGGCATTGGCGCCGAAGGCGCTGACTGATAAGGGGCTGAAGGCGCCGACTGTAAAGGAACCGACTGATAAGGGGCTGAAGGTCCCGACTGATAAGGCGACTTCGTCGCCGACTGTAAAGGCGCCAACGTCTGCAACATGGCATCGATTGCACGTTTGTTCATATCCTTGAGAGACAAATTTTGTCCACGGTACTGGTTATAAATTTGCCCAATGATGTATTGAAACCATTTTTCCTTTTCACCTGGCGGTGCTGCTGCAAAATAATTGATTGTCTGGGGGGTATTGTTGATAACTTTCCACAAAAGTGATTGATTGTTGCTACTAACGAATTGTTGAGAGGACATAAATAAAAAAAATAGTATGTCTTTATTATTTTTTTTGATGTAATTGTATCCGATAAAAACAATTTTCATGTTTTTGATTTAAACATGAAAATACTAATTACCCCATCATGGAGCCCGAGTACATATTTGTCATTTACAGTTGTAAAAAAAACTTGGAACATTCTAAGAAAATGCATGATTTTTATTTCAGCAATCAAGAATTATTGAACGATTTACGAATGAAAGTGTTAATCATGTACGGAGACAGCAGCGGTCCTTTTTCACTCAAAGATGACAAATATTTGGTTTTGCAGGTAGACGACGACTATGAACATTTGGCCTTAAAATCGTTGCAACTATTCAAAGCAATCCGCAATTTATACCCTTCAATCATCGGTTGTTTCAAATGCGACGACGACATTATTATCAATATGGAATCGTTAATATACTTTGTAAAGACGTTTAATATAAGCAACCGATTTGATTATGCAGGTACTGCGTGTTTCATTAAAGAAAGCGAAAACAACGATTCGCATATTGTACAAAAAAAAATAGATCATGCAGAGAACATAAAAACCCCGATGGCATTATATTGTGGCGGGCCGCTATACTATGTAAGCAATAAATCGATTGCATGTATAAATGATGCAGAACCAGAAAAATTCGCGCATATTTATTACGAAGACCTCATGATTGGTTACATACTGAATCAACATAAAATTTACCCAATCCATTCATTTTTATATCACAACAGTTTAACATGCTTTACCGATTATTCTTATCACAATACTGGAAAAAAGAAAACCCTATTTGTAAGAATTCATGGAGGATTAGGAAATCAACTTTTTCAAGTCTGCAGTGGCTATGTAACCGCCCATAAGAATAATATGAACTGTTTTATCGTAAATAGCAGTTGTATAAAAACATCCTTTACACACGTTGACGACAACAATACATTGTTAGACACAGTGTTTGCAAAATTTACCACAATAAACCTTGAACATATAAACTTGAATAGTATACAGCGTTACAAAGAGCCAGAGTCTGATTGTTTTACATATAATGACAAATTGACATTCGATACTGATGTTTATTTGGACGGATATTTTCAAAACGAAAAGTATTTTAGAGACCATCGAGAATCGCTTATACAATCTTTGAAAAACAACCAAATATACAAGGACTTTGTAAAAAAAATTAACTTAAATTTGGTGAAAAACAGTTATTTTATACATGTTCGAAGAGGTGATTACTTAAAAACAAATCTTTACACGATTGATCGCGACCGGTATTATAAGTTGGCGATCGATGCTATTTTAAATAAAGATAAGAACGCCTTTTTTTTCATAGTGAGCGATGATATCGACTTTTGTCATACGTATTCGGTGTTTGCGAAAATAAATAAATCAATCGTAGATTTACCTGCAATCGAGACGTTATATTTAATGTCATTGTGCGAAAAAGGCGGTATTTGTGCGAATAGTACATTTAGTTGGTGGGGATCTTATTTGAATGAAAACCCGAATAAAACAGTGATATTCCCTGGAAAATGGATAAATAAACCGTGGAAAAACGACATATATTATAAAGGATCGTATGTGATTAAGATGTAAACTCTTACTCGTCGTCATCGGACATGCGCGGCGCTAAATAGACGACAATGCGCGCCTTCGCAGTTTCGTCTTCGTCATCCCCAATAGACTCTAATAGATAGGTGCTTTTCAGCGGGAAATTCTCGCTAATTTTGATATTGATCGAGTCGCTCACTTTGTAAAAGGCGCAAATGTTATGCAAGTGGGTCAAAGAGAAGGACATGTTGATGGTTTCGCCCTCATTGATGGCGAACAAGGTCAAGTCGTCGATGGGAATAACGACGCTCATGTTGCCGCTCTCGTTGCTTTTCGCGGTTAGTCTGAGTTCGTCTTCGTTGCACCGGATATGCAAGTCGGCGCCGAATTGTTTGAGTTGGCCGACAATGTTGGAGAAGTTGGAGGAGGCGAGAGAGAATTCGGCTTGGTAATCGGCGCTTGGGATTTCCATCATTTCGGATTCGAGTTCGATCAATGGGAGTTCGAAGTGTTTGTCGAAGGAGGTTTTGGAGACGAAATGCAAAAAGAGTTTGTCGGAAGAAACGGCTTCGTCGTATTGGATACTGATTTGCTGGCCCTCTTCGCGTGTGTTTAAAATGCGAAAAAAGAGCAGGGTGTTGATTCCGATGACGCAAGTGTTCTCTTGCTTGTACTCGTCGAACCAGGTCGCAGGGATGTAGATTTCGAAAACGGAGATGTGGGAGGAGTCCATGCCCTGGGCATACAACCGCGTGGGTTCAAACATGAGATTGATGTGTTCGCAAAACAGCTTCATGTTTTGGAACATGGAGCTGAAAGCCTTGGCTTTGTCCTTGTTAGAGATGACGATATGCATTCCTTTTTTTAATATATTTATGAGACACAAGTTTGTAAATATATTTATTGTGAAGAGTTAACAAAAATAAAAATTAGACAATTTTTGTAAATATATTTATTATTTCATTTTTACTGGTGTAAAATCTTGAACAATTTTTGGATGAAAAAGAACGGGAAATTCTTGTCAATGAGTTCGTCTTCGCTCATTGACCCAAACCAAACGGCTGTAAAAAAGGGCACGTAACAAAACGCGTCGTACATATCCTTCTCAAAATCTGGTCGAGTATAATTCTTGACGCCATACTCTCCAAGTTTGCAGTAATAATACGATTTAAACAGTGGTAAAACATTCTCGATGTTGTCAAAATCGAAGCTCTCGATAATGAAGAAAGCCAGATCTTGAGCGCCCTTTCCGATTGCGCAATGTTGCCAGTCCAAAAAGATGGGTTCATAACCATTCTCCACATCGTAAAAAATGTTGGGGGATTTGATGTCTCCATGTACAAAAGTTGTGTTGGACGTTGTCATTCGTAATTGAATTTCTGCAAACGCGTTTTTTACCCTTTCCCCTACCATGATTTGATCATGTGCTAAAACTTTGCTCCATTTATTCACAAAGATCGGCCACTTTTCTGCAATATAATTGTTGCAGAATGGAGCGAAACAAGAATGTTTCGCAGATTTCAGAAGTGGAAACCCAACGTCCAATGATTTGTTCCAAAACTGGGCATGTAAACAAGCCATTTTATCGATGATTTTGAGAGATGTGTCGATTCCGACGGTGTTTAAATTAAGATTGGGAACCAGTTTTCCGCTGGTAAACAAATTTTCGAGAATCATACCGATGGTTCTGAAATTGTCGTCCTTCACGAGACCGATAAATCGCGGGATGCGAATATTTTTCATATATTTTGAGACCGTATCGTAAAAATAGTACTCGCGATCGTAAAGTTGTAACTGGGCGGCCATTTGCGATAAGGCATTTACGCCCCTGCTCTCGAGTTTCAATACACAATCCAAGCCATTTACACGAAGTTGTAAAACGTCGGCGATGAAGCCACCTTTTAGTTTTTTCGAGTCGATTTCTACATGACTGTAATCTCTTGCAATAAATCGTTTGAGTTGATCCTCGAACATGGCGGTACTATTTAGTAACTTGTGAGAAATATTTTCGGAAAAATCCTTTATGGGAATATCGACGCCATATGCAATGAGCTCATCATAATCATAGTTGGTGCAAATTCCGACCAAACATTTGGGTTGCACGGATCGCGCACTGAGAATGCCAGTCTTCGAGTCTTCGAAAATAAACGCGCGCGATCGGTCGACGCCGAGTTTGTTTAACGCCAAGTGGTAAGGATCAGGGCTCGGTTTATGATTTGTGCACGACTCGCTGCTAACAATAAATTCGACAAGCTCTGCAATTCCGATGTGAGAGACGATTGCATCGGCGACGGCGCGGTTGCAATTGGTAACTATGCAAATAGGATTGCATGTGAGTTTGATTTTACGCAAGTAGTCGACGGCGCCGATGACTGGTTTGATCTTGTGAATATTTTGCAAAAAGAGAGAATCCTTGAGTGTAGAGAGTTCGCCGTCTTTGAAAACGACACTTGGCAACAACATTTGCAACACGTATTTGTCCGAGTTGCCTTGAATGTACTTGGTAAAGAGTTCATTTGTAAGATCGCCGCCATATAATTTCAAGATGTGATGCCAGACTTCGAAGTAGATTTCATCTGTAATAACGAGAGTTCCGTCGAGGTCGAAAAGGTAAGCGTGTGTAGAGTCCAAATACTTGGCAAGTTCGTTTGGCGTTCCCACAGAGAAAACTTTGTCTGAATCCAACAAGTGGCCAAAAAAAGGGATGCCGTCGGAGATCATGGTTTTAATGACGCACGATGTGTATGGCTCGTTGTTAAAAGTGAGAGTGTTGGTATTGCAGAACTTCAATAATTGTTCGGTATGGACAAAACCGTAAGCGCCAGTGTTGGCGTTGTTGGAGATTTTGACTTTTTCGGCAATGTCCAGGATTTTGTTTTCAGAGTCGAGAGAGATGTAAGAGAAGAGAGGCAAATCGGTGGAAGGTTTGACAGTAAAAAAGACTGTGGAAAATGACGCTTGTCGGAAAGAAGACACGACGTCGCTGGTATAGATAGTGTCGCAATCGAGAAGAAGAGTTTTTTTATAAAGATTTTTACACTTGAAAAGGCCTTCGTGAACGGTTTCCGATGCACCGGAAGTTTGTTTAGAGAGGCGAATCAGCCTAGCAGTAGTATATTTGGATAAAACGAGGGACGCAAAATCATGGGCATCGAGAGCATTGTTGTAGATAATGATGAGATTGTCATTTGGGTGTAAAACGAGATTGTCTATGACGTGAAAAATCATGGGTTTGCCGTAAATGGGTATGAGACTCTTTGGAACACCAAACCCGCTGTTTAAAAAACGCTCACCCTTGCCGCCGAGTGGAATCACGATGTTGATTGGGTCTTGCATATCAGTATCAGTATAATATTGAAAAATATATACGATTTATTTTAAATCGTATTCCGTTAATGAATAAATGGAATAAAACATAAAGATGTAATCAATAAATTATTATAATGTCAATAATTGAAAGAAAAATTTGTTTAGAAAAATTACATGACGGCAAGGAAGAGAAAATATGTATATCTCTCGGATACCATGATTTACAATTTCAATATGAAGATAGCAGTACTTACACAAATACATCATTGAACGATAAAATTATTCATTTCATATGGATTGGTGCACAAATTCCTCAAAAGTATGTTGATACAATTCGTAACTGCAAGCGAATAAATAAAGATTATAGAGTAATTTGCTGGATAGATAACACAAGTATGTCATATGAAACACAAAAAGAACTTGTAAAAAATGGATTAGAAATACGAAATATTTATTTATATTTGAATGAAGAAACGAATGATCTAAAAAAGTATATTTTTAATTTATTAAACATGTTTGACAATTTTGGTTACAAGGCTGATATTATTCGTTTATTTGTTGTTTATATGTTTGGCGGCATATATTCGGATATTGATTCAATATGGTTAAAAGAACTTGACAAAAACTTTCATTATGATTTTGTATCTTATAGAATAGATGATGAATGTTCAAATTGTACAAATTCGTTTTTTGGATTTTGTAAAGGATCAATAATTTTAAAAAATGCTATTTATAATTTACATCAGAATATTATGTGTTTTTTAAAAGCGAATAACTATATTTTGTTCAAATCTCATATTCCAGTAATTACAGGACCAGTTTATTTCACGCGAATAATTAAAGAAAGCAAAGTTGGCGAGTTAAACTACATTCATCAAGCATACAATGTTATTGGTGGACCTCATGAAAAACTATTTAGTTCTTATAGTAAAAACGGCATGGCATATTGTTACCAGACATTTGATAAAAATTGGTGTTAACAAAAAAATCCGAAATATTGTTTTGTTAATTTACAAACTTAAAGAAATAAACAATTGTTTTATATTATGGAAGATACAACACTTATTAAAAAATATACGCTCCATTTGCAAAATTCGATTGAAAAAGCAGAATCTGGAATATCAAAGCTAATAAATGAATTATATACTATTGAAGGGATGACCGGAAAAATTACAAAACGTTTTTATAATAATTTATTAGAGCTAGAGAATACAAGATATTTGGAAATCGGATGTTATAAAGGTTCGTCGACATGTTCAGCAATGTATAGAAATAAAGCAAATATTGTGTGTATAGATAGTTGGCACGACTTTTTGTTAAATGAACACCATAATCGAGTCTCAAGCACTGGGCCTATAAATGATTTTTTAAGTAATATTAATAAATATAAAGGAGAAAATAATATTACATTTTACAATGAAGATTGTTTTAAAATCGATATTTCAAAACTTGGCAAATTTAATGTTTATTTGTATGATGGAGATCATAGTTATGAATCACAATATAATGCATTAAAATATTATATAGACTCGATGGATGACATATTTGTATATATTGTTGACGATTGGAATGATGAACCTGTACGAAGTGGGACATTTGATGCTATACGTGATTTAAAACTTGAAAATGTATGGAACCATACAGTACGTTTAACATTTAATAATACACACACACCGCCAGATATCGCTCACGAAACATGGTGGAACGGTTGTTATATGTGTATTTTGAAAAAAAGAATTTAAAAAAGTATTGTATAAAAATATTATATAATGGAAGATTTTAATTATATAATAAATAATTATTTGCAAGAATTTGAAACTATAACAAAGGAACAAAGTGATTATATGCATAATACTTTATGTTGGCACAGTGATAACCGTAGCGGATTAAACTTGAAACATTTCAAAATAGTAAACAATCAATTATATAAATCAAATAAAGATAATTTTGACACATGGGAAACAAGAATAGAAGCGTTTAAGTATATGATGTTGCGGACATTGTCTATTTATAAAATTCCAGACTGCGAGTTTTTTATTTTCGATGACGATAGTATTAATAATTCAAATATTAATATGTGTGTATATAACAATAAGTTATTACCAATTATCGTAACAACATCGGTTTTATATAAGTATAATATGATATTGTGTCCTGATTTTACGTTTTCGTTTTTTCCCGAGGCATTTGTGAAAAATAATGAAAAAATGTGTAAAGAAATTGTGAGTGATCTTGAAAATGTAGAATTTAATAAAAAAAATAATAAAATAGTTTGGAGAGGGTCTGGAAACAATAATTATAGGTCACAATACTTAAAGAACGATGAAAATTATGATATTATGTCAGCATTGACATTGGTAACTAATAGGGGAGAAGAGGGAAAAGCACATAATTCAATTAACGGAATGACAAGACAAGAAAAAGGAAAATATAAATTTCAGTTATATTTGAACGGACATGAAGGAACAGAAACAAACGGTGCATATAGTTCATCTTTAAAATGGGCACTAATGACAAAATCAGTTGTTTTTTATTCAGCTCCAACTATTTATAGAGAATTTTGGAATCATCCACATATATTTAAAGAAAATGAGCACTTCGTGTTTTCGAAAAATCCAACAGAACTTCATGAACAACTATTGTTTTACAAAAAAAATGAAGATATTTCAAATGCAATAGCATTAAAGTCTTTTAATTTTTTTAAGAAATATTTATTAGAATATGATATAATATTATCATATATGAATACATTGCTTTGCGAGTATTCAAAAAGATTGAATTATGAAGTAAATCTATCGGACCGAGATATATTAATTACGAACATAAAACATAATGATTTTATATAAATTCTAATTAGTTTAATAAATTATTTCAAAACACATGGTTTGGCCTAATTACACCGACCGAAAAGAAAAATGACACAAAACGCAGTTATTATTTATATATTTTATAACTATGTTTCAAGTAATTTGTTAAATATTCCCTTCTTATTTTTGTTGATATATTATGTCTTGTAGTTGAAAACAGTATAAAGAAATAACTTTATTTCGAAGTATACATTGTAATGCAACAAATCCACGATTCTGCAAAAATATACATTGATGAAAAACTAAAACCAATTATTACACAAATTGGTGAACCACTTGAGGGAAATATTTTCGAAGAAGATCCTAATGATATTGACATATTTTTACCAAAAAGAAAAAATGTAATTTTGGCGTGCCAGAATAAAAAGAAAGCCCTAGAAATAGGATTCAATTCGGGTTACAGCGCTGTATTAATATTATTATCGAATCCAGATATATATCTAACTTGTGTAGATATTGCTTGGCACCGTTATACTATTCCGTGTTACAAACAAATAAAGAAAGATTTTGGCGACAGAATTCAGTTATTAGTTGGAGACAGTAGAGTCGTTGTTCCAACAATAGTAGATGAATTTGATTTGGTACATATTGATGGCGGCCATAGTTGGGATATTGCAAGGTCTGATATTATAAACACAAATAAATTATTAAAACAGAATTCTGTAATAATAATGGATGATGTAAATATTAATGATAAAAATCACACATTAGCAAACTTATGGTTAGAGCTATCTAAACAATTTGGTTATAAACCGCCTTCATTTGAAATATATGAAAATATTCATCAAGATGTTCGAACAAATGATAATTGAAACAAAAAATAAAAAATCATATAAACCAATAACCATTTATTGGTTTATAGAAAAAATGAAAATCCAGGATTATATAAATTCAGATTACAGCATTTTAAACAATACAAACATATGGACACTCGCAAAATACGAATATTTGATAAAGCAACTCGTTTCGCAATGTCCGCAAAAATATTCATCCGTAAATTATACGGTCGAAACGATCCATGATAGAAGTGTTTTGATGGAATTTTCGAACTGTATAAACAAAACCTTGCTACTATCAAACTTAGACATTGATTTTCCGCCACCAAAACCGCCGTTTGAGTATGATGCATTTTTCGACGTGAAAAAACTTCCGCCAAACTATGAAAATATGTCGTATTGTACTAAAATTGACGATACTGTTATTCAACTTGTCGAAAAAAATAACAATCAAGTATTCGCACATGCAGTTTCAGTAAACCATTCAAGAATACACATGATTCCGGCTGGAATATTTTCTCGATTTAACCATTTTCATCTAAAAAGAAACGTAAAGAAAAACCTGTGTTATGCAAATTTTGGACTAAGTTGTGATCGTTGGTTTGGCAATCCCCGAAATATTGTTCTGTGCGATATTCAAACAAAAGATTTCATTCTGAAAGAAAACGTAATTTCAACGGAAGTTGCGCGACGTGACTTTATGAACTATGATCATTTTTATGAACAAATTTCGCAAAGCAAGTTTTCGTTATGTCCGCGCGGTTGCGGAATCGATACATATCGAATGTGGGACTGCATATGTCTAGGATGTATTCCCATAGTAGAAAAATATGGCGGATACGAAGCGTTTACCGATTTACCAATATTATTCATTGAAAGCATCGAAGACTACGGTAAACTGACTGAAAAATATCTACAAGAAAAATATGAAGAAATGCAGGCTCAGAAATATGATTATAAAAAGTTAACCTTTGACTATTGGGTTAAAATTATCACAAGTGTTTTATAATCTATAGATTCCCAAATTATTATCGACTTTTTTATAAAACCGTTTGTCGGGATGGGCAATCATGGACAAGTTTGTGTTTGTCCATATGTCCGCAGTTTTGCCGTTAATCATTAACATATAATTAAGGAGAATATCATTTGTGTGCCACAATTCGAAAGGCGTTTTGCACAAATAATCAAAACGTCGGATTTCTTCGAACGGTGTTTTTTCGAAGCATTCTATAATTGTTTTACAGTTTAAGATTGAACCACCACCAAGATTCCAATAATCAATTTGCATCCCTGGATATTGCTTCCTTATTGGCTCGAAATCATGAACCTGCATTTGAAATTTATTAGAATTTAAATCTCCCCCCGCATGTAGCGGAAACTGGTGAATTTTCCCATGGATAAACACATCATCTTCCATTAAAACGATATAGTCTGTTTTACAATAATTAATTGCAGCAGTAATTTCATTAATATAAGCTTTTGCACACAGTTCATTAGTAAAGCACATATGCCTAACGCCATCAATTACTCTTCCTCCAAGGATTTGAATTGGCGAATATTTGTAGTAACAATTAAATGTTTTGGCCAAATCAGAAAAATCGTCGCCATGATCGCTTAATAAATAAACAGGCTCATTAGGATAAATCGTACGCAGTTGTTTCAGAATATTTTCAGTGGCATATCGATTTTTGTAGCAATTATAGTAAAAACCAACAGTTGGTTGCATTTGTTATATTATTATATAAAAACTAAGAGTTTTATATAGTAATTTTTACGAATAGTTTTATTTTGCAAAATACTCTTGCAAAAAAAACCATTTGTCTCTACATCCGGGAAACCATCGAACCAACTGAATGAGGTCGCGATTCAATAAATATACCGAGTTCATGATGCTCTGATCCTTCCCTATAAAGCGGTTGATCGAAATGAAATGCTCAAGCATTTCATAATATTTGTCGTGCCATGTCAGTAAAGCATCCTTATAACCGCCAAATATTGTCCCGCCAATTCGGTTTTGTGTCTGAAATGACGGAAGTTTGTCCAAGGAATCGCACAAAAGTTCAAAAGAGGTAAACGGATTTACCGAAAGCATCACAACTTTTGATTTATCAAGCGACGCAACTTTGTCCGGGTTCGGCCAATTTATATACTGGGTGTTGGGAACACGGAAACATCCGATATCTACCCACAAAAAATACTCGGTATTAAAATGATTCATCTCAATCGCGCGTTTCAAAAAATGCGATTTTTCACTCCATATCATGTACAACAGCATATTGTGTCCTACATATTTTTCGTGATCAATCTCATAATGTTTGGCAAAGGTTTGCGAATATTTAAAAGTATAAAAGTCCTCGAACGTCGTTTCGATAATTACGGTTTTTTCATGGGTCCGCAAACTTTCAATCAATGGTTTGCTGGCGCTGTCGCAAAAAATCACCATGGGACTGTCAATTTGCAGCATGTTTTGCATCCATGCGATATACGTTTCATGAGAGGCCTTTGAAACATTTAGTTTAAAATACGCAGTTACAATTGTTGTTTGCATCGAATTTGATATTAAAGATATCAGACATAATCTTTATATTAATTTAATATTCGATTCGATGAGAATTACATTGATCGCACCTGGTTACAAACAGTTTCCACCCAACGGGTGGGGAGCAGTTGAAAGTATTGTATGGGATTATTATCAAAACTTGTTGAAAAGGGGACACGACGTTCACATTGTAAATACTTCAAACCCCAACCAGATTGTAAATGAAACTAACGCGATTGGTTCAGAGTTGGTGCATATCATGTATGACGACCACATTATTGTGGCTCCATATCTAACCAAATGTTCGAAAATTTTATATACGAGTCACTACGCTTACATTACCCATCCCGATTTCGCTAACGCGTATTCATCATACTTTAAAAACATTTTTATGAAGGCGATCGAGTACCAACATTTTGTCACGATAAACGTAATTAGTCAGCAGATAGAGGCGGTTTACAGAAAGTATGGATTCAAAGGTCGAATCGACATCGTTTGCAACGGTGCTCGTGAGGATTGTTTCCGCTACACTCCGACACCACAACTCTCGAACAAGTCGGCATATGTTGCGAAAGTGGAGTTCCGAAAGGGGCAGCATATTTACCAGGGGATACCGAATATTGACTTTATTGGAAATTATCATGACTCACCGTTCATCACATCATCACCAAATTATTTGGGAGAATGGGACAAGCCGACGCTTTACAATGGATTAACAGATTATGCAAACTTGATACTGCTTTCTGACGGAGAGGCGGATCCTCTGGTTGTAAAAGAGGCATTAATTGCAGGTCTTGGTCTAGTAATTAGCGAGTGTGCATGTGCGAACCTTGACTTGTTACTGCCGTTCATCACCGTTGTACCCAACAACAAGCGCACTGACCTCGAGTATGTAAAACGAGAGATTATTAAAAACAGAATCATTTCAATGGAACATCGTGAACAAATTCGGGAATATGGGTTAAAAACGTTTGCATGGAATGTCGTCATTGATAAATATGAACAAAAATTAATATAGAATAATTATGCATTGTATAAAGTATAATTATGAAAATCGCATTGATTGGACCTGGAATTATGCCGATACCGCCGCCGGGATGGGGCGCGGTAGAAATTCTTATTTGGGATTATTACAAGGAGTTAACCGCACAAGGACACGAAGTCGTAATCATCAATACTAAACAAATGCTCGAAATTATTAGTATAGTGAACGCAGGAAAGTTTGATTTCGTCCACTTGCACTATGACGTTTTTTTTCATATACTAGACAAACTTGAGTGTCCAAATATTGCAATAACGAGCCATTATCCTTATATCGACCAGCCGGACAAATATATGAATGACGGGTACAACAATATTTTCCAATTTTTAATAAAGCCTTCGCGCTACTACAATTTTGTGTTGGCCGATAAGGACTACGCAACCTTTTTGAAATATGGCGCGAACCCTACCAAATTGAGAAAAATCAAAAACGGGATTAATAGCGAAGCATTTTTGTTTACTGACAGTCCCAAATACAACAAATGCATTTATTTGGGGAAAGTGACTTCGCGAAAAAACCAGAGCATGTACCAGTATTTGCCGAACATTGATTTTGTGGGAAACGTGGATGATCCCAATTTCAACAAGAGAACGCCCAATTATTTGGGAGAGTGGACTCGCGAAAAAATACACAATGAATTAACTAATTATGCAAACTTGCTTTTAATAAGCCAAGGCGAAGCCGATCCGCTGGTTGTCAAAGAGGCTCTCATTGCGGGTCTGGGAGTAGTTATCAACAAATCGTCGAGTGAAAATTTGGATGTGTCGCATGATTTTATCACCGTATTGGATGACAGCAACCTGAACGATTTGCAATATGTATATGAAAAAATACAAGAAAATATGGCGATTTGCACGGCAAAGCGTCAATCAATACGAAAATATGGAGAGGAAACGTTTGATATCAAAATCGAAGTTGGAAAATACGTAGAACTTATTCAGAAACTTAGTAGATAAGTCTTGCGCGAAAATTGAGACCGCGTTTGGGGATTCTATGCAAGTGCATAATATCTCTCAGTACATGTTCACTGACACCGCCGCAAATATCGGATGGTTCGCACGTGTTTGGCATTCTCGAGTCTTTGTTAAAATAAAGAAATGTGCTCAGGTACTCCATATGTAAAAACATTGACGCATAAATATTCATAACTGCGTTACTTCCGATGTTGAACCAATCGGAGATCAAATTGTCGGGCTGACCCATTTCAATATAATGGATAAAACGAGGATCGAGTTGCGAACAGTGAAGCGGTTGTTCGGGCAGGAGATCGAACCGAATCCGAATCACATAATCATACTGAATATTGTTTTCGTTTGCATACAATTCTTTCAACTCGTTCGATTTGTAAATCGAGTAAAACATGGAGGTCATTTGTTTCACAAAGTGGTTTTTTGCCTCGGCTCGCGTCATATTTTTGTGTGCGTTCATATTCAAAACCGAGTCGATTCTTTTCTCAGGAATATTAAAACCCGGTTTTTGAAAATTCCGCGGGGCTTCCACCAAAAAGCGTTTCGGTTGATACAGATCAATAATTTTTTTGTCGACATCTGCATCGCAGACGCATGTTCCATTATCCATGTGAGTTTTTTCGATATATGGATTTGTAGGGTCGTAGTGCATATGAATAAACACGTCTGCATTATTAGGTTTAATAATGTTCTCGTAAATGTTTGGATATGTTTCGATCGCTTTTCTTGGTTGTCCAGATAAACATACAGCTACACGCATTTTAAATTTTATATTATTATAATATAAACACTATTTTTATATTATAAAATACAAAAATGAATAGTCCATCTGCGCATATTGTTCTTGCTCACTGTCACGAAGACGTTTCGTATGTAACTAATTTTAAATACAAGTATACAATTATATCGAGACGTGGTATTCCGAGAGGACGGCCTCCAAATATTGGAAACGAAGGATCGGTGTATTTAGAGTATATTATAAAAAATTACAATAATTTATCAGACTATACGTTTTTTATTCACGCACATAGAAACCATTGGCACCACAAATCAAATATTGACGACAAAATAAATAATATCGAATTCAAATATGGATATTATAATATTAACGAGGTTCAAAAAGATAATTTATATTCAGTCATGAAAAGCGGTGATGGATACACAGATGACTACCTTGTTTGTTTAAAAGAGTTTATGGAATATATGGGGCTCAATTTCGATTATGAAAATATGTACTGCCGGGTGTCTGCTCAGTTTTATGTGAGCAGAGAAAATATACACAGAAATCCATTAGAATTTTATGTTAAAATGTATAAATGGGTAATGACAACTCAATACAAAGTTAGGTGTGGATATGTTATGGAACATATTTGGCACATAATATTTACCGGTAATATTGTGGATACTTTTTAATATTTACAAAGCCATTTTTGAAATCACATCAAGCAAATCTTGGATGCGATTTAAAAAAGTATGTTTCTCTCGAACGATTCGCATCTGCTCTTTGATCAAATCGTAGTTTTGTAGTTGTGAATACGCGTCGTAAAACAGTTGTTGCTCATTGTCGTTATAGACAACTTTTTTCTCCAATAATTCGTAAGCATGCTTTGAGTTTGTGATTCCCAAATGTCCGTAACTGATTGATTTTAATAGGCGGCACGCAATGTAACCGATTTGCTTGTGACAAGTTCCCGTTTCGCCGATTGCCACTTTGTTCGGATCGCCCGAACTTCGAAAATCCGGCGACATGATGGATTTCATCGTATAGTCTTGCACGACATTGAACGGGAGTGGATTCCGCCAAGGATCATTTGTTAAAAATTGAATCCCGTTTCTCATGCATTCATTGTAAAAAAGCGCGATTTCTCGGGTGTTCATGTGGTTTGCACTGCCAAACCAGTAAACGCATCGGTCTTTTGGTTTATAAATATTCGATTCTATAATCTCATGCGGTAAAAGATCGGTCGCCCAACAAGTGTAAATACACTCGTACTCCATGGGTTTTGGGTTCGCGTGATGTCGTGCGATGCCGCCGTTGTCGTGTAGTTTTTCGTAGTATGTGCAGTCACTGATTTTGGTACATGCGGTCTTGTTTAGCACATAGTTGTAGTTGCAGTCTTTAATTCCGTCGACCAAATATCGGATCTCGACAAATCGCTTAACTTTGCCGATATATTTTTCAGGATTTCTTGCGATATGGACAAAATATGTGGACGACTCGACTATGGGAATCTTGGTGTCTGCGTAGCCTTCTGTTATGAAGAGACAGTTATTGAAATCAAAATTTGCGGGAATATTTTTGTCGTCGAACCAGTGTGTTTCGTAGCCGAGATGTTTAAAGCCCTTCACCCAACCATAGTGTATGTAACTATGCGTGTGAGTGTGTAAAGGAAAGCCCCAAATAATTACTTTTCGATTCGTTTGCGGTTGCTGTGTACTGTATGAAAAGTAGCGAGTCAATAAATTTGTCGTATCTAAGCCAAGTTCACGTTGTTTATAATATGAATAATGGGATACCACAGATTTTCCGTAGATTTCATTACTCCTACCACTCCAAGTAGGAAGGTAAATTGCCAGCCAGGGCTCGTCGTAATAAATGTCGCCATATTTTTCAACAATTTTTCGTAAATCTTCGCCGACCCATGAACATACATTGATCGATACGGGCTCTGCGTTAGATAAAATCAAGTTGTCTTTCAAATAGTATTTGGCTACACTGCCATTCTCAATATCATTCAAAAATTGCGTCTGTAAATTATAACAATAGTTCAAGTTCCCCCATGCGATCGGACACAACACCTCAGTATCGCGCGTGAAGTCTCCAATTCGTAGTCGCTTGTTTTGGTTGTTTTGCACATGGGGTCTTATTCTGTTGTAAGTTTGCTTCCACGATTCGAGTATATTACTTTTATGAACTGGATTGTAAACGCCGTTTCTCTCGAATATACAACTTTGAATATGGTTGTTGATAATAACTGGATAAAGCAGTGGAGGGTCTCTGTTTTCAACTCGGTATTTAATAAAATCGGTAAATAGTGTTTCATCCATATATACAATGTCGTCGTCCATCTTTAAGTAAACAGTGTCATCTTCTTGACATGTTTTATACGCATAGTCCCAGATTTTTTCACGATCGTTCAATATCACTTTGTTTCCGACAGTGAGATAAACAGTTTTGACAAAATCGCTATTTTCTTTTGCGAAATTTTCCATGTAGTCAATGTCTTCTTTGATTGTTGTTGCAACATAAATTCTGTATTCATGAATATGAATTTTGTATCGTTTTATGTAGGTAAACAATATTTCCAAACTACATTTTCTCCCTCCAAATGTTAAAACAACTAATTTCATTTTATAAATGTGCTATCATCCAATATTTAAGTTATTATTCGCTATGTTTTTTATTGGGCCATAAGTTTAAAAAACGAGAAATGTCCTCCAAAAACATTGTGTGGAGTGACAAAGTACTCTCTCATATCTTTCCAAACCATGGCCAAAGCGAGTTGTTCATTATTAACGTTGTTTTGTTTCAACATTTTATTGACAAACACTTGTTCTACTTTTTCCCCAATTCGCAACACGATGTCTTTGCCGCCGCCAAACATTCCGCCAGACAACAAATTTGCAGAGTTCCAAACAAACAAATCGTCGATCGGATATGTTTCCAAGTCATGTCTTTTTTGAATAAGGAATTTGTTAGGGTTTGCTGCTAAAAAATCTTGCACTGATTTTGATGGATAGGGCTTACTTATGTCGACATCTAAAAAGAAGCGCGAGATCCCCGCATCCATCCAAAAAAACGACGACGAGTGAAATGGATTTTCCTTGACTGCTATGTCGATATAATGAAATTTCGAGTACTGAATAATGCAATATTCGGGAAGCACGCACTCGACACGATTCGGATCAAGCACTTTCGATCTATATTCCGGACTCGCCAAGATATGCTTGATTTGGTCATAGTACCGATAATAATGGGACTCTTGGAAGGTCATGATTTTCAGGTGCATCGGCAAATGTTTGGGGCGGTTATTTACGAAAAAGTCGCGAAACTTTTCTTCAGTCACAACAAAGAGGTTGCAATTCAGTTGGAGCGTCTTCTGAATCCACTGCAAGTACTCGGTTATCGTCCTACCGTCGCCATTTTTTTCTCGGTTGATATCAAAAAAGGCAGTTACTATAGTGACACTGTTCATTTCAATAATTTGAATTTGAAGGATATTTTTATATACATATTTTGCAAATCATGTTTTTTTTGCAATGTTATTTTGCAAACCAATATGTTTATTTTGGGAAAGGGCAGCGACGAGTACATTGCGAAAGAGGGTTCTCTCAAAGTGAAAGAGATTTCCTACATACATTGCGAGGGATACTCTGCGAGCTCGTTGAAACATGGACCGTTTGCGCTTCTGGACGAGAATTTCCCGGTGATTATATTGAACTTGGACGCCAAACATCAAAGTAAAATCGAGAGCTGTGTCGAAGAGGTGCGGTCGCGGAACGCGCCCGTTGTCATCATAGGAAAAAGCGGGATTCGCGTTCCACACAATGCATCGTATGCGTCGTTGTTAGGGATTGTACCGATTCAATTGTTGGCTTACTATTTGTCGGTCGACCGGTCGATCAACCCGGACAAACCGAAAAACTTGGCGAAAGTTGTGACGGTTGAGTGATCGAATGTTTTTATTTGTGTCGGCGCCGTGTTTTATTAAGTTTCTCGTGATCTTCGCGTTTACTATTTATGTATATAAATGCTCCGTAAAGAAGCAAAACTAAAAATCCCGCCATCCCAGCAGCGGCAATTCCGAGAAACAACGGCATAAATTTTAGAAACCATGTCATTGATTGATCAAAAGCAGCATTTCCAGTTTTCGCGGTTTGGTCTAACACCACAAGTGCAGTAGTACTTGATCCTTTTAGTGTTGCTTGTATTATTTCCCACATACCTTTGATTGTCGTGCACAATAGATTGCTCTCCGTATCGACGTTAAATTTACAATTTCCATATATTATAATTTCGACAGTCTGAAATATTGCAATTATGGCCCCACCATATTGAGCGACTTTTTCTAAATTCGGTAAATCTGGCATCGATGGCAATGATGCTTTTACTTTTGCCATTACCGCTTGGAACTTTTTATGATTGTCAGAGCTAACAATATCGTCAAGATGTGTACTAAATGTACCGACAAAACCAATAACGTTTTCTTTATAACCTTCAAGTTTTGATGCACCTGATGTTATATCAAATGGTTGGCTGTCGTCTTCGTACTCGCCCTCTTCGAGCACTTTCCCAATCGCATCCGTAAGCCTTCCTTCCCCATGTCGCTTATCTTTACGCCAATGTCCTACGAAATTATCTCCATTTTTGTAGTGAAGTTTACCATCGCCTTCGCGGCGGTTTTTCTTCCAGCTACCTTCATAGACGTCGCCGTTTTGAAAAGTCATTTTCCCGAACCCGGTTCGTATCGCAGTCTCTAAAGCGCCTTCATACACGTCGCCGTTGAAGTAGGTGTAAATTCCCTTCCCTGTAATTTGGTCTTTTGACCAGGTGCCTTCATATGTGGATTTGTTTAAGAAAGTAATTTTCCCATTACCGTGTCGCAAGTTGCCTTTCCATTGTCCATCGTAGACATCGCCGTTCGCGTATTCCATCTTACCGGTTCCATGTTTTTCACCCTTTTCGTTTTTTTCTCCAGTGTAGACATTTTTATTTTCATTTTGTATTTCTTCACTTTCATCAAACGAATCTTTTTCACTTCTGCTTCCGCTTCTGCTTCTGCTTCCGCTTCTGCTTCCGCTTCTGCTTCTGCTTCCGCTTCTGCTTCTGCTTCCGCTTCCGCTTCCGCTTCCGCTTTGTCCTCCTTTCTGTGTTTTTAAAAACATTTCTGCATCTTTGCCTGCACTAATAATACGCGTTTTTAACCCATCACTCCCATATTTATCGATAAAATTATTAAGTGCTTCCCCCGATTTTTCACGATAAATCATTATCAAACTTGTCGCAATTGTTGATAAATCTTTAGCATTATTCCAAGTACTGCGCAAAAACCCACCTCGTTGTGTCTTCGATTTGCGACGTGATTTATTACCGCCGCCAGATGCACCTTTTTTTAATAAACCCATCAATTGTAGTTGTAGTGTATGTGCCTCTTTAACATCATCTTTAATTTTTTCGGCATCTGTACCCATATCTATACAATATAATGATAAATAATATTTATACCTAAAATCGGATATTTTAGACAAAGAGAAGAAAAAAGCGATAACAAAATATTTATATATGGGTATTTGTATATAAAATGAAAAATCAAAATATGAAACAAAATGGTGGTGATGTAGTTGATCCGGCGGCGGCGAAGACGGCGATTGACAGCCTTACAAAATTAAAAGGGTTGGAATATTTAACCGGTCTGGTTAAAACCGCGTATAATCATCCAAGTGAATTTACGGGTGCACAACTCCAAAATATCAAGGATTTAATTGGCACCAACCCAGGATATGCAATTGCATCGGCCGCACTTGCTGGCATTGCGTTATCGACATATTTGCGTATAAGAATGGAAGGAACCAAGGAAGATAAAGATGCATTGGACCGTAAAATCCGAGAGGCAAGACGAGAAAGCGAAGAGTCAAGTGACCCACGCAGTGACAATCGTCGTCGTAAATCAAACCGACAAAGATCTTTCAGCGAAGATGGTAGTAGTAGTAGTAGTACTAAAAGGAGACGAGTTAATAAATCGAACAGAAGATCAAGAGGATCAATAGGATCAAGAAGACGTCGTTAAATAACAATAAATCATTGTAAACAGTTTGAGTATACAATGATTTCAGAAAGCATGGGATCGGAACGTAAGGAACGCATGGGATCGGAACGTAAGGAACGCATGGGATCGGAACGTAAGGAACGCATGGGATCGGAACGTAAGGAACGCATGGGATGGGACGAATACTTTAGCTCAATCGCACGACTTGCATCGCAGAGATCGCCATGCGCGAGACTCCACGTGGGGTCTGTAATCGTAAGAGACAACCGCATGATCTCGATGGGATACAATGGATTCATCGCGGGGTGTCCGCACGCGTCGCACATGAGAGACGGACACGAGCAAGCCACAATCCACAGTGAAATCAACGCCATTAGCGACTGCGCGAAGCGCGGAGTAAGCCTGGACGGTGCGAAAATCTACATTACGCATTATCCGTGTCTCCACTGTTTCAAAACCATTTGCGCGAGTGGTATTGTGGAGATTATTTATTTAGAAGATTACAACAACGACGAATTGGTCGCAAGCATTGCAAAAGACACGCGGGTTATAATTCGAAAACACAGCTAAACTAATGAACATTTACACCTTTGCACAATCACAAAGGCAGGCACGTCAGTGCCTGACGAGCCTTGTGAAACGCCGACTTTGTCGGCAGTTATGAGTGAGCAAGGGGTTTGCAGATTGCGCATTTGAAATGCGCAATGGTGTAAAATGGCACGATTTTGCGTGCCGTGTTATTGGTCACGAACCTAGAAGAAAAAAACGGCACAATGTGCTGTTTTATACAGGTGAAGATTTACACCTTTTCTCATTCAAAACGCCCACTTTGTGGGCAGTTATGAGTGGTGAAGGTGTTGCATATTGCGCATCTTCGATGCGAAATGGTGTAAAACATTACACTGCAGGTGTGCTTTGTTTTCAAATCGTTACCGATACCGCTAAATTAACGAATTAAAACGTATCGTTTTAATTCTTCAATGGTGTAATTCTTCGACGGTTTAAAACCCTTGCCGAACTTGCATCAAAACCGTGTCAATTTCTGGTTCACTTCCACGAACGAAGTGAAGCAGTTTTGCCTTTTTCGTCGAGAGAAGCGTTTTCTTCAGATCCTCGTTCTGTTCAAATTTCGCCTTGACGGCTTTAGTGCGTTCCACTATGTCGCGACCGCCGTAGAAGTCGGCATCCAATTTGATGTGATTCGGTCGCATCAACATCTTTTCGAAGCGGCCGGATTTCCCACCGGCGGCCTTGGCCTTCTTGACATCGCTCGAAATCTCGCTACCAGAATCGAGAGAAAATGTCGCGTAGAAATCGGGGAAACCCTTTTTGAACTTGGACGCTTGATAATAATGCTCGACGGTTTGCCACTGTTTATTGTCCAGCATGAATGGACTTGCGAACTCGTCGTCTAGCTGTCGGCGCCAGTTCATGACCAATTCGAGGTCTTTAAATAAGAGCGATCGTTTGTTGTCGACTTTTTCACCGCTCCCCTTGCCAGGTTTCGAGTTGGCCGAGTTGATGTAAAACATGAAATGAACGGTGTCGTCGTATAGTTCGCTAACTACAGTGGCAGATTCGTAGGAATTGTTGACGGGATCGATGCCGAATTTGGTCTGGAAGTCGCGGAAATCCGAGACCAAGTGGAATACGCCCGCGTTTCTCTCGATGCATTTGTTGACCACGAGAATCTTGATGTAGTAAGGGATCTCGGAAAATTTGAGAATCTTCTTGTCTTTGTAAGAGACGAGGTCGTAATAGGTTCCGTCGAAAGACACCAACATGTAGTATTCGGGCTTCGTGACATCGCCGTTGGCGCCGGCGCACATCATGACACTGTCTTCGTCTCCGTCGTCGAATTTGTCTTTAGACATGATGATCATTTTGATGTTGAGTTTCTCCTCGACTTTTGAAATCGCGAATTCGTCGGCCAAGTAAGAGGACTCGAGTAACTTTGCGCGCAATTGCTGGAGACTGTGCACGTCTTTCATGAATTTGAACCGTTCGATCTTGGGTTGCACGTTTGCAATGTGTTTTTGAAACACTTTGGCGTCCTCTTTGAATCGATTGATTTGTTCCAAGAGGTTTTTGTTGGTGGCGATGTCGTTGGTGTTTTTGTAGCGTTCCTTTGTCTCCGCGATGTGTTTTTTGATGACGCTGATTTTGTGTTCATTGTCTGCGATTTCGTTGTTGAGAGAGGTGTACATGGACGAATAATTCTCCAAGAGTTGGAGAGTGGCGGCTTCGGCCACGATGTTTCGCAACTTTTCGATGGTGGTTTTCTTGCCTATTTGTTTGAAAGCGTAGAGAATTGTAGAGAAAAACGAGTCGCCGTCTTTTGGCAAGGATTGTAATCGGTAATTGTCATTTTTCATGAATTTTTGGACCCAATTTGCATTTGCGGATTTGTTTTTCAGTTTGTCGGCGTCTGCTTTTGTCTCTTCTTTCAATAAATCGGGGATATCGACATTAACAATCTCTTCGAAAAGTTCGCCCTGGATGATTGGCTTCAAAGATGACGATGATGGATTATTTTTAAAATGGAGTTGTGTTACGTCTGCATCCGCATCTGCATCTTCCTCTTCCTCTTCTTTCGCTTTCGCTTTTGCTTCTGCTTCGCTCGCATTGAAAGCATTGGTTTCACTCGCTTTAAAAGCAGTCGCTTCGCTCGCTTTCGCTTTTCCTTGTAAAAACTCTTTGGTCACAAAATTGTAGAGCAATAGAGAGTTACCGTCTTTAACAAATTTCTCTACGTCGACCGTGTCATCAATCACAAATTTGGTCACATCATCTTTCGATAGTTCCAAAACACCAATTTGAGATACAATGGCATCGTCGTGCATCAAATAAATCAGGTAGTAAAAAATATCTTTGCCGGTGTATGTGTACTTTATTTTTCCAGTACCGATGACCACACGAGTCTCCAACAAATCAGTCTCATAAACATACGTTGAAAACCCTTCATCTTCAACATTAAGTTTTTTCGATTCATTGTAATCAATATCTGGCTTTAATTTTGAGTTAACCATTATATACTATAAATAAAATTTATATTTATATTATTTATTTACCAATAAGATCCATATACTTGAACTTGGTGCGACTCGATATGCCAGGCTTCTTGAGAGAAACTAGCGATTCGAACTTTGCTTTAAAACCTGCTTTGAAAACTTTGTCGAAATGGCTAAATATAATGACAATATTCTCAGTAATTTCTTCTACTTCTTTTTGTTTTTCAGTCTGCTCAGCGGCGTCTACGACATGGGTAACTAAATCACATACGATTGTATGAATAATAGCGGGCGAAATCAGTTCCATTTTACCGTTTTTGGCAATTTCACAAAAGAGGTTCGTAATGTTTTTGCGGTTGTTGTTGCGAGTAACAAGATCACAAAACCCGTCATAATCTACGTTTGAATCGATGTCAACGATGTTCTGCATGGACTGAATGTACTGAGCAATCGACTCCTTGATAAGATCACCGAAATCGAACTTGGCATGAATCTCGACCAACACAGTTGCATACATCTTGGCAAACGATAAGTTTGAAATGGACACTTCAAAAAACGTATTAAAAATATTGGTCATTTTATCGGTCAACTGAACATCATCACCAAAATCAACGAGATCCATGATTTGCGCGATTTTCTCCAAAAACACAGCGATTTTTTCCTCGCAGTTGGTTGCATTTAACTTGTTAAGATCGGTTCGTATTTCGTTGATCAACACCTGAGTGTTGTCGAGCTCGGCGAATACAGTGGCTTTGAACACGGGTCTTTTCCATTCGTCTTCTTTCAACTTGGTTTTTTTGTAGACACGAGTGGACGGCTCTACTTTTTGCACATTGCGATTCGAAGACGAAGATGAAGACGACGATGCTGGTGAAATTAAACTGAACTGATTAATATACGTGTTTACCGTATTTGGTGTGTACCCAACGGACGCAAACAATGTGTTGATCGATGCAGACACGTACTCGGGTAATAACGCATGACCGATATTATCGAAATCTCTCCAGTTATACACAGATCGAGTAGTCATCTTTTATAAAATTTTACTTGCAAATATATTTATATTGTTTTATGATAGTAATCATAAATAAAATAGACTTAAACATACTTTTATTATTACATGGAAATGACTGAAGTAAAAGAAGAATATGACGAAAATAAGGCGATTACCACTTGGGAAGATTGTGTAGAGAGCAGCGATTTGTTGCGTGGAATTTACGGATATGGATTTGAAAAACCGAGTGTGATTCAAGCAAAGGCGATTTATCCAATTGCGAAGTGTCGCAGAGACATTGTGGCACAGGCGCAGTCTGGAACTGGTAAAACGGGCGCATTTACGATTGGTGCATTGTCGCTTGTCGACAGTAATGTGAACGAGACCCAGGTTATCTTTTTAGCACCGACTCACGAATTGGCAAACCAGACGACGACGGTTTGTTCATCGATCGGATCCCACATGCCCAATTTTTGCACAAGGACTTTTATCGGCGGGACATCGGTAATTGATGACCGAATTGCAATTGAAAAACAGGTTCCACACGCGGTTGTGGGTTGCCCAGGCCGCGTGTTTGACCTAATCCGGCGCCGTATTTTGGACGTCAGCAAACTCCGAATCATTGTGATCGACGAGGCGGACGAGATGTTGTCGAAAGGGTTTCAGGAGCAGATCCAAAACATTTTTCGAATGCTTCCGAACGATGTCCAAGTTGCGATATTTAGCGCGACACTCACTTGCGAAGTGATGGATCTCACGCCAAAATTCATGACGAACCCGGTGAAAATCGTCATTGAAGCGGACCAACTCACATTGGTGGGCATTCGCCAGTATTACTTGGCGGTGCGCAGCGACGACGAGAAGTTCGATGCGCTCAAAAAGTTTTTCACCTTGGTGAGCGTGCAAAAGTGCATGATATATTGCAACAGTGTACCGCGCGTTTCACAGTTGTGCGAGGCAATGCGTGGAGAAGGATTTTCAGTCGACTGCATTCACCGCAACATGAGCAGAGGAGAGCGAGAGGAGACGTTGAAACAATTCCGAAATGGAACTACTCGATTCTTGATTTCGTCCAACATTACGGCGCGCGGAATCGACGTTCAGCAGGTGAACGTTGTCATCAATTTCGATATTACGCAAGACCCACATACGTACTTGCATCGCATTGGAAGAAGTGGCCGCTGGGGCAGAAAGGGGAATGCGATCAATTTCATTACGCCGAGAGATATTCGCACAATGAGAGACATCGAGTACTATTACAAAATCACCATCGATCCCTTGCCGGAGGACCTTAAACTCTAAGGAGAACCTACGGTTAAGGCGGTACGCCTTCGCCGTTCATTCCTTTTGATCCTTCCCTTTTTTTCTTTTTGTTGCTTGCTTCTTGCTTCTTGCTTCTTGCTTCTTGCTTCTTATTTTTTACACCTTTGGACATTTAAAACGCCGATTTTCTAAACCATTTTAATTATAACATAAAAAACTTAAAAATATATTCATAATATACTTTAATTTATATAATGAATGCAGAAGAAGAAAATAACTTATTGAAACAAAAAATAGAAGGATTGGAAAAACACGTAGCAGAAGTAGAAGAACATTTGAAAAAATATACGAATAGCACAAGGCATCTAAAATATTATGAAAACAATAGTGAAAAGGTTAAAGAGAGAACAAAAAATTATGTAGAAAAGTTGAAAACAGAAAATCCAGACAAGTTGAAAGAATGGAGACGCGCATATTATTTGAAAAAGAAGGAAAAGTTAAAGGAACAATCACAAACCAGTGAAACTACTATCTAAAACGCATCATATTCTCCGTTTTTACATAAATATACATTTGCAACTTCATCACCATTTTTAATTTCTTCAATTGTTTCACATAATTCTTTTACCCAATCATAAGTGTCGTAAAATACATCTTCTTGTAAAACACGAATAACTGAATACCCATTATCTTTCGCACATTGTTCTTTGTATTTATCGTTTTCAAATTGTTCTTCTGGAGATGACCAATTTGATATTTGTTGAAAATGTTGAGGTCCATCCAGTTCAATAATAATTTTATATTCTGGTATAACGAAATCAAATGGAAGATGTTTTAGTTTTTTGCACCATTCTTGTTTGAATTGGGTTAGAATAGTAGGATACAAAGGTAGTAATTGTTCGTATAATTTTGCTTCTGTTTTATTTACGCAATATGGACAATCAGTTTTGTTAGATAAATATCTTTCATATTCATTTGCACATTTATCGCAATTAAACATGATTTTTGTATAACTAACCTTAAATATATTTCGCGGTGAGGTTTCATTTTTATCACTCCAATATTTTGCTTTTTCATGTGAAGCAAACGATTTATTGAAACAATCAATGCAGTCTATATCATAACACATTTTTTTATGTGTACAATAAGGACACCAAACCCCATTGTTTACATGATTTAAATATTGTTCAAAACTATGCTTACACTTGTCGCAATTAAACCAATGTTTTTTTAGTAAAAAAACACCCAATCGCGCCTATTCAAAAGTTCAAGCATGAATTAAGACGATATTGCGATGTTGTTATAATTGATGAATATAATACAAGTAAAACATGTAATAAATGTTTTCAACCTATAGAATTATACAAAAATAAGATAATTAGGAAAAAAAGAGATGGAACACATAGTAAAGCAAGAATGTCTATTATCAACAGTGTAATCCGTTGTAAACTCAACGAGTGTAAATTATGCTGTATGGATAGAGATATAAACGCTTCCAAGAATATTCTGTTTTTACTTCAATTACAAAAAGAAGGAAAAAAGAGACCAGAATGTTTTAACCCAAAGAATATGAACGACTGCGATACTCCCTTATGGGAAGATAAGTATGTCGTGGCGTGAAATCCGCAATAACCTTTTGTTTATTTAGCGTTAAATCGGCGTTTTAAATGTCCAAAGGTGTAATATGAAAAAACGTATAATGGAAACAACTTTTAAATTACCAATTGAATATTTAGACACAAAATTTGTACATAAATTACCAGATGTCGTGATCAACGATTTGGAGTTGGCCGATGCCTCTGCATCCTCACCGATGTACGACATTTTGTTGAAACCACAACACTCTTTCGCAAAATCCATGATTCATAAATGGAAGACACAATTCTCGAGCGATGGAGAGTTTATTAAGCAGTCTCAAGAAGTGTTGAAAAATGTGGTTCCGACATCTACATCATGCGACACCGCTTCTCTGACTGAAATTTGGAAAGATTTGTACGAAACGCCCAATTTCCACGACAGATACAGTTACATCGACATCCAGCAGTTCCAGTTTATAAATCAACTCTCTACATTTATGGGTGGGTGGACTATTATAAATCTGATGTCTCCGGTGCTATCCATCATGTTGCCACTCATTTTAATCGTGGCACCTTTCGTATTGTTGAAAATACAGAGAGTCCCAATCACATTCGACGTTTACGTCTCAACTCTGAAAGATATGGCAAAGAAACACACGATAGGCAAAGCGTTTACATCGATGGATAATGTCTCTATCAACAATATCATCTATGTTCTCTTTACTCTCGCTATGTATGCGATGCAAATGTACCAAAATGTCAAATCGTGCATGCGGTTTTACAGTAACATCAATGTGGTTAATCAGAATCTCTTGTCTTTGAAAGAGTTTGTGAACAGTTCAATCACGAACTTTGAAGATTTTTTGGAGAAAAATCGTGGCTTGAGTAAATATGAGGGATTTTGTAAAGATGTGTCTCTCCATCATGGTTATCTTCTCTCATTAAGAGAAGAACTAAAAGACGTAAAACCATTTACATTCAGCATTTCCAAGGTTTTCGAGGTGGGCTACTTATTGAAATGTTATTATTGTTTGTTCTCCGTGCCAGAGCATAAAAAGGCATTTAGTTACGCGATGGAGTTTGAGGGGTACAGATGCAATTTGGAGAGTCTCTCTCAACAACTTGGCAAAGGAGTAATTCATTTTGGTGACATTTGTGTCAAGGGTGAGACAAGTTTTAAAAATCAGATTTATCCAACGTTGATCGACGATGCTGTTTATAATAGCGTCAGCCTAAAGAAAAATTTGATAATCACGGGTCCGAATGCGTCGGGTAAGACCACGCAATTAAAAACCACCGCCATCAACATAATTTTGACACAACAATTCGGGGTCGGATTTTACGATAAATGCACGTTGGTGCCTTATACGCACATCCACTCTTACCTCAATATTCCAGACACAAGCGGAAGGGACAGCTTATTCCAGGCAGAAGCGAGACGATGTAAAGATATATTAGAGATTATTGACAGAGATGGAGATGAAGACTCCAGGCATTTTTGCGTATTTGATGAGTTATTTTCCGGAACAAACGCAGAAGAAGCAACCGAAGTCTCTTATGGATTTCTGAAATATTTGCAAAAGTACGCGAATGTAGATTTCATCTTGACAACGCATTTTGTAAAGTTGTGTCGAAAAGTGAAAAATTCAGAGAACCTGAGAATCGAAAATTATAAGATGAGTGCGGAATTAGTAGGAGACAACATTATATTTTCGTACAAGTTCGTGAGAGGTATTTCAAAAATCAAGGCCGCAAAACTAATATTGATGCAGATGGGGTTTCCCAAAGAGATATATGAATAAAAATTGTTGTTACTTGGAATTCGATCGTTTTGACTTTGACTTTGACTTTGACTTTCTTCTTTTTCGGTTTGTCTTGTTTGGATGAGCATTTTCGTTTGCGCTTTCTGATATTTTCTTTGCAGACGCCTGTTTTACCGAGTTGATATACAAACTCGGGTTCATGAAAAACATAATTTTCAAAGCATCCGGGCGCTTATTCGGGTCCGTTTCCAAAACTTCCTTAATAATTTTGTCACCGCTAAACATACATAGAATCTCTTTTTTCGTCAACATCTCTTTGCACATTTTGCCGAACGAGTAAATATCCAATTTTGTCAAACCATTGTTGTTGTCAAGATATGGATCTGAACGAACTTGTAAAAGTTCAGGCGCCATATATTTTTCGGTACCAAACACGTAGGTTTTTGTCCCAGGTGTGATTCGAGTTAAGGAGCCGGCGTCGATGAATTTAATTTCATACGTGCCATTCTTGGGCAAAACCACAATATTTTCGGGCTTGATATCTAAATGTACATAGCCGTTATAATGTAGGCAATCGATCGCTTCAATAACCTTATAAAAAATAAATTTGAGTTTCGACATTTTTTCGATGTCAATCTCTTCGACTACATCGCGGTTGTTGTTTTCGGCGGCCAAGTACTTTAATCGATATTTTTCATCGATTTCGCTATTGAAAAATTCCAACAAGTCGGTGCCGCAATTCTCCATGACAATGGCAACTACAAAGTCTTGTTCATTGTAACTGTATCCGATGAATTTGCAAAAGTATTTCGGACACAAAGTCGAGATGTGGTGGTAATTCACAATCTCATTTTGGAGAGAGCTAATAATTTTGTCCGAAAAATGGCGATTCAGATTGATAATCTTGATAGCTCGTGTTTTGTCGTCGGATAAATACGCTTCGCCGTAGCCACCGCTGGGTAAATCATACTTGCCTTTTTTCGGTATTTCATCGAACGGGATTTCAGGAACCTCTTTGGGGATATTTTTGAGAAACTCACGGATCTTAGGTTTAAATTCGTCAATCGGGTTTTTTAAACTTAATTTCATTA
>SXGQ01465965.1_pt1 | contig 43383 bp, 41 predicted proteins | sample 3178371 | NCBI WGS metagenome assembly SXGQ01 (sample SAMN11356859, study PRJNA531348) | freshwater metagenome | isolation source: freshwater sample F1-20 | place: China: Fuxian Lake, Yuxi | collected 2017-12-25
GGTTTGTAAAATCTCTTGGGCTACCACGACTTCATTTGTTCTAGGTTCATTTGATGTTGGCGTTAAAGATACACGAATCGTATCGCCTATACCTTGTTGTAAAAGAATAGCGATTGCTGCAGTGGACGCCACAATCCCTTTAGAACCCATACCAGCTTCGGTTAAACCAAGATGGAGCGGATATGAAGTTCTTTTAGCTAACGCTTGATAAATAAGAATTAAATCTTGAACAACACTCACCTTACAAGAGATCACAATTTTATTTTTAGACAATCCCCATGACACTGCTTGCTCTGCACTTTCAAGTGCTGATTGGATTAAAGCTTCACGCATCAATGCATCGGATGAAAGTGGATTTTTTAATTTAGCGTTCTCATCCATCATGACAGCCAATTTCGCCTTATCTAAACTTCCCCAGTTAACACCAATGCGTACAGGTTTATCATACGTTTTAGCAATTTCAATCATCGCCTCAAATTGCTCATCACGACGACTCCCTTTACCTACATTGCCAGGATTGATACGATATTTGGCGAGGAGTTTTGCACACTCAGGGTACGCCTTTAAAAGCTTATGTCCATTAAAATGAAAATCGCCCACGATCGGAACATCACAATTTCTTTGTTTTAGTTCTTCGACAATCTTTGGAATAGCGTCCGCAGAAGCTTCATTATTCACTGTGACTCTGACAATTTCAGAACCGGCTTTCCATAACTCAAAAACCTGCTCTACGGTTTTTTGAATATCTGCCGTATCAGTATTGGTCATGGATTGAACAACAATAGGTGAGCCACCCCCTACAACAACGGAGCCAATCTTAACTTGATGTGTTAATTTTTTTAAATGTAAATTCAACATAGGATTTTATTAAGTACCTAGACTTTTTTATTGACGTAAAGTTTTGTGTACATATGATAAAGGCCAAAAAATAATAGCGCCAAAATTCCTGGTTCATGCACCAAAGTTACATGGACAAATCCCACTAGATAAACAGATAAAAACGCACTTAGAGAGCCACCCCACAAATAATCATGTTGCGAGTCTCGCCCTAGTCTTTTGACATTCATGAATAAACTATTCGCCCAAAAACTCATGAATGCTATCAAAGAAATAACCCCTAAAAAACCTCGCTCGACAAGATAAGATAAATAAACATTGTGTGTTAAATTGACATAAAAATAATTTTTAGGGTCATAAGTTTCACCGCGAGACTCCACACTCCTTTTTACAAAGACTTCATCAGCGAAGCCGTAGTTATCGATTCCTATACCAAATTTATGCGAAAAGGATCGAGCAGCTTCCAATGAAACATTCCAAAGCTTATCTCGATAAGCCAATGTATTATTGTCTTTCACATTTTGTATATGCTTTTCAAATACAGGGGCATTTAATAAAAAAGACAGAGAAAATGAAACTAACAATAAGCTCAAAACAGACTTTTTAAATTTAATCTTTGAAAAAAAGATCAAAATAGCCGCAGTTACTAGAAAAGCTAAAAAAGCGCTTCTTGAAGACACAACAAGCAAAGAACAACCAAAAAGTACAATTAAAAGCCCCCAGAATAAATAGTGATTAATTTGATATTTTTTAGGGTTAAAAAATAAAAGGTAGCTCATTGCAGCCGATGCAGTAGCCATTAAGTAAAGGCCAGATGCATTCACAAAGCCTACTGAGTGAATTTTTAAAAAAGTAGAATGTTTTGCCCACAAAAGCTCGTAGAGTCCAAAAAACAAAGGTGGCAATATTGTTAAAATCGCACACAGAAATATTCCTCTGCTTGTCTCTTTTGTATATTGAGATCTTGCAAAAGCCCAACCAAAAATAAAGACCGTAAAAAATGATTTAAATCCCTTCCATTCGTGTCCATGAAGGCCAGAAAATATCGTACTTAAAAAAGCAGTGGCTAACAAAAATAAAAACACATAATCGATTTTTTCAAACTTTAAGGAATTAGAAGTCATGAACTGTCTTGTTAAACTCAATAAAACGTAACTTACTAAAAATAAATTCTTAGGGGCTTCAAAGCTGGGCAAAAAAATGAGCATCAATACTAATGAAGCAATTTCATATTGCATTAAACCCCATGCTTTAAAGTTAAGATATTTTTTTATCATTAATAATTCTTTTTTAAACAATAATTTATTGAGTTAAATTAAAGTGTTTTAGAGTTCTTGTGGTCTTATCTTTCACCTGACCTGCAAGCTGCCCACAGGCAGCATCAATATCGTCTCCACGTGTTTTTCTAACTGTCACAATGTAATCTTGGTTCATGAGCGCTTCTTTAAACCTGCGTATTTGGTCATATGATGAGCACTTATAACCGCTATTGGGAAATGGATTAAACGGAATCAAATTAAATTTACAAGGTACATCTTTGACAATCTGAAGTAAAGCTTTTGCATCTTCCACCGAATCATTAATACCATCTAACATCACATATTCAAATGTCACAAAATCCCTTGGTGCTTTTTCTAAATAACGCTGACACCCTGCCATGAGTTCGTGAATTGGAAATTTTTTATTGATAGGCACAATTTCGTCCCTCAATTTATCATTCGATGCATGAAGCGATACCGCCAAAGCGACAGGACAATCTTCTTTTAAGCGATCCATGGCATTAACTAAACCACTGGTAGAGAGTGTGACACGGCGGCGACTTAAACCATAGGCTCTATCATCTAACATCAATTTCATAGCAGCAACGACATTGTCATAATTAGCTAAAGGTTCACCCATACCCATCATGACGACATTACTGATAATACGTTCTGAATTCGGGAGTACGTTATAACCCTCTTGTTGGCGAACATAAAAATTAGCGAGCCATAATTGACCAATAATTTCTGCAGTCGTTAAGTTTCGATTAAACCCTTGTCGACCAGTCGAACAAAATGTGCACTCAAGCGCGCATCCTACTTGGGACGAAATACATAAAGTCCCCCTATCGTCTTCTGGAATAAACACGGTTTCAATACCATTATTCCCACCCACATCGAATAACCATTTTCGTGTGCCATCATCCGACATCGCATCACTCATCACACTCGGTAATTGGGTGTTTGTTTTCTCTTTTAATACATCACGAAATACTTTAGAAATATCAGTCATCTCATTGAAATTAATGATATTTTCTTTGTATATCCAATGCATTAATTGCTTGGCTCGATAGGGTTTTTCACCAAAGTTTCCTACAAAAGAAACAAGGTGCTCGTAGTCCAAATCGAGCAAGTTAGTCATTTAAAAATTAACCGAAGAAGTATTTAATTTCGATTTTTGCGTTATCTAACGAATCTGAACCGTGTACCGCATTCGCATCAATACTCTCCGCAAAGTCAGCACGAATGGTTCCGGGTGCTGCTTCTTTTGGATTGGTGGCACCCATTAAATCACGGTGTTTTAAAACTGCATTCTCACCTTCTAAAGCTTGGATCATGACAGGACCTGAAATCATAAAGCTTACCAAATCTTTAAAGAAAGGACGATCTTTGTGCACCGCATAAAAGCCTTCAGCCTCTTGTTGTGTGAGATGTGTCATTTTAGCTTTGATAATTTTTAAGCCTGCATTCTCAAAGCGTGCATAGATTTGACCGATCACATTTTTTTTAACAGCGTCAGGTTTAATAATCGATAAGGTTTGTTCAATGGCCATTGTTTAGACTCCAGTAAGATTTAAAAAAACGTTGAAAAGACTGTTAAAATAACATTTTTGAGCGCATTAATAAATAACAATTAGCAATGCAACACACTTACCTCACCACTGCGATGTATCATTTTGTGAGTCTGCCTCACTTTAAAAGTTTGCGTGAACCCCTACTTCAATTTTGTGTGTCACGGGATATTAGGGGCACGCTTCTCTTGGCCGATGAAGGCATTAATGGCACGGTGGCAGGCTCAGAAAAATCTATCCTCGAATTACTGAATTACTTAAAAACAGATCCACTTTTTGAAGGTCACTTTAAAAACTTAAGTCATAAAGAATCGTGGTCGGATAAGCACCCCTTCTACCGCATGAAGGTAAAACTCAAAAAAGAAATCGTGACCTTAGGGGTACCCGGTGTGTCACCTACTAAAATGGTGGGCAAATACGTGAAGCCTCAAGATTGGAATAAGATTATTTCGGATCCTGAGATATTGTTGCTTGATACCCGCAATGATTATGAATATGCGATTGGCACTTTTAAAAATGCCATTAATCCCAAAACCAATACCTTCAGAGAGTTTCCCGAATACGTGAAAACACATTTCGATCCTAAAAAACATAAAAAAGTCGCCATGTTCTGTACGGGTGGCATTCGTTGCGAGAAAGCATCCTCTTATATGATGTCTGAGGGTTTCGATGAGGTGTACCACTTAGAGGGTGGTATCTTAAAGTACTTAGAAGAAGTCAATCCTCAAGAGAGTCTATGGCAAGGTGAGTGCTTTGTTTTTGATCAAAGGGTCGCGATTAAACATGGGCTTGAAGTGGGTGAATATGATCAATGTTATGCTTGTCGTTATCCTTTATCGGTTGATGACATGAAGAGTGACAAGTACACACCCGGGATTTCTTGCCCACACTGCTTTAATACCCATACTCAAGAAAAATTACAAAGCCTAACGGAGCGTCAAAAACAAGTGATTTTGGCGAAGGAACGAGGTGTTGAACATATCGGCAATAAACCTCAGTTCATGACAAAACAAAAAAAGAAACGTCTAGAAAAAACTGAAACTATTTAAAGGAATGACTCAGACTTTTGTGGAACCTGTTCTTTTGTCCTTAACTGAGTAGCCCTTAACCCAACGCTTTAATTCTTTTTTAATTTGAATTTCAGTTTTGTTTGTTGTGCTTAAAACCCATTTAATTAAATCTTTGAGTGTCTTTTCGGAAATATTTTCTGAGGAAGCAATTTTAAGCTTAGGGTGCGTTGTAGACATAATAGCTTCATTATCACTTAAAAGCTCTTCGTAAAGCTTTTCTCCCGGTCTTAAGCCTGTAAATTCAATCCTAATATCATCCTCGTCAAACCCTGATAGCTTAATCATGTCTTTTGCAAGATCAGTAATCTTTACAGATTCACCCATATCTAATACGAAAATCTGACCTCCTTTACCCATCAATGCGGCCTGCATCACTAATTGAGCAGCTTCAGGGATGGACATAAAATAGCGCGTGATTTGGGGGTGTGTCACAGTCACAGGTCCGCCTTCTGCAATTTGTTCACGAAATTTAGGAATGACACTTCCACTACTTCCCAAGACATTACCAAATCGTGTGATCACAAAATCTGTTTTTGATCTTAATTGAAGGCCTCGACAAATAATCTCTGCAAGATATTTACTCGCCCCCATCACATTGGTAGGGTTCACAGCCTTGTCAGTGGAAATTAAAATAAATCTCTCAGCTTTAAAATCTTTTGCAATCTGAGCTAAATGATATGTCCCTATGGCATTATTTATTAAGGCTTCCGAAACATTATAAGTCTCCATAAGTGGAACATGTTTATAAGCTGCCGCATGAAAAACAATTTCGGGTTTGAATTGATTGAATACTTCTCTTAGCCGCTCTTTATTTTTTACATCCGCAACTACATATATATTATTTTGAAATTTTAAATTGAGAAATTCTTGTTCAATGTTATATAACGCGATTTCAGAAATATCTAAACAAACAAGTGTTTTAGGATTAAATTTTAAAATTTGACGGCATATTTCTGATCCAATGGAGCCACCTGCGCCGGAAATCAAAACAGTTTTGTTTTTTATTAATTTTTTTAAGCCAGAATTATCTAAATCTACCTTATCCCGACCTAAAAGGTCCTCAACTTCAAAAGGGCGTATCTGTGAAATATTTAATCGACCACTTACAAAATCAACCATAAGTGGGATTGTTAAAACCTCAATATTTAAATCTGATGCCGTTTCAATAATTTCTCTTCGCTGATGATGCGTAAGTTCAGCTGAAGTAATGATTACTTTATGAAAATTAAATCTTTCTTTAAATTTAGACAATTGATTGATCGAGCCCAATATTCGAGTGCCAGCGAGTTCTCTTCCATGCATGGTCTTATCATCGTTAAGAATGCCAATTACTCGCCAATCTTTTGAAAGATTGAGTTCCTTTGCAAGCAGAATAACACTCTGACCTGAACCTATAATAATGACGGGCTCTCCTAAACTAGTCTTGAGACCATAAAGTTGATGCTCGATGATAGCCCTATAAATAAAACGACTTCCGCCCATGATTAAAATTAAAAGAAGCGGATGAATGATCAAAACAGATCTTGGAATCATGCCGACTTCTTTGTACAGAAAGAAAAATACAATTGAAATAAAGTTAGCCAAGAAAACAGAGCCTATAATTCTTTTAAGATCAGCAATGCTTGCAAAACGCCAAACACCTCGATACAAGCCGACAAAATAAAAACTGAGTGATGAAATTAAAAGAATAGATGGGAGAACTTTTAACAAAACCTCTAAATGCTCATCTGGAATCAGAAAATTAAACCGTAGACTATAGGCTAACAACCAAGAAAGGACAATGCCCAAAAAATCATGCAAAAAAGCTAAAAGTATTTTTATATTTTTCATTTTTCTATTTTATTTTATTAATATATTAATGCCGAATACCTTCTCTTCGAATGATTTTTATGAAGGTTAAATACAAAATCTTCAAATCAAAGATAAAAGATTTTTTTTTCAAATATTCTGCATCAAAATTTACTTTTTTCTTGATTGACAAATCATCTCGGCCATTCACTTGTGCCCAGCCAGTTAACCCTGGCCTTAAATTGTGGATACCTTTTGAAGTTCTTAATTTAATTAAATCGTATTGATTAAAAAGAGCTGGTCTCGGCCCCACAAAACTCATATCGCCTTTTAAAATACTCCACAACTGAGGCAATTCATCCAGACTGCTCTTACGCAAAAATGAACCTATAGGCGTTAAGTAATCTTTGGGTTTACTCAGCAGATGCGTCGCCATCGTGGGGGTGTCGACACGCATGCTACGAAACTTTGGCATTTTAAAAAGCGCATTATGTTGCCCAATACGGTCAGACCAGAAGAGCGCGGGGCCCTTTGAGGTAAAACGCACGACCAGCCATACCAGCACAAACGGCACCAAGAGGACTGCGGCGGCGATGAGGGCGAGGATGAAGTCAAACAAACGTTTCATTGAAAATGCTCGCTAAAGGGATGGCTTATTCTATCAGATCATCGAGCGATTTGATAAACGTGGGCAGATAATTACTGACGACCTGGGCTCCCCTCAGGTCAATAAATATATAAATCAATTGCTGCTAAATCAGGTAATGGTGAATTATTAGTTAAACACATTAGTGACCACTCAATTAGAATTGGAGCTGCACAAGACTTATTAATTGCTGAGGCGAGTTTGCCTATGGTTATGCAAAGAGGCAGATGGTGAAAGGCAGATACCGTAATGTGTTATATAGAAAACACTAATTCCTAATCAGGATTGGTCTCATTCTTCTGTAGAGATAAAACTGAGCCAATAAAACCAATAAATAAAATAAAGCAAATAATGAAACGCCACCGATCAAACCATAAAGCTTAAGGACGGGATGCGTTAGAGAGACAAGAATAATCAGTATCAACAAGTTAATTTTCATTGATAAATGAATCTGATCATATTCAATCAAAATCGGATATATAAATTGATATGCAATATAACCAGGAATAGCCAAACTGATTATCAGAAAATAAATTAAAACATTACCAAAACTTGAAAAATGCTCGTTGAAAAAACTTGTGTTCAAAAAAACAAATATAACAATGATCGAAATTAACGATGCTATCAATGTGAACAAAAGGAGCTTTTTAATAGAGTCAAGGTATTGGCTCAATCCCTTAACGGCAACATAGCTTTTAATCCGGATACTTGCAACAATGGATAAAATGAATATGAAATTGACGAGTTGAATTAAAAAATTTAACCTGCCTAAATCAGTGAGCTTTAAAAGTGAACCTGAAAATATCATTAATATCAAGGTGTAAAGATTAAAAGCCAAGTAATCCACATGGACGTACCTTGAGTCTGAAATATATCGTCCAATATTATAAATCTGGGTAAAAACCTTTTAATGGACTACCAAGTAATCCCATTTCGGTTATGGTTCCAAAACAAAGAACAAGGGCATAGATAAAAAGAAACACTCTAATATCTTTAGTGTTTAATTTAAAAATTAACAACATGGCCGATACTAAAACTACCCTCTGAAGGAAAATAATAAAATCTTGTTTAGTGGTTTTATTTAGTGTGGCATAAATACTATTTCCGTTAACTGACCACACATAGAAGGGAACCAGAATTAGAAATGCCATCATTGCTTTAGAATCAATAATTACTCTGGCATTGGCATTAAGATACCAAAACATACCAGAGATAAAAATTCCAGCAATGATTAGTAAGTAATGAATCGCTAAATATTTTGGTAAGAGCTTTTGTTTTAAATTTTCATTCGACTTAGCTTCAAAAAGGAATGACCGTCCAAGATTGAATGAAAGGAGCAAACCAAACAAAGAGACTATCGATGAACCAAATCCTATGACACCTCGACCTTCTGCGCCATATAATTTTGATGAAATGACAAAGACAACCAGCCCACTAAATGCAACAAAAAAACGAACACATAATGTAAACAAAAAGTTTTTCATTGCTCTTAGTCAGTTGGTTTAAATTACCTAGACCAAACCGTCCGATTGATATAGTCAATATAACTCATTACAACTCTAAGAATTTGCTTAGAAACACTAGCACTACTCTCGTAATCAGGCACTAAGCTTACAACACGACTATCTTTTCTATGCTGGTTAACAATCACTTTAATAGCATCAAGAACCCTATCTTTTTTAAGGCCACTCATAATAAGCGTTCCAACATCCATTCCTTCTGGTCGCTCATGAGCATTTCGTATCGTAATGGCTGGCAGATTTAATAAAGAAGCCTCCTCAGTAATTGTGCCACTATCAGAAACGACGCAAAGAGTTTCCATTTGAAGTTTTATGTAATCACAAAAGCCGAATGGTTTTAAAAATTGAATATTAAAGTTTAATTTACCAAGATTTAGCTCATCTAAACGCTTTCTTGTTCTTGGATGCGTTGAAACAATAACTGGATAATTATACTGCTCAGCGATCGCATTAAGCGTTTCAATCATATCAATAAGATTTTGCGGAGTATCAACATTCTCTTCGCGATGAGCACTCACAATAAAAAACTTTCCAGATTCCAAATTCATTCGGGCCATCACATCAGATTTCATAATTTTAGGCATATAAAAATCAAGTACTTCACCCATATGTGACCCGGTTTTGATAATAGTTTCTGGACGAATGCCTTCTGAGATCAAATAGCGACGAGCGTGCTCAGTCAAAACAAAGTTTATATCACTAAGATGATCCAACACTTTACGATTAAGTTCTTCAGGAACCCTCTGATCAAAACATCGATTACCTGCTTCCATATGGAAAACCGGGATCTTACGACGCTTAGCTGCGATGACTGACAAACAAGAATTAGTATCACCATATAGCATGACAGCATCTGGTTTTTCTTTTTCCATGATCTCGTCAGCTTTTTCAATAATACGCGCAATTGTTTGTGCTGCATTATTACCAACCGCTTCTAAAAAATAATCGGGCTTACGGATACCTAGATCGTCAAAGAATAGTTGATTTAGCTCATAGTCATAATTCTGACCTGTATGAACAAGCAAGTGATTAGTATAGCTATCAAACTCAGCAATAACTCGGCTCATCTTTATAAGCTCAGGTCTAGTTCCCACAATAGTCATCACCCTAAGCATCTAATTCTTTCTTGATATATTCTAGTTTTAATAATAATGCTTTAACTTGAGTAATATTTAAACGCTCGGTATTGTGAGATGTGTAGTCTTCTTGATGCGAGATTTTTTCATCGCCTTCGCTAAAATATTGAGCATAGTTTAGATCGCGATTATCGGCTGGAATACGATAATAGCCCCCTAAATCCTCAGCCCTTGCCATCTCTTCTCGAGAAATTAGAGATTCGTAAAGCTTTTCTCCATGTCGAGTGCCAATAATATGAATGTGATTATCTTTACTAAATAATTCTTTGAGGGCATTAGCTAAATCGTTAACGGTTGATGCTGGAGCTTTTTGAACAAAAATATCACCCTGCTTACCATGCTCAAAAGCATGCAGTACGAGACTTACGGAATCTTCTAATGACATCAGAAATCTTGTCATATTGAGATCTGTAATCGTCAAAGGCTTACCACTTTTTAACTGCTCTACGAATAGCGGAATAACAGATCCACGAGACGCCATTACGTTTCCATATCTAGTTGCACATATAACTGTTTCGTTACTATTTTGCATTCGTACTTTTGCTAGCATAAACTTTTCCATCATAGCTTTGGAAATGCCCATGGCATTAATTGGATATACTGCTTTATCAGTGCTAAGCATCACAACACGTTTTACACCACGAGCAATTGCAGCATTCATAACGTTTTCTGAGCCTAAAACATTAGTTCGAACAGCTTCTAATGGATAAAACTCACATGATGGCACTTGCTTTAATGCAGCAGCATGAAAAACATAATCAACACCTTTCATCGCGTGATATATGCAGTCATAATCCCTCACATCACCAATATAAAATTTCAGCTTCGGATGATTGAGCGCAATACGCATTTCCTCTTGCTTCTTTTCATCGCGACTAAAAATTCGAATTTCTCTTACATCTGTAGAAAGAAATCTTTTTAATACTGTATTTCCAAAAGATCCTGTGCCACCCGTAATCATTAACACTTTGTTATTAAACATTGTGATTTCCATTTTTTATAATTATCGATATTGATACATCGCCTCAATCAAGAGCTGCCAATCGGGGGGATTATAACCTGTGGCTTGATTAAACTTGCTAGCATCTAGTGAGCGATCGATGATAAATGTGTCATCTGGCATAATATTGATTTGCTTGCTATACACTTTGGCAATCAACTGCAACAAATCGTATTTATTGATAGGTGCTGCTGCCACATTAAACAAACCTTTCATGTCTGGACGCTGCAGCACGATATCGCGAATAATTTCAGCAAATACTACCGTTGGAAAACCTGAGAAAATGGCTCTCTTAAAGCCTTTACATGCATTGTTTTGGGATAAAAACCATTCCAATAAGCCATATTTGGTTTGCAGTTCATGTCCGATTGTGGAGGTTCTTAAGGTAATTGTATTGCCATAATCCACTTCACCCAGGGCCTTGCTTTTACCATACACATCATGTGCATCCGTTGCACTAGACTCCGCATATAACCCTGACTTACCAGCAAACACGCAGTCTGTACTGATATGAATAAAGCGGCAATCAATCAGAGCACAAAGCTGAGCCAGCTTATGCGGCAACAAAGCATTTAAATCAATTGCATCTAACGGATTGTTACCTTCTTTTTTATGCTTGCTTGCTCCAATGCAATTAATCAACACATTCGGTTTAATCTCACCGAGCGCTTGAATCACAGATGAGAAATTATGGACATCCAGATTCATCACAAATCTGTTGCTATCAATCTTCGGCAATAGCGATTTGGCAGATTCAGAGCGAATTGAACCATAAACTTCCCAATCTTTACGTTCAGAGAGTACTCTCAATGTAGTATTTCCAATGAGGCCACTTGCACCTAAAATTAATATTTTCAACTTGTAACCTTATGATGAATTGTATTTTCCAAATGACCTATCAATTGATCAACCAGCATCCTTTCATCGAAATGTCTTTTGAAATAAGCTCGGCCATTCTCCCCCATTTTAGCTCTCTCAGCGTCAGACATTTGATAGAGACTAACAATCGCCTTGGCTAGGCTATTTGAATCTTCTGCAGGCACTGAATAACCTGCTGCTGCGTTTGAAACAACCTTAGCGCCTTCACCATTCAAACACGCAATGATTGGCTTGCCAACTGCGAGATAAGCCTGAATTTTATTGGGTACAGTAAGGGCGCAAATTGGTTGATCGTTCAGTGTCACCATTAAAGCAGAAGCTTGGCGCATTAGTGTTGGCATAGTATCGCTTGGAAATTTGCCTTCAAGATGCACGTTTTTTAAACTATTCTGAGTTATCTGCATTTTTAGCCAATCCAGTTTACTCCCACTTCCAAGTATCACAATCTTTATCTCCGGATAGTCTGATAGTTGGGAGGCCGCATCAATAATGGTTTCCATGGCTTGAGCTTCACCAATATTGCCAGCAAACATTACCACAAAACCTGATTTTAAAGAATCGATGACTGGCGCTTTATCTTTGGTTGGACTATAAAAACTATCATCAACAGAATTCGGGTAGTAAACAATTGATTTGTCTGGTACAAGCTTTTTAACAGGTGCCAGAAAAGCCTCTGATTGCACTAATATCAAATCAGTATGCGTATAAGAAAATTTAACCAGCTTTTCTAGGAGCTTAAGCACTATTCCGGATTTCACATACCCAGTCGCTGAAGCGCTTTGCGGCCATAAATCTTGTACCCACAAAACTACTGGAATACCCTTTAGCCAACCTAAAAAAGAAGCTGGTATCACCTGAAAAATGGGAGAAAGTCCACAAACAAAAATCACGTCATATTCTTTTTTACGGAGCAGCAAAGGTGGAATGAAGATGCCAAAAATAATAAAAGATAGATAATTAATTGCCAGCCGAAGTGAGCTTTTCATGCCCCTGGGAAAAATAGGAATACGATAAATAGAAATGTTTTGCCAAAGCTCGTTTGAAACACCCCAAGCTTTATATCCACTATATATTTTTCCTTCGGGATAGTTAGGCTTTCCTGTGAGCACCTCAATTTTATGCCCGCGAGCTTTTAAGGCCAGTGCGATCTCATTGATACGAAAATTTTCAGGCCAAAAATATTGGTTAAAAATAAGTATATTCATATTACAAATTAGTACTTACTCAACAACTGTTTGTATAGATCAAGATATTTTTTAACAGCTATAGACCAAGTATACTTATTAGAGACGAATTTTTTTAATACGGCCCCCATTGCTACTAATTGATCAGCTTTTTTTATCATCTGACTAAGCGCTTGATTAAGTCCATCAACTGTTGCTGAACTCACTATTGCACTTCCAGTATTTGAAATTTCATTGAAACCGCATTGATCAGTTAAAATAATGGGTGTTCCTGATATACCAGCTTCCAAAACTACAATTGACATTGCTTCTTGACGAGATGGAATTACTAACAAATCAGCAGCATGATAGGCGCTAGATTTAGCTGAACCACCTAGATAACCAACAAAATGAATTCTACTTTCAATACCACTTGCTTCTGCCCTTTTCTTGAGTGAGCTTAACAAACCTCCATCAGGACCAGCAAACACCAAATGCCAATTTGGCCATAAATATCGACCTTTAATAAATGCCTCCAGCAACAAATCTGGGCCTTTGATAATATTCAAACGTCCTATAAATAATACAAAGGGATGAGAGTCAATACCGTATTTAGTTTTAAAATCATTTATATTTTTTACTAGAAAATCTGTAGGATTAACTCCGTTGGGAATGATTAACGCAGAACCACTTGGAATTGAATAATTCTCAAAATGCTTACACTCATCTTGAGTAATTGCAATCCATGCATTTGCATTACGAATAATACGGCGACCTATAATCCAATTATAAATTTTTTTTAAAATTTTTGATCGCCCAAAAATAGGTAGTGCTCCTGCAGGACATACTACATACGGTTTATTACAAATTCTAATTGCAACATAAACTAAAGCATTTAATATTGACCAATGGCCCATTAAATGAACAATATCAACCGATTTGACCTCTTTACAAATCTCAGAAAATCTTATTTTAGGTATGTAAAATTTCTTAAAGAGGCACGGGTAAACAACAATACGGCCATTTTTTAACTCAGGTAATCTAGTAAAACTCTTACCGGCAAAACCAAAATCTGTAGTCATAATGCTACAATCCACATCAACCTCTAAAAGTGCACGGCTTAGCTGTAATGTTCGCTCGGCAGTTCCACCCCCTGTTACAGGGTCTAGTGATGAGTTTACGTTTAGGACTTTCATGCTTGTTAATTTTTATCGATTATAGAATGGGCTTTATGCCACTCAATAAAAGAGTCCAGGCTTTGTTGTAAGGTTCTAGGTGGATTGAATCCTATTTTTAAAATTTTGCTTGGATCATATAGCCTGGAAGGATCGCAAGAATCTCGACCCCGAACCCTAAGAAAAAAAGACAGTATTTGCAAAGGTATATTTACCGGTCCAAATATATAATTTTTTTTAATTAATTTATTGAGCAAATATTGCTCTACATAATGAAAGTTATTAATGGATTCATAATCTTCAGAAACAATAAAAGTATGTCCATCAACTTTCAATTTTGGATTCATCATAAAAATGATTGCTGCTGTTACGGTTTCAAGGCTAACAAGGTTTAATTTCCTTTTATTAAACAAGCAAGCTTTGAAATAATTTAACATCATACTGCCCCTAGTAAGATCGGCAATAAGTTTTGATAGGGCAATCCCATCAGAACCAAAAACAGATGCTAGACGAAGATTCACAAACTCAAAATTACCGCGTGATGCATCAAGCAATATCTGCTCGATTGAAAGCTTAGCTTTAGCATACTCTGTGAGTGGATAACAAACACTTTCTTCATTCACAATATCATCAGGACTTCGTCCGAATACACTTACAGTGCTGCAGTGAATTAAGCGTTTAATTTTTCTAGATTTACATATCTTCGCAAGGTTTTTTATTGCTAACAAGTTGTATTCCCTAGACATTTTAAAACTATAGGCAAGATTTATCACAATACAATCTGTAACCAGTAGATTTTGCAATGTTTCTAATTTACATAGATCGCCCTGAATAACAGTCAAATTAGGATGCTGTTTATCAGAAGATAAGCTTCTTTCTAATGCACGAATCAGCACATTGTTTTGTGCTAAAAGAGCATTGACAAGTTTTCTCCCTATAAATCCATTTGGGCCAATTACAGCAACGATAGGAACTTCGTTTTTATCATTCATTATATTAAAAGCTACCGTAAACTTAATTCGTGATGAAAAATTATCAGCTATAGACCGTGAGAATTATACATTAGCGATTTATGCTTTGAGATTGCATCCATATATAACGTCTCGTAATTAGGTCCCAAGGCGCTGAGTGCAAAAACCTGCTTAACTAAAAAATTGGCATTTTCACCAAGTTTTTCTCGCATTTTTTTATCATCAATCAACTTAAGTATTAACGTGGCACATTCATCCATAGTTGAATATATCAAAGCATGCTTACCATTTTTCAATGGGATACCATCAAAAGCACTTTCTGTACCCACAACAGACAAACCTATGCCCATCGCTTGCACTGTTCTGGTCTTGGCTCCAGGAGGTCCAGAGCAATCTGGGACTAAAACGATATCTGAGTCAGCAAGAAACCTTCTATAGTCAGTCACCCAACTTAAAAATTTAACGTTAGCGTTTTCTGCAATTTTTTTCCGCAGATCTGGCTTAATGTTCTGGCCAAGAATCACAAATTTTGTAGTTGGTACTTTTTCTAATATAGATGGAAACGCAGCCTGTAAAAAACTATCAACCCCTTTCGCAATAGCTGGGTTCCCTAAATTTCCAGTACAAATAATTTTAGGGATAAATTCTAAAGTGTCGTTCTCTTTATAACGCACATTTACCTTTGCTAAGAAATCAGCATCAACAGTAATTGGAATCACTGAGGTATCAATCTTTGTGTCAAGGCGTTTTAAATATTCTGCATCTGTTGCAGAAACAATGTGTACCTTGGAAAACAAGGGATAAATTTTTCGCTCAAATCTTCGCAGTAGCACTGCAGATACTAGCATGCGTAATTTCGTTAGTGACCAATTCATATTTTTGGCCACACGAAAATATACTAATGAAGAAGCATCGTTTGGCGAGTGAACAGAAGGTAAGTTGAAACCAAGTGGCAGATATTGCGCCATATTAACGATATCGTAATGCACTACATCATAGCTTTTTTTTAAAAGACACTCTTGGACGGCTAATTTATATTTTTCACTAGAAAATGCTGCAAAAGAGGGTGGCAAAGCGCGCAGCGTATTCCTTAACATTGCTGCTATTTTGCTATATCCACTATTAAGCGGAATGGAATCTAAAAGATTCACCCTTGGAAGAATTCTTAGCAAATCTGATTTTTGCTGCTCAGTTGGGGTGCCGAAACACAAAATATCACATTGATGTCTCTCGGATAAAAATGTCAATTCATTAAAAACCTTCAGCCGTCCGCCAGTTGAAGGCGGATAAGGGAAATCAGGCAATAAAAAAAGTATTTGAATTGCCTTTTGTTTGGAGGCCATAAAATCAACTCAACTAAATGCTAATGAAAAAACTCTTAATTCGTATTGTAATGGTCGACCTTTCTTAAGAAACAATCAACCCTTTATTTTTAATCAACTAGATAATTTTTGTACAAAAATGTACTTAGTAAAATTAATGTAAGTTCTATGATCGCTATAGATGCAATTCCTGAAAACACAAGCAACCCCATAGTATCGAGAGTACCTTCTGTCAGTGCAACAAAAAGCATCCACAGTAAAAATGTTTGAGCAATCAGACCGCATCTAAGATAATTTCTGCTAGCAACTACCCATCCAATCACTGCGAATAATGCTGCTAATACACCGCCAACCACAACTGCGGGCAACCCGGCAACCAAATAAAACCAGCCTACAAAGCTAGGTGCAAGCAAAGTATTACTCTCCTGGTTTAAAGAGTAAATATTATATGTAAGATAACCTGCAACACCGTTCAAAGACGCAAAAACATCGAAAATTTTAACGTCAAGTGGTACCGACCCTTGTGCGAGTATGCACCATAAACTCTCAATACCTGGCATTCTAAATAAAACAAACTTAATGCCTTTTAAAAAAGTGCTTGCCAAATTATTATGAACAAGGTAAATGGCTTGAGTAATAGCCTCAAACAGATACATGCCTTGCCCTACACGTAAGCTCCTGTATATGGTTATCACGGGAACCATAAAAAAAGCAACTAAGATAAAAATACCAATAAATATTTTCTGATTTCGTTGCAATTGAAGCCCATCAACCATCACTAAAAATACAAGCAAAAGAATACTCAACAGCAAGCTACTACGACTACCTCTAAGCAACATGAGTGCAACTCCATGAACTACCATAAGCAAAATACCTAAACTTGAGATTAGCTTATCTTCACATTGTTCTGCTAAACATATCAACAAAGCAATAAGTAGTGGGACGAAAACTACGCTTACATAAAAAACTATACCTTTTAGCCTAAATGGCAAAGGCTCACCAGAAGATGCGCCCATAAATCCAATTTGATAATAATAAGTTAAAAAATATAGACTCAACATGATAGGTGGTAATGTAATTAAAAGCAGTTTCCATGAAAGCTTGCATAACCCTAAATCTTCTTGGCCTATAGATATTTTTTTAAAATTGTAATCACGTAAATAGTTTAGTATCCATGCACAAGCAACACAAAAAAATGCAAACATTACCGTAGAAATCTTAAATGCTTTCAGTAGCATGCGTTTTTCGACTATCATTTTCAAATAAGGATTCAATGGAAGCATGACACTTACTGGTGAAGGATCTAATGTAATCCAATAAAATCTGAGAAAGTACACGGTCATGATAGTGGCGAGCACTAACCATGCTCCCACATACCGATATTCAAACCCTTTCAACTGATTTAGCAGTATTACACAAGCTCCAAATGCTAAAAAGTTGTACATGAAATATTCAAAACTTGCGAAACTAAAATATGTTTTAGTTACAAGATATCCTATTACAAAAATCAACAACAAAGTCCAACGTGACTTATTAATTACTTGATCTATTTTCTTCACAATCAACACTCAGCCTTAATTGTCTAATAACCTAATCGCACACTATATTGTCAAATTTAATCTATAACTGTATTTATTTGGGCTCAGTATTATTATTTTGCATCCAAAAGTAAGAATGAACCTGCAAAAATATGGTCCTTGCTAACATACTAGAGGTTAGAACAGCTACCACACCTGTGACTGTAAGGAAAAATATCCAGTCCAATCTGCTTTGATAACCCTGTGGTTGAATCAATTGTGCTAAATACATGACAATAACCACACCTAGTGTTGGCAAAACTAAGTCAAAAAAATACCACCGCCATTTTTCGTTTACAAGCAGCTTTCGATGCATAAAGTGCGAAGATATTGCTAAATAAGCAGCATTTATTAGGAGCCATATCCAAGCCGCCCCTTCAGCTCCGAAGCGAGGAAATACTATGTAAATTAAAGAAACAAGTGTTAATACAATAAGCAAGTGAATTTTAAAGAGCAAACCTGTCCAACCATGAGCTATTTGAACCTGGTATGGCAGGTAACTTAAGCTATTTAAAAAGCTCCCCACCGCTAGAATTGAAAGTATAGGCGCTGCGTTATTAACAAGGCTAAGACTTCCTGACCAAACATAGATCACCCCGCCCGAAAAAAAACAAAGCAACATAGCTGCCGGTGAGATTAGAACCACTATGAGCTGACTTATCTGATGATAAAGTCTAATCAAATCAGGATTGCTCTGGATAGTGGCAAAACTTACAATACGTGGATAAACCGCCTGTGTTACTGGGACAATGATCATATAAAGAATACTAGCGGCAGCAGCAGCTAATGCATAATAGCCAAAATCAGTTAATGATAGCAATCGTGACAACAGTAGCTTGTCTGACTGCAATAGTATCATTGTAAGAAATGTGATGCTCATCATCCCGCCAGCAAATTTCCAAACTTGTGCTAACGCAGACCATGAAAATTTGACCGGCAAAAAAACCTCAGGTAGAGCTTGATTTACACGGTAAGCGAATATAACGACAGTCAGCAATGAAATTGCAGCCTGCCAAAGAAAAAAAACATTAACACTGGCGGAAATCCAAGCAAGTATAGCAAGCGCCCCGCCGTAGCGCAGAGTCGTAAGTAAGGAATAAACTGCGTTATACCAAACTTGTTGTTCCAAGCCATATAACGAACCACGATAGATACCTTCGCATAAGCGCATGCCGACAATAAAGCCCATAATTACCAAAGCATTAGTTACAACATCGACAGAAAGATAATCTGCTTTTAGCCAGTCACTAGCTAAATATGGTGAAGCTAGCCATAGCCCTGCAATAGTAAGCATTGCTAATCCGCAACAAATTACTTCAAGGCTATGCAGTAACTCGCGAATAGATTGGGGACTATGAACACCTGCTCTAAATCTGGCCATTTCCCTATTAAGAGTTGGCGTCATGCCTGCATCCAAAAGCATTAGTGAAGATTGTATAACAGCAAATAACGCAATTAAGCCATAAGCCTCCATTCCAAGATACTCAATATATAAAGGAATGAAAGCCAAAGCTAACAGGCCAGTCCAAACTTGACCTAGATAGTTGGCAATAATGTTGTGTTTTACGTTAGCCATTTAACTTCTTACAAAATAACTAGCGATTTTACAATCACTGTCTTATCCAGCACCGACAACCATAACATCAAGGATAGGCAACGGGAAAACTAAAGACATGCCCAATAATTTAGGATTCGCTTCAAAAAAATTTCTAAAGTGCCATGGCAAAATAACTAAATAATCAATTTTTTTTGCTATTAACTCAGCTTCAGGAATAATCGGAATCCATGTGCCTGGTGTATGGCATCCAAATTTTTCCTGATTCACTTCACCAACAAAAGATATTTCTTTATCAGACAGCCCACAATATTGGAGTAAAACATTACCTTTAGTAGAAGCGCCAAGTGCGGCTACTGTTTTTCTTGATGCTTTTGCCGCGCTAATAAAACTAAGTAGATCATGCTTTGATTTTGCAACACGTTCTGCAAAAGCCAAGTAAGGCTTAAGCGTATCCAACTCTTTTGTTTTTTCTTCCAATAAAATAGATGCCACTATTGGAGACTCTATTCTATTATTAGATTTGGCGACAGTAATAGAAAAACTGCCCCCATTTACATCATTAAATTCAACATCAAGAATCACAAAACCAATACGTTCAGTCATCCATTTAATCTGTCGCAACGAATAAAACTCTAGATGCTCATGACAAACCGTGTCATAGGAATTCGTATCCAACATTGTAGGCATATAGCTTTGCTCAAAAATCCAAATTCCATCATCTGCAAGTACGTCATAAACTTCCTGCATAAAGACCATTGGTGACTCTAAGTCATAAAACATAGAAAATGAAGTCACCACTTTGGCTTTTTTATCTGGAAAATGCTTTTTTAATAACTTAGAAGAGAAAAAATCAGGAATTAACTGAATGTGTGAAGGGTAATACTTAGAGAACTTAATGCCAGTTGGGTCAATGCCAACCAATTCAAAATCATCTGATGGATAAGCTTGCAAAGTGGTGCTATCGTTGCTCCCGATGTCAACAACCAAATCTCTTTTATTTAAATTCACATGCGTAAGAATTCTTTTTACTTTATTGTGGAGATGCGCCACCATACTTGCATTCAAACCTGAACGATAGCCGTAATTTTCTCCGTACATTTCTCCAAGGTCATACGAGTGTGCCATTTGCAACAAGCCACAGGCGTCATCACCCATGCATTTAACTAATTGTAAAGGGCCCGACGTAACGCTACGATCAATAACTCGAGGGAACACACCTGTCAACATCTGATTGCCCAAATCAAGCACGCATATCAAGTTTAAATTGCCACAGATTCTGCATTTTTCAACTTTTTTATACTTATTCATTTGCGCCATCTATTTTTTTATATTTTCTTTTTAGTATCTGAATATCACCTTCCACCATCATATTCACCATTTCTTTGAATGTGACTTCAGGTATCCAACCTAATTTACTTTTAGCTTTGTCTGCACATCCAACTAGATCTATGGGTTCTATAGATCTAAACGCATCAGCATCCTCACGCACATAATCACGATAATCTAAATTTAAATAACTAAACACCAGCTCGCAAAACTCACGGACTGTGTGTAACTCCCCTATAGCAACAATGTAATCATCCGCCTCTGATTGTTGAAGCATTAGCCACATAGCTTTAACGTAATCTCCCGCAAAGCCCCAATCTCGCTTAGCATCCAAATTACCCAAGCACAACTCAGTTTCTAGCCCGAGTTTAATTTTTGCAGCTTCATTGGTAATTTTTCTAGTCACAAAACTAAGTCCGCGGCGAGGGCTTTCGTGATTAAACAAAATTGCTGAACAAGCAAAAATGCCATACCTTTGTCGATAAATCTTTATCATAAAGTCAGCATAGGCTTTAGCTGCGCCATATGGACTGCGTGGATTTTTTTGCGTTAATTCTGTCTGCGGACTCTCAGTTGCCTCGCCAAAAATCTCCCTGCTAGATGCTTGGCAAAATTTAATACTAGGATTAACTTTACAAATTGCTTCCAAAATCCGCACGACCGCCAAGCCATTAATTTCAGCAATATCCAACGGGTGATCGAACATTCCTGAACCAGAGGAATAAGCAGCAAAGTTATAAATTTCTGTTGGTTGATAAAATGTAACAATCTCTACAAGCTCTTGTTGAGAATACATATTCCATAAAACCAGTTCAATCTTATCAGCCAATCCTGACACCAAACATGATTTAGCTTTAGCAACATCTCGAACTAGCCCTACTACTCTATATCTTTTTGTTAAGAGAAGTTCGGCCAAATAAGAGCCATCTTGTCCAGTAACACCCGTAATTAGTGCAGTTAACATTAATTTGAAGGAAGGATGTGTGTCAAATATACAGCAATGTATTACTCATGATAGTTACTAGCATAATAACCATGAAACTTCACAAGCTGATCTCTTTCAGCAGATTTAAAATCTTCTTGCACCATTTCCGTAACCATTTCGGCAAAAGAAATACGTGGCTCCCAGCCTAATTTAGATTTAGCCTTAGAAGGGTCACCAAGCAATGTCTCAACTTCTGCGGGACGGAAATAACGTGGGTCTACAGAAACGATACAATTACCTTTTTCATCATACCCCTTTTCATCAATTCCACCACCCTGCCATTGCACTTTTATACCCAGTTGATTGGCAGCAATGTTGACAAAATCCCGCACACTATATTGAACCCCAGTTGCAATGACATAATCCTCTGGCAATTCTTGTTGCAGCATTAACCACTGCATCTCTACATAGTCTTTGGCGTGACCCCAGTCTCGCTTTGCGTCTAAATTACCAAGATACAATCTGTCTTGTAAACCAAGTTTAATTCTAGCTAAAGCACGTGTAATTTTGCGAGTAACAAAGTTCTCGCCACGAATGGGTGATTCATGATTAAACAAAATACCATTACAAGCGTAAATTCCATAAGCTTCACGATAATTGACTGTTATCCAGTAAGCATATAGCTTGGCAATAGCATAAGGTGAGCGCGGATAAAATGGAGTAGTCTCTTTTTGGGGAATTTCTTGAACCAAGCCATATAGCTCCGAAGTTGACGCTTGATAAAATTTTGTTTTTTTCTCTAATCCAAGAATACGTATAGCCTCAAGCAATCGCAATGTACCCATACCATCAACATCAGCAGTGTACTCTGGGGATTCAAATGAGACCGCAACATGACTTTGTGCAGCTAGGTTATAAATCTCATCTGGCTGCGTTTGCTGAATGATACGAATCAAATTTGAAGAGTCAGTTAAATCGCCATGATGCAGAAAGAAACGCACACCATCCAGATGCGGATCTCGATACAAATGATCGATTCTGGCGGTGTTAAAGGAAGATGCTCGACGTTTAATCCCGTGAACTATATATCCCTTACTAAGTAAAAATTCTGCTAAATAAGCCCCATCTTGCCCAGTAATGCCGGTGATTAGTGCAACCTTCTCCATAGTGTACCCTATGATTAATATAATAGATATTTACTGCATTACTATTTTATATTTCATAAAGTAACACTTTTTATTGAACATAAAACAGCAATTTAGAATAATTTAATTTTAGATTAACAGCACTTGCTAAAGCTGCAAGATAACTGCCAGAATTAACCTTATTGTAGCATGCAGGTGTAGCTTTAATTAGCTCTCAAATACCAACCAATCATTTATCAGTGACCTAACATAACCGCAAAGAAATATTTTTGGCTAAAAATATAATTAATTTTTCAATTTACGTATGATTACAGCTGGAATAAACATAGCCGCTAAAAGTCTAAATTTAAAAACTGACAGAGGAAACTCTCTGAGCAAAGCCCATGCTTCGGTCTTATTCCCAGACAATATTTTTTGCAATATTTTTACATAGCTGATTTTTAATTTAGCAAAGTGATAATTTGGACATGCAGCAATAGCTTGATTGTGTGCCACTTCAGAGATCCAATCTTCCATTTCGCCAACATTTCTAGCCGCATCTACAAGACTAACATTGTTACCGTGTAACCTGTAAAAAGCCAACGGCTCTGAAATATAATCAAGCTTCCATTCAATACACAGCCTAACCAGCAACTCCATGTCACCGATTAAGTTATAGCACGAATTAAATATGTAATCTAATTTATCGAGTGCAGCTTTTCTGATAACAAGCGTCAGTAACCCTGGATAATAAAACTTTAAAAGATCATTTAGCACCCATCCAGTAGGAACTGGCTTTTTAAACATTATTTTGCGATTATTTTTTCGCTCATTCACAAGCCAATAATTTGCACAAACAATACCAACTTCAGGGGCTAAAAATAGCTGCATTTGCTTTTCTAGCTTTTCAGGTAGCCACCAATCATCCACATCAAGGAAAGCAATAAATTCACCAGTCGCTTTTTCGATTGCATAGTTTCTTGCCCCGTAAAGAACGGTATGTATCGGAGCATAGTAATACTTCAACCTTGGATCTGAGTAACGTTTAAATATTGCCGAACTATTATCCGTTGATTGATTATCCCAAAAAATAATTTCCCAGTTTTGATCAGTCTGGGAAAGACTACTTTCAATGGCCTGCTCTAAATATTTTTCTCCGTTATAGCAGTTCATTATTATACTAACGCGAGGATTATTCATTAAATATCTCGATACCAATTTATTGTGTTAACCAACCCTTCTTCGAGAGTTACTTTTGGTCTCCATCCTAGAATTTTTTCTGCTTTTTCGATATTGGCATATAACGTCATATTCTCACCTTGACGGTATGCAATATCCCCAAACTTTGGATTACCTGAACCGATAATACCTTTGACATTTTCAATAACTTGTCTAATCGAAACTGCCGCTCCTGAAGCGATGTTAATGATCTCCCCATTAGCCTCTTTAGAATGAAGTGCTAAAAATATTGCATCAACCGTATCACTGATGTAACAAAAATCTCTTAATTGTCTACCTTCTGATGCTGAAAAAGAGACATTATCAAGACAACCCTTAATCACTTGCGGTAAAAAACGCTTCTGGTCTTGTTCAGGGCCATAAGTAAGAAAAAGTCGCAGCGTAACTGCGGGGAAGTGCTCTGTGCGATATAACATTTGAAGAAAATGTGAAGCAGCCACTTTTGCTAGGGAGTAAGGAGAAATAGGTGACTCTCTTAAATACTCAACCTGTGGTGCAGCGCAACTACCATACTCATCACTACTACCAATATTTATAAACGATTTTAGGACACTACGATTTAATGATTCAACAAAATTCAATACGCCGATAAAATGTGTATTAATTAACTTTCGTCCGTCATTAAAAAAAAGACTATGATCAATGTAACCAGCACAATTCACAACATACTCAAATTCATTCGATTCTAAAACCTCTTCTATAGAAGATTTACTAGATATATCAGCTGTTAAATAGCGTACAGAATTGGTAAAAGGTGACGAACTCTTATGTGAAAAATTTAGACTAGTTACGTTCCATCCAAGACCAATTGCCCTATCAACTATATGGCGACCGATAAATCCCTGCCCTCCAACAACTAAAATTCTAGTCATGCTTCGGACTCACAATCCATCGATATGGAATCTCTTCAGAATCTAATGGTAGAACTTCGCTTTCGGTTGGGTCATGCAACATGTCAGCACAATTCGTCAAAAGTGCTGGGGTTTGATTTAAACATTGAAAGCCGTACCAAAGGCCTGGTGGAATTTGCACACGGAAATAATTATCTGGGCGCCCCAAATCAATTATTGATAACTTCCCATAAGACTTTGATTTAGCTCGATTATCATAAATCACCAACCTTATTCTGCCAACTGGAACTGCAAAATTCTGAGTCTGCAGTTGGTGACGTTTCCAAGCCTTTATTGCCCCGGGCATAATTTCGGAAAAATAACACTCTCCAAATTTCGTAAACTCTGTGGCATCAGATCTGAGCATATGCAACACAGCGCCACGCCCATCATTAATCTGAAGAAGTTTCGTGAGAATTACCCCATCAATTAGCGCGCCTGAATCCATGAAGCATTTCTTTCAATCGCCAATTCACAATATTTTTTTATCTGGTTAATAGTAAAGTCATAGTTATCCACTTGAGCTAAATGCCAGTTCTGGTACCAATCTACAGTATAGTTTACTGTTTCTTGAAAGTTTAATTGCACCTGCCATTTTAGGTGATGCAGAACTTTGTCACAGGACAATTTCAATAACTTTGCTTCATGACCGCCCTGCTCAAAACCAATTGGCACTTCCCAATTTGCCGTTTGCCATCGCATACACATTGCATCTAACAGTTCGGCAACTGTTTGATTAACACTGGCAGAGGGACCAAAATTAAATGCTTCTCCATTAATACCTTCTTGCTTTTCCCACAACTTTTCACCCAACAACAAATAACCACTTAATGGCTCGAGCACATGCTGCCATGGTCTAGTTGCTTGCGGACTTCTAACTGAAACTACTTCATTCTTAGCCCATGCTTTAATGCAATCAGGCACGATTCTATCATCTGCCCAGTCACCTCCGCCAATCACATTGCCAGCACGCGTTGTTGCAACTCTGGTTGATGCGTTTTGTAAAAAGGAATATATGTAAGAATGTGCAACTAGTTCGGCACAACTTTTGGAGCCACTATAAGGATCCTTGCCTGCAAGCACATCTGTCTCTCGATACCCCCAACACCACTCATCGTTACGATACGCTTTGTCACTGGTTATTAATACTGCAACCTCAATCCATGACCTATTACGAATGCATTCCATGAGGTTAACCATACCCATCACGTTTGTTTCAAACGTGTTTACAGGATCGGTATAAGCACGCCTGACCAAAGCTTGCGCAGCAAGATGAAATACGATTTCAGGTCGAAATTCATCGATTACTTTTGCTAAGCTAGCAGCATCCCTGATATCACCTTGATAATGCTTTATTCGTTCACCAAGCCCCAACAAATCAAAGTTCGAAGGTGTTGTTGGAACATCAATTGAATAACCTGCTACATCAGCCCCTAAATGCAGCAACCACAAACTTAACCAAGAACCTTTGAAGCCTGTATGGCCAGTGATTAATACTCTGCGTCCTTTGTATATATTGCCAAAATAAATCACTTAATCAACCTCTCCATGGCGGGTTACCACTTACCCATAATTCTTCAAGTGCATGTTTATCACGTAGCGTATCCATAGATTGCCAATAACCATGATGCTGATAAGCCATTAATTGACCTTGCTGAGCCAACCTTTCCAGAGGAGACTTTTCTAAAACCGTTGCATCGTCAACCAAAAAATCAAAAACACCTGACTCAAAAACAAAAAAACCACCATTGATCCATCCCTCACCAAGCTGAGGCTTTTCTTCGAAACGAATGACTTCATTGTTTTCAATTCTGAGATCTCCGAATCTAGCTGGAGGTCTAACTGCACTCACTGTAGCTAGTCGCCCGTGAGACTTATGAAAATCCATCAATTTTTTGATATCAATGTTAGAAACACCATCACCATAGGTAAGCATAAAAGTTTCGTTAGCCTTAATAAGTGATTTAAGACGCAGCAATCGACCACCTGTCTGAGTTGCAGCACCAGTGTCTACTAGAGCCACGCGCCAATCTTCAGCTGTAGGGTTAGAATAACTCACTAGTCCATCTTTAAGATTAACTGTAAGGTCACTTTGACGCGCGTGATAGTTCAAAAAATAATCCTTGATGAACTCACCCTTATATCCCAATGCCAAAACAAAATCATTGAAACCATATTTTTCATATATTTTCATGATGTGCCAAACAATAGGCCGACCACCAATTTCAACCATGGGCTTAGGCCTCACTTGCGTCTCTTCAGAAAGCCTAGTTCCAAGTCCACCGCATAATATAATCACTTTTGTTTGATGCATGATTGTCTTTTTTGTATAAAAATTTATTTAGTTACTTTATTTGAAAACGGAATATTCAACCCAAGAACTAGAACTACAAACTTAGCCAAGCGTGGATAAGGGGCACTAATTATCAAATTATAAATAGTATACAAACCCTTGCGTTTAAATATAGAACAAATTATAAGCAATACCAAACTCAGTGGTGCTATCGGCAATCTAGAAATTATATAGGGAATAAGTCTGCGCATTCCTGATTCCATTTGGGATATTTTGTTATTAAATATATGATAATCATATTCACCCATAGCTCTTGATTTCAATAGTGTCAAAGCACGTTCCCAAGGCTTGCGACTAACGACTTTTGATTTTACTTCATCTGACAGCTTATCAAACGACCATATTAAATCTGGCCATTTAAAGTACCAAATTTCAAAACTTCTTGGTGTCCAGCTGCTGTTTGCGCTTCTATATTTGATAAGAGGCTCTTGAATGAAAATAATCTTGTCGATTAGAGTGCTAGTCCCAATCACTCCTACATGAACAAAGTAAGACCCATAATATTGTGTTCTGTCACTTTCAAACCAAATGTTGCGCTTAATTACAACACATCCAATATATGACAAACCAAAACCCAAGTCAGAAAAGAACTGATTTAATTCAGTTTTTTGATAAATTTTATTATTGGCAAAGTTAAATAATCGTTGATCAAGATTCAGCTTGAAATCTTTAGTATAACAAGCGAGGTTAAGAATGATTAAATCGTAATTAGCATTAAGGTTGTCGATAATTTTAGTGAGAGCACCCTCTTCGATAAGGTCATCATCTGGCAGCATCCAACAGTAAATTCCAGAGGCTTCAGAGACAGCAAGATCATAGCCTTCATCAATACCTATTGGCAGATTAGATTTGATGTATTTAATGACAGAATGATTGGAAACATAATTCTGCATTACCTCGCAAGTAATGTCTTCTGAAGCTCCATCAACCACGACTATTTCAATATTAGGTAATATTTGCGCAAGGATACTATCAAGTGTTTCTATTAAGAAGTGAACTCTATTTCTTGTATTGATGCATATTGAAAGCAATGGCTGTGTCATAGTATTTGAAATTTTTTATTAAATTTCATGAAACGGCATATCTTGAATCAGCTTAAACTGACTCTCATAATTAGTTCGGAACTTTAGCAATTGCAATTGATTCTCTGAGAAATGCAAACTCTCAATACCTGATAAGAACTTACTATCGAAACAATCGGGATCGACAAAAAAACCATTCACACCATTTCTGTCCACCGTAACAAACTGATAATCATTTTCTTTAAAGAATTTCTTCCAGCCCGCGATCGAAACACCGTAATACAACTCAGATGAGTGTGCTTGTGTATAAACAAAGTTACGCCTGTATTGAATGGTTTTTGAACTATTAGGTCCATAAACTGAGTTGTATTCAACGACAAATATTTTTGGTCGAAACCCTTCATTTAATAGTGCCTTAGCAACATAATAATCAATTCCATCAATATCCAGCGACATCACATCAGGATCGTCGTATTGCGCCAACTCCTTAATCTTGCCAACCGTATCTACATCTACAAACATATTGACTACTTGAAGCCCAAGACTGTAATGACCAACCATACGTTTTGCTCTAGTCACTAAATCAGAGCTACCCTCTATCATCATGCCCTGATATTTTTCTGCAATCGTTAACCAAGCAGAATTATTATCAATACCGTCAGCTGAGCCAATTTCGATAAAATATCGGTTAGATTTTTTTAGCTGCCGTCTCAGAACATCAAGAATTCCATCTTCACCGTTCTGACTAAATCCTGAAAACTCCCATGTCTGAGGAAATTTAAGATCAATTTTGCGAGCGCCCATCATTGCACTGCCTTTAGTTAGTCCGATAATAATTCTCTGTCTGTCTCTCAAACCATACATAAAATTTATAATTTTTTTAATCATGTCACTTACTTTCAATGTATTAGATGAATCTGACTGCATAGAGTCTAGATCTATTGATTGAACAAATAATATATTTCAATTAGAACTCTCAGAGTTAAATAGAGCTTGCAAATGCATTTGTATTATTGGAAAAGACTCAACATTTAAGTCAAGCTGTGTCAAATATTCGGACATATATTGATTATATCTTTCAGCATCAACTTTAAAAGTTGATATATCAACAAATCTATGGCTATCAATATCAACTAAATTGCATCCCAACAAATTGGAAGTACCAACCATACTATTAAAAAGTATGGGGTGTATTTTACGTATTTCATCATTAAAAAGTAACAACAAAGTTTTTTTATGAAACACAACAAATGATACTGCAGTGGATGCATGCGCAAGAACTATAGAGCTTCTTTTAACAAGTACATTGGTTTTATTAAAAAAAATCAATCTTCCTGCGAATGGATTCTGTTCATACAGAGCTTTAGGATGCGCAGCAATTACAACTTGTAAGCCAGTACTAGACTCGACCTTACTAAAGAAACGATTAATTGATTCATAGTACATCTCAGGATTGATTGTTGAAGACCCAGTGATCGCAAAATCTGGGTGATGAGGTAAAAAATCATCTAAAAAAACACAAAATTTTTCAGGAAGCTTATCGTAGCAGGGTTCATCATTAATCGATATATCAATATCTGAATGATGAATCTCAACTAGCTTATTTGCTTGAGGTAGATTAATGCTCTCAGCCAATTTACCTGCTACAAATGCTATATCGTAATTTTTAATTGGTATTAATTTTGTTATTGAAACATAGGCTATATGCCATAACCATATCCTCAATTGATGTAGTTTTAATAAACCTCTTAAATAATGAGTTAAAGGTCTTTCAGCTCTACTTAAATTAGGTAAGTAGCCACGTGCAAGGGTAATTGTTTTCAGTTTAAGCACGGTAAAGAGATAGTAAAAAAATAATGAATTGAGCATCTTGGTAATTTGAATAACAAATACCGTAGTCTGTTTATTTTGCCTTTTAAGATTTGTGTAGAGTTGAAATAATCCAGAAATTTCCTTAAGTTTCAGATGCTCGTCACTCAAGTCATATTTGAATTTCATATTGTAACCAAGCATTGGCCCGATATCCCAGTATTCAGTTTCATATTTCTCTTGCAGCTGTTTTGGGAAAAACTTCTTACTAAAATCTATCGTTGGAGGGTGCGGGAACACATAGATTATCTTGGGCGGGCAACAACATTGCTTCATAAACTATATCCATCATCTACAACTAAATTTTGCCCTGTTAAATATTTTGAAGAATCTGAAAGCAAGAACACTAATGTTCCTAGTATATCTCTGGAATCAAGCATGCCCTTCGTACCACAAAAGCTTTTGTAACTTCCTAAAAAACTTTCAGGTTGTTTATCCAAAATACCACCGGGAGAGAGAGAATTACAGCGAATTCCATCATGCTTAAAATATTGCGCAAAATAACGAGTTAAATGAATAATTGCAGATTTGATAGCCGCATATTCTGCTGGCATAGTCATGCTAGTATTATCGTAAACCTCAAAACGCGGAGCCATAAAACCATATATAGAACTAATATTCACTATATTGCCACCGCCCATCAATTTGAAGTAGCTAGCAAATTTTTGTGATACCAGAAAATAGCCTCCTAAATGCATACTTACATTCTCACAAAAATCTGCATAACTTACCTCCTCAAGCCTTCGACCATAATTTCTATTTCGTGGGTAGGCATTGTTAACCAAAGCATCAATACGACCATGGCGTTTACTCAATTGGTCGATAACATTTGCAATAGCGTCAGCGTTTGTAATATCCATAACCATTGCCTCTGCATTGCCTCCAGCGTTTGTTATTTCATTGGCAACCATTTCAGCATTCTCAAGATTGATGTCAGCAACAATTGTAAGCCCACCTTGTCTGGAAATTTCCAAACAAAAATCACGTCCCAACAAGCCGGCTCCGCCAGTCACTAAAATCACCTTATCTTTAAGCATTTTTTTCTACCTGAAATTTATGATACAAGTCATAACGTTTGTCTCGTAATGAAGGGAGTTGCTCTCTAAACAAAGATGCATCATTTAAATCTAATTCGTAAATATCTATTTCATCAGATGAAAAAATGGGGCTTAAAACTTTTCCATAAGGGTTAACAGCGAGCGAACTTTTTTCATACTTAAGACCATTTCCATCTGTACCGATTCTATTAACACCTAACATAAAAAATTGATTTTCTATAGCTCTGGCCATGAGAAGGGTGCGCCACTGCTCTATTCTAGAAGCAGGCCAGTTTGCAATGGTAATTACAGCATTTGTGTATGGAGCCATTGCAGCATAAAGTTCAGGGAAACGAAGGTCGTAGCATACAGCGGCGCCAAATTCCATCGACCCGACTTTGGCAAAGCCCAACGCATCGCCTGCTTCAAGCTTTTTATCTTCACCTGAATAACTAAATGGATGTACTTTGGCATAGATTGCATTGCAGCTTCCATTAGGTTGCGCAAGGCATAGTTGGTTACGAGGTTGCTGAGTTGAGGAGCTAAATAGACAAGCGCCAAACACAATTGCAACGTTATACTCTTTTGCTAACTGTGAGAACTCTATTAGGGTTGAAGAACTATTTTCTTGTTCACATATTTCAGCCGTATCGAGAGAATATCCTGTTAATGTCATCTCGGGGAAAATAACCAATTCACTACCATAATTTAGCGACTGCGCTACGAACTCACGGCAGCGATTAAAGTTTTCATTTTTATCATGCCATCTCTGGTCAAGAGAAATCAGAGAAACACGCATTAATTATGCTTTCTAAATACCGGCTTGATAACTGGACTTTGAAGGTACTTATCAACTCCATCTTCCAAAGCCTTGCGATAAATTGCAAAAGTCTGTTCAATTGCATGCTCAGTAAACGCAAGTTCTTCTGCACTATGCCTATAAGAAAGTGCAATCCATGGCATCAAAACTCCATTACGGACCATCTCTTGAGAAAATAATGTTCTTAATGGGAGTGAATTAGCACCTGAAGAATCAAGTGTGAGATAGTATGGTGAACAAGCTGAGCCACCAACCTTGAAATATTCTCCAATGCCGTATTGATTCGCCTTATATTGCATCATGGCTGTGAGTTTATTACCATATTCCCATAGATGCTCAACGACGTTATTTTGCTGCATAAATTTACTTGTAGCGACAAATGCACCCAAACCACACATTTCTGAGCCATGCGTAGTAGACAATAAAAATACACGCTCCCTACCCTCAAACTCTATGGAACCTAGTTCCATAATTTCTCGTTTACCTGCAACACATGCTACTGCAAAACCATTTGCCATTGCTTTGCCAAAAGTACAAAGGTCAGGTTTAACGCCATAAAGATGCTGAGCCCCTCTCATATGCCAGCGAAACCCAGTAATCATCTCATCCAAAATAAATACAATACCGTTCTTTTTACATAAGGCTTGTACTTTTTGTAAATAATTATTTGTTGATTCCGCATATGGTCTTGTACATTTTGCTTGACCACAACAACCAGATTTCTCATTATCTACTGCCGGGCATTCAAGTGCTGCCGGTTCCAGCACAACGCAAGCAAACTGCCCTGGGTATTCAGCAATTAAAGTTTCTAACGATTCAATATCGTTGTAACGAAACTTTTTCGTCTTATCAATTGTTTCTTGGGGAATGCCTTTTGTGATTGGTGTTGATCCGATAAACCAATCGTCATAAGAAAAGAAAGGCTGTTCTGCACAACGTGCAACCAATTCTCTTCCAGTATAGGCTCGCGCTAACTTAACAGCAGCAGAAACTGCAGTAGACCCATTTTTAGTGAACTTCACCATATCTACAGAATCAATCAAATCAACAAAAAGCTCTGCAGCTTCTAATTCGATTAAAGATGGTCGCGTGAGATTGTTACCATTTCTAATCTGCTCAATTGCAGCATTATCAATTACATCTTCTGCATACCCAAGGTTAACTGCGCGCAATGCCATACCGTAATCAAGATATTTATTGCCTTCAGGGTCGTATATATAAGCCCCTTTACCACCAGCCAAGATTTGAGGTGCATTAGTAGGATATTGATCATAGCCACGTGAATAAGTATGTGCACCGCCGGGAATGGCTTTGAGAAGTCTGTCTTGATAATTCATCGCTAACTTTCTGTTAATTTCTCAAGAGAATATAAAGTATTAAGAATTTCGTAATCATCTTCTAATGTATTGGGGTATGAAGCTTGATTTTGAGTTTTAACGGCCGTAATAAAATCATGCATTTCTGCAATATAAGGTTCTTCAGGATTGATATATTGGCTCTCGACTGTGCCCGCATCAAACTTAAACTCCTTCCATTCTTGCATTGAGGCATTGATGTAACGAACACTGCTAGTGTCAGCACTGAATACCAACTCACCTTCAGTCCCCAAAATCCGCATTTCTCTTGTCGCTTTAGGTCGAGAAACAATCTCAACGGTTAGGTTCGCCAACACATTGTTGTCGTAACGTAGCAAGCAGTGGTAAATATCATCAATATCAGCCGACATGTCTGTTAATTTTGCTTTAACACAGGCTAGCGCCTCTGGCTTACCAAAAATATCATTTAGCCAAGTGAGCTCAAAAGGGACAATCTCACGCGCACCACCAGTTTCCTTTTTAGAAACATAAAAGTCTTCGATACTTTCCCATGGATGCCAATCTGGTAGATACTGACCTGTTTGATAATTAATGTTAAGCACCTTACCGATTGCATTAGATTTCAACAGCTCTTTAATTTTCTTGGGTCCTGGGTAATAACGCATCGTGCATGATGGCGCCATTACAATCGAGGTGTTTTTTATTTTTTGTGCCAACTGGTTAATTTTTTCCGCATCAACAACTGAGGCTTCTATGAAACAACTGATACCGTGCCCAAAAGCCAAATATGCATAATGCATATGCAAATCTGGTGGTGTCGATATAACAAATGCTTGCGGTGAGAATGAGCTCATCGCCAAATCTAAGTCATCAAAAACAGGAATACCATATTTACTTGAAGACTCATCTCTTCTGTCGGCGCGAGGATCAAATCCAGCCACTTGCTTGACTCCCAAAGCCTTGAGATTTCGCACTCTTCTCTTGCCCATAGAGCCAAGACCAATTACTAAAAACTTCATTCAATTTTCCATTCGTGTTTCATAATATTTTCAATTGCCAAAAAATCATATATGTCATCAATTTCATAACATTGATAACGTTTAATAAACTTGTAAGTAGTGCGCGCCGGATAGAAAGTTTTCTCTTTTATCAATGTCCTAGTTTTAACAATATAGGCCACACCGAAAGGAAAATATGCGGTTTCATTATCTTGTCTACGAGTTGCAGTTGTGAGGTCCTTACTATATGGCTGAATCTTATTACCTATGGTTTTTTTCATAATTGATGGATGCTCATGCACCTCGCCTAAGCATACAATCGCATCAAACTCATCATCTGTAGCAACTAGCTTTTTCAGCATTTCATCAATGTCATTTTTTTCTCGCAAAGGAGAAGTTGGCTCTAACAAAACGATGAAATCAAAAGTTTTATTTAGCTCTTTTTCATAAAAGTCAATCGCGTGTTTAATCGCATCAAACGATGTGGCAATATCGCTTGCCAGCTCCGCAGGTCTAATAAATGGTGCAGATGCACCAAACTTAAGCGCAATGGCGGCAATTTCCTCGCTATCCGTTGTTACTAACACTTCATCAACATACTGACTTGCTAATCCTGCCTCAATACTCCATGCTACTAGTGGCTTGCCACAAAGCATTTTGATATTTTTACCTGGTAAACCTTTAGAGCCACCCCTTGCAGGAATAATAGCCAAGACGGTTTTTCCATTAATCATAAATCATTTCCCGGATTTGACATTTCAAACTGATCATTAGCAGAGTGCAAGTCATCTGGTCTTCCAATATCTAACCAAGGTTCGTGCATAGGATATGCAACTGTACGATCAGCTTTCTCTTGTAATCTCTCAAATAATGTAGGCATATCGCAATGTTTACCTGCACTAACAACAGAAAGCGCCTCAGGTTCAAGCACATAAACTCCTGCATTAATATGCGTCCGCGCTATTGGTTTTTCTTCAAAACCAACAATATCAACCCCTTGCGTCTGTACTACGCCGAAAGGATGTTGCCATTCATGCACACGCACTGCCATAGTTGCTGTGGCATGATGACGGACATGGAAGTCGAGTAATTCACCATAACGAATATCTGTTATCACATCACCGTTGGTGACTATAAAGGGTAATGTGGGTAATGGATCCAACAAGCCTAGCGCACCCGCAGTACCAAGAGGAGAGTTTTCACGTAAATAGTCAATACGAACACCCAAACGCGCTCCATTTCCGAAATAATCTTCGATCATGTGACCAAGGAAATGAATTGCTAATACAAAATGATTAAATCCTTCCAACTTTGCACGCTCTATAATCTGCTCAAGCATTGGTTTTCCAGCTACTGGAAGTAATGGTTTAGGGCAGTTTTCCGTGTGAGGCCTCAAACGAACGCCCTTTCCACCCGCCATGATGATCATTAAATTTTCACGTTTCGGTGTTGTGGTAATTTCATCCCACAGGTACAGTCCAACCACTTTCTGTTGCTCATCAACAACTGGTATTTGTTGAATCTTATTTGCCACCATTAACTGCATTACCATATCACGGCTGATTTCAGGTGGAACAACCAATGCGTTTCGATGAATGACTTTAGTAATAGGACTAGCAAGATCCATACCCTTCAACAATCCGCGACGTATGTCCCCATCAGAGACCGTACCGACAAGCTGATTACTATCATTTACTATAAGTACAATTCGCATGCCATGTTGATCAAGATTGCGAATTGCTTGCTCTATAGAGGCATTGTCGGGGAGCACAGCCCGGAGCCAAAACTCATCAAATGTACTCAATTGTTTTACTCCAACTCAAAATTTAGGCAAATCATAGAAGGTTTTTTTGACAATCCCATCCAAATTGCAACTAACTATTGCATCAACCACCTTCTGGCTTGCATTGCCATCCCCATAGGGATTAATTGTTAAGGATAAGCTTCGCTGAAAATCCACACTATAAAGTTTTTTTAATGCACTTTTGATGCTATGCATGACTGGATCACAATTGATAATACTCGAAGCTAGTAAACGACCACGCTGACGGTCCCCGATATTAATAGTGCCCTTTTTAAAGCTAGGCACTTCTAATAAACCACTCGATGAATTGCCAACCACGGCATCAACCTGGGCAATACAAGACAAATAGCGCAATTGACCTAGAGAGTTATAAGCACGCGCATTAGTATGACTATCCACAAAAGATTCAACCATTCTAATCAAGCTTCGGCCGCCATTATCTGCATTTGGCATTGTAAATATAAGTTGGGTATCATCTAATTCATCAAGAGTGGCTAACAACTCAGCCATCTGCTCTTCCGCTGTAAACTTCTCAAGTGTGACAGGATGAAAGGTGATAAGAAGATTTTTTTTTCCTAATTTAAATCCTAGCGAAGCTTCCAATTCTGTTCGCGAAAGTAAATTTAGCCGTTTAATGTTGTCAATGCCCATCCCACCAACTGAATATACATGTTCAGGTTGTTCACCAAGTTGAATAACTCGTTGACGATATTCTTCAGCTGCAACAAAGTGAAGATGTGACATTTTAGTAATTGAATGCCTTATAGCCTCGTCATAAGCACCAGTTGTGGTTTCTCCTCCATGTAAGTGTGCGATAGGTATACATGCTACTAATGCAGCACAAGCTGCAGAAAGTATCTCAAAACGGTCCCCAAGAACTACTACTAGGTCTGGCTTTAATTCATCCAACGCATCGGCAAACCCGATGAGTCCTAGCCCCATGGATTTTGCAATACCAACAGATGTATCTGAGCTAGTCAGCATTTCAACCTTGCGGGCTATTTGAAAACCATCTTGCTCAATATCTCGATAGGTAAGACCAAACTCGGGTGACAAATGCATACCAGTTACAACAACCTGCAGTGTCAGCGTAGGCTCATCTTTAATACCTTGCATTACCCATCTCAAGAGCCCGTATTCCGCTCGCGTTCCTGTCACAACACAAATTTTACGAGTCATAATTCAATCAATTCATCTACAGAGTAATCACGAGATGCAACTTTCCCAACCACTTCATCCCACCGCATTGGCGAAATTCCGGTACCAGGGCGTTTGGCAGTCAAATTTTGCGTACTGAACAATTCGCCAGTTTTGATTGGCTTGCTGGCCACTAATGACTTTCTAGCAATAGGCTTGTTCTTCAATTCGCTAGCTGTAAGGCGCTTTATGCCATCCCCCAACGCAAGCTCTATATTACGAATAGAAGTAACCATTGCTTTAAGCTCTAAAGGTTCTAAGCTAGCTTTATGATCTGGCCCTGGTAAGCTACGGTTTAATGTGAAATGTTTTTCAATTACTGTAGCTCCCATAGCTGTTGCAGCAATTGCCACTTCAATCCCTGATGTATGATCTGAATAGCCTACTGACACCCCAAAAGCATTGTTTATACTTTGCATAGCCCGTAAATTAACCTCTGTCATTGGGGTTGGGTATTCTGTGGTACAATGCAACACTATTATATTTTTTCTAGTTGCACCTGATTGCTCAAGCACAGAGATAGCGGCCCCGATATCGTCCATTGTTGACATTCCCGTCGACAAAATTACCGGCTTACCCAGCTGTCCAATATGACGCAAATACGGCAAATTAGTAATTTCACCTGACGGAACTTTTAATAGGCTTTGTCCTAGAGTAACGAGTAAATCAATACTTTGAATATCAAAACCCGTAGATAAGAAAACAATGTTACGTTTTGCACAATGCGCAATTAGATCACGATGCATTTCAACACTAAGTTCTAGTTTACGAAGCATTTCATATTGAGATTCGGTAGTACCTGTATTTTTACTCTGATAATCAGCCTTTTTAGCATTACGAGTCACTAAAGTGTCAGCCTTAAAAGTCTGAAACTTAACTGCATCTACACCTGCATCTGCCGCTACATCAATTAGCTGCTTGGCAAGTTCAATATCACCGTTGTGATTTACTCCAGCTTCGGCAATGATATATGTGGGAAAAGTCATTAGCTGTTATCGCCCACAAATTGCACACCATCATTCAGATCATGTCTTACAGTAACGCCCATCCCTACTATGCAACCCTTACCTAATGAAACATTTTGTTTCACAATACCACCACTACCTAAAAAACTACCAGTTCCCATACTAGCACAACCATTAAGTATGGCTCCGGTAGATACATGACAATTGTCGCCAACCTGCACATCATGCTCAATTAGTGCACGAGTGTTGATAATACAATTACTCCCTATTGTGGCTCCTGCATTAATAACAACATCATGCATAACGATAGTACCTTGGGCTATCGTTGCATGTTTGGAAACATAAGATCTGGGAGACTTAATCACAGGGAAATGAAAGCCTGCTGCAGCGGCTTGGAGATAGAGAGAGGTTCGAATATCAGCAGATTTAATTTGGCCAACAGCAATCAATACATTTGGGTATTCTTTAGCTAGCTTGACCAAATCATTATCGGTTCCGATCACAGAATATCCAAATTGTCTGGTTTGTAACTCATCTGAACTACCTACCAATCCTGCAATGTTAAACTTACCTTGTTGCTCAATAACATCAATACAAGCATGGGCATGCCCACCTGCTCCGATCAAAATAATTTCGGGTTTATTCATATTTTATGAATCAAGCCCTGAGCTGCTAGGAATATTAATGATGCGATGAGATAACCCATTTGCCACTTCAAGATTCATGCGAGGACAGTCTTTAAATGGGGTTAACTCATGCATCAGTATCCAGGCAGGGCGCGTCATCAAGCCTGCTTTGTTAGTAGCAGCTAATATAGAGTCACGTTGACCAGCTTGGTCAATATCCAACAATAGAGTTTGTAGCCAATAGTTGCTTAGACAACGATCAGGCTCTCTAAACAAATTCACACCTTTTATTGAAGCAAACGAGGCTTTGTAGCGTTCATAAAGTTTGCGCTTTGAAGCAATCATTATTGGCAATTTTTCTAACTGAGCACAACCCAAAGCCGCATTTAGATTAGGCATTCTATAGTTGTAGCCTATTTCGTCATGGCGGTAATCCCAGGCGTGAGGCAATTTAGCAGTGGTGGTAATGTGTTTTGCATATCGGGCCAACTCAGTATTGTTGGTTAAAATTGCGCCCCCACCACCAGTAGTAATAGTTTTGTTTCCGTTAAAACTCAATGCCCCCATCAACCCAAAAGTGCCTGTGTGTTGGCCATGATAATAACTACCTAAAGATTCAGCTGCATCCTCAATCAAAACAATATTAAAGTCGTGTGCAATAGCCAGTAGTCCATCAATATCAACCGGATGTCCAAAGGTATGCATTGGTAATAATGCACGTATTACTTGCCGACTCATACGGTTAATACATTGACCGCCATGTTGCTCTGTTATTTCACTCAGATATTTGCGAAGTTTATTAGCATCAACGCCCAATGTTGACATTTCACTATCAACAAAATGTGGGGTTGCTCCGCAATAGCTAACAGCATTTGCTGTAGCCACAAAACTTAATGCGGGAACTAAAACTTCATCATTTTGTAGAACACCGGCAAGCTTAAGAGCAATATGCAAAGCTGCGGTGCCATTAACAACAGCAACAGCATGCTTAGCTCCTGTAAATTTTGCAAGATCGTCTTCAAATCTATCTACAAACTTTCCAACCGAAGATACAAAAGTCGAATCTAAACACTCTTTTAGGTAAACCCATTCATTACCTTTAAAAGTTGGTTCATGTAAGACAGCAGATTCAATTCCGATGGCTGATCGAATTGCATCAACCACTTGTTGAGATAGTATCGGTAACGTATTTACAGCGTTCATATATTATAAATATCCGACTTGTAAGCAAGCAGATTGTCGCACTGAGCAAACCAAGCCGCAGTTTCAGCCAAACCACGTTTAAAACCATCGCGTCCAGCATAATTGGGCTGCCAACCAAAAAGTACTCTAGCTTTACTATTATCTGCCCACAAACGCTCTACTTCTGAATTTTCAGGTCGCATCCTAGCTTCATCTGCAATCACCTCAACTTCAGTACCGATGGCTTCAGCAATCAACTTAACAGTATCACCAATTGAAATTTCGAAATTACTGCCAAAATTCACCACTTCACCCAAACCTTTTTCTGAATTTAGTGCGGCAATAAACCCTGCGACTGTATCTTGTACAAAATTAAAATCTCTAGTAGGTGAGACTGCGCCAAGCTTGATCTGACTTTTACCACTCGCAATTTGAGTAATTATTGTGGGAATAACAGCACGAGCAGACTGACGCGGACCATAGGTATTGAAAGGCCGAGCTATTACCACTGGCAAATCAAATGATGCATAGAACGAATAGGCAAGCTGATCTGCAGCAATCTTAGTTGCTGAATATGGCGATTGTCCCTGTAATGGGTGTGTCTCTGTAATTGGTACAAAACGCGCTGTTCCGTATACTTCACTTGTAGAAGTATGAACCACACGTCTAACTCCTAGCTCACGGGCGGCCTGCAACACGTTTAAAGTGCCTTTTATATTAGTATCAACATAAGTATCTGGAGAATGATACGAATAAGGAATTGCAATTAGCGCTGCCAAATGCAGAACAGCATCACAACCTTTCATAGCCTCTTTGACACCATAAGGATCTCTCACGTCCCCAGAAAACACCTCAAAGCGTCCCTTTACGTCGGGCGAACAATGGTCAAGCCAACCCCATGAACCAAATGAGTTGTAAAGCACAAATGCACGCACATTGTGTCCCTGGCGTACTAGAGCCTCAACCAAATGAGAACCTATGAAACCATCAGCGCCAGTAACTAAAATTTTATTAAAATGCATCTTCTAGTTGTTCTTTAAACATAAATTATCAATAAACTCGGATTCTTTTTTGCCGATGATAAACATGGCACTATTTTCTCTTCTATTTGTTAATCTGATTTTTAGTCTCCAAATTTTAAAGAATACTTGCCTAACAATTAAAAATAAAAATAAAGTGATATTCTTATTTTTAGATTTAACTACGCTCCCTAAGCATATCTCACAGACTTTATCCAAAGAATTAACACACTTTGGATAATTTGCCTCTTCCCCTAATATCCTAGTAATTTCCTCATTAATCTCAGTTACGCTACCGCTATTTACTAAATCTACCAACTCTTCAAGTGAATTAGGTTTGAAAATATACGGCATCAGGCGATTGTTATCCTCCCACAACTCACCAACGCTAGCTTGTCTTCGCGAATCAAGATTTCCTATGCTTATAGGCGTTTTACCTAACATTAGTGCATCATAAAAACTTGTAGAAGGTGGACCAATAAGATAATCAACTTGCGATATCCATTTAGAAATAGGTATTTTTTCATCAGAAACTTCTACAGGCAAATTACAGCTTTTAAGTAAAAGCCTCCAGTTTGAAGCACTCTCTTTTGGATGAACCCTAATGCTAACATCATGACCTTGATCGTATAAATTTTTAATAATTTTTAATGAGTTCTCTAAATCAATCGCCTGAACTACCAACACGCTGGCAGGTGCTGTTTGAGTTCTTTTAGAAACAAGTTTCTCTCCAGTTTCTTTGTTATAAAACTCATATTTGAAGTGATCATTAAAAAGAACACTAAAAGCCTCCATAGGACTTCTATTAAAATAGTCGTTTAGTGCGACTGCACGGGTAATGATGCCGATTCTTTTTTTCTTTTTATTTGTGCCTTCAGTAATGCTGGCATCTGGCTTAACACAAAATCCATCATGACGAGGGTGACCTACAACATGACATTTATGTGATACTTCTTTCGCATAATCTTTAATAGACTGAAACTGTTTGTTACCCCAAAAACAAAAAGCATCGATTCGATCTACGTATTTCTTATTGCCTTCAAAATATTCTTTTTCCAATAGCGTTCTAGCCATCACATGATGATCTTTACATATAATGCCTAGACTTTCTGTTGAGAGCATTATGATTTTCACGTCCCAATTGATCCAGTCGTCTCCCCAATTGTCATAAAGCATATGTGGCCGTGGCATTAAAATAACATCAAAAGCATCATGAAAATATTTTAAAAGCCTATTTCCAACACGATTACCGTAAACCAATCGATGTCCTTGTTCAGCAAATTTAAGTCTTAATGCACTTGCAACTACTGCATCACGATTTAATTCATCAATGTGAAAATATATGTTCATGTTGTTATTTTTTGACTTCTCTATCAACTATAGTAAGGAGGTATGCCAATCATAGGCAAACAGACTTTTTTCTGGTTAATATAATGCTCGGCTAGTAGCAAATCTTCTGGCTCATTGATATCAAAACCTTCAAAAGCTCTACTTACAAAAGGAACAATGTTTTCACCAGCAATTGTGTTTTTTTCGAGTGCTATTCTTGACCAAGCAATTTCAAGGCTTGCATCTTGCACATAAATTTCAGGTAAAGCCGCATATTGGCTACTATGCCATGGTGTGCCATCATTTGAGAAAGGCAAGACGGGCAACATTCTATTATTTCGCAACACCCACATTTTTCCAGGGTGCTGCTTGCACTTCTCCACAGCGCGCAATGAATCCGCTGTTGGCTCGTTAATAAATGCATTCCAAGCGCGGCTGATTGTTTCTGGCAAACGAAATGGACTAGTAGGCCTTAATATACTGAAAACATCATATTCAAGTCCTTTTAGCTTTAGTGAATGTAGGATCCATTTTACCCACTCAATATCTGGTGACTTATCTCCAGATATTTCAGAAGACCTTAAAAAAGGTACCTCTGCACCATAATAATGTGCAATATCTGCATATTCTTGGCTATCTGTAGCACATATTACTGAATCAAAAACACCACTATCTATCGCAGCTCTGATTGTGTATGCCATCATCGGGTGCCCGGCCAATGGCAAAATATTTTTATTTGGAACTCTTTTAGAGCCCGATCTTGCAGGTATAAAAGCAACTGCAGAATATTTTTTTATGTAATTACTCAAAAAATCTAACCAATAAATTCTAGGGTTTAAATTTGGCAACTGCTATATATTTACCAACTAA
>SXGQ01036472.1_pt1 | contig 43381 bp, 60 predicted proteins | sample 3178371 | NCBI WGS metagenome assembly SXGQ01 (sample SAMN11356859, study PRJNA531348) | freshwater metagenome | isolation source: freshwater sample F1-20 | place: China: Fuxian Lake, Yuxi | collected 2017-12-25
ATACGATACAAATGATTAGGTGATAATCCAAAGTAACCATCACAATGATAAAATTTATCCATTTGCTCTGGAAGCATATCAGAGTCATCATCTAAAATTGCATAATCCTCAACTTCAGGGCTTTTATCTAACCATTCCTTTATTTCTTCTCCCCTCATACCAAACCCACCTCCTGTGATACCAACAAAAGTTCCACCATTGAATCCAAAATGAACCAATGCGCGCTCCCACCACTGGGGGATTACGTTTTTCTCCGTTCCAAAGTGGCGTTTCCAAACAGATGAAATACAAATTTTAGTTCCAGTCTCATTACAAAAATCTGAAAGCCATTTCCATTTTTGAGGGCAAGTTTCTTCAATCAACCTCTTAAGTTGAAATTCGTAGGTGTAAAAACAATCGGGTGTTTTGTAATTTGCTAAACTCACAGGTTTTGATTTGATACCTAAAAACTTTCTGATTAGGTAGTAGTAAGTTCTGGGTTTCAACCACCTTTTTTTGTGTCGGCTTTCGTAAAAAACACGAGAGTTCATAACTCCATCAATATCTAAAAATATAACTTTCATATCAAAGGTTCATTTTGTAACTAAAAACAAAATTTTTAGAAAAATTACCAACCTCAACTATTTTGAACATCTAAGGGTATAACTTTCATTAAATTTTATAAAATTGGGGTTTTATTATTTTCCAAATTAATGAGGAGTATTCCTTACGATCATACATTTTAAATAAAAGGGAAGGATTTTTGTATTTTTTTGCTTCTTCGGCAAAACTAGCTCTCTCCTTGAAATCTTTTATGCCCTTAAGGGTGTCGAAGATAGCCAAATATTCCTTCTCTACCTCCTGGTATTGACTTACCAGCTCGTTGGCATATCCTGTCACCTTTCCATAAAACTCATCGGGGGTGTCGACAAGGATGGCTGACATGTCACCTCCGGTGGACAAGACCTCCCAGATCGAAGTGGAAGTAACATTTGTCATTATCCTGTGCAACCTGAGATACTCCTCAAATTTAATTTTCATCCGAAAGTTACCAGGTTGAAATCTGAGAACGAAACCCTCCTTGTTAACATCGTTCTGTGCCTTCAAACTACGGTATAACTGATCAGAAAAGTTAAAATGCTGCTTTGTTTGGGTGATGTCTTTATCAGAGATGCCGTTGCACTGAAAGACATCACAGGCCATAGACCAATGTAATTCTTCTTCGTTGGTTTGTTTGTAAAAATTATTGGGGACCGCAGATAAAAATATGACTTTTTCTTCCCCGTAATTTACAACGATACGATTTTCCGGGTAGATGATCTCAACCAAGTACGCGTATTCTTTTATCCAACTATCCAACTTGTATTTGGATTGAACTATTCCTAATCCCTTTATCGCCTGGTCGGAAGTAAAAGAACCCCGGGTAGCCATAATCCATTCACTCTCGTAGTAAAACAGAATGCCTAAAGAGCCATCCGCCTTTTCCTGCACATACACACAGTCCCCTTGGGTTGGAATTTGTCCTTTGTTCACAATTTCTTCGTAGTTGAAAAACTTTGGAAAGGGTTTAACAAGGATCCCGCCGGTAACATCATCGGTAATGAGGCCTCTACACATAAGGGTCACGTCGTCCCATAATCCATCGTATTGAACCTTTTCGCTGTAGTTCCAAATTGTCAGCGGAAAGCGAGGATGGGACTGAGAGTGGAGCAGATCCCTTTCCTTATAATCTTCTAGTACGTTTCTCATTCACCAAATATAAGAATAAATTCTAAAATTAATTCACAAAAAATCGAACCTATCCATTAAAAAAAGTTTCCCTCTGAATCTTCTCCACAAAAGACAGAAAATATTCAGAAGGCAAAACTTTTTCCAAATCAGACACAAGAACCAAATCCCGGCCAGAAACCGATTGGATTTGAAGAGATTCCCCGCATTTCTCTAACAACTGGCCGTCAAAGAAATTTGAAACCAATCCCACGGGAACTAACTCAGGAATTTTCAGTGCTTCCATTAATTTGGTCTAGATATTTTGCCAAATCCTCATTACTCATCCACTTATTGAAATCCGGTTCAATTTTTTTGATTTGTTCGGTTAAATCTTTTTTGAGACCTTTCCGAAAATAATGGTCTTCAATGGCATCAGCGAGGTCCTGAATGTATTGAGGTGCATGCACTGAAATTCGTAAGTCATACCATTCCCACTTTGTTTTATAATCTACAAATGTAATTCCTTTGGTTAGTTTTCTATGTAAATTATGTAGTGCCCTATTACGAACCCTTACAATAGATTTATCGTTACCAAACACATCGAGAAATCTAAGAAACCAACGAGGACACCACCAAGGTTTTGCTTCATAGTCCATAGTTAAAACTAATGGGACCATAGCTTGGTTATAACTATATTCTCTTGGCACTGCACCTAAATAACCATACTTTTCAGAAAAATCTTTGGGAAAGAAAATATAACGAATATCATCCCACTCTACATCACGAGTATGGATTATACCTTTCTTTCTTCCCTTCCAAAATAGGAGAGATTGTCCAAAGTCTTTAGCTTTTGCGCTAAATGGGCGATTGTCCTTAAAAGGGCCAAATTTGCTTTTTTTCATACTATTTAGTTAACAAATCATAAAGGATAATTCCAAGTCCTATCAATAAAATCGTGGAGGTTACGAAAGAAATTATGGAGGAAAGGAGGAGCAAATAAAATTTTTTGTGTTTTAGTTTCATGAGTTTATGGTTTTAGTGAATCCTGGATTGAGCTTTTCTCTATTGTTGTGTCCATGTGCTGACAATGAATTTTTCCACATTTTTCAGTCACCAATTTGGTAATGTAAATAGTATCTGTTGTTTTTATAGGGGGTTCTTCCTTTTTTATTTCGTGAATTACTGTTCCTTCTATATCCTGTGTGGAGCTGGATCTAAAAAAATCAGAGGTGGCAACTTTATAAATAAAATAAATGCTGAAGAAACAAAAAATAAAGAAAAGCAAAAAACCCAGGCTTAGAAAAAGGGTAAAATTGTGATTTTTAGTGTTTTTGGGTGATTTCATCAAGGAGATTTTTAAGTGAATAACGGATATTAGCGGTGATGTCAGCCTCTAGAGAATGCCTTCTTTCTTCAATTTCCAAATTATAAGAATGAATTAATCTCTGCCAAGCTCTTTCCCGAAGGGTAACGGAGTAGCTGTGGATATTGTCTATAATTTGGACCTGGTTGGAGTCCATAATAACATAAATCTTTAACCTCTCGTTTTTTAAAAATCTTTTGTCGGTCAAAGGTGTCATTAAGAGAATAGAGTCTGACATTTTAGCCAGCTTTTTACACAGCATGACACACTGAGCCTCGTGGGGCAAAGGTGATTCTTTGCGGTCGCTGGTGGAGTCTAGACGCCTGAGCAAATAGATAGACAATTTTTGCATTCTACGTCTGAAGTTGTGAGTAATTAGTTGCATGGAGAATTTGGTTTAGACCCCAAATATAGAAAAATTCCTCCAATAGTTGATACTTCTAATAAAAAAAATTAGGCGGTAGTAGATAAGTCTTTGACCTCAATGTTTTGGGCAAAATCTAGAGCTTTTCTGGTACCCTCTCCGATAATTCCGGCATCTACATTATTTCCTGGACCCGCATTGGCATTGTTAACTGCTCTAACTGCGGTTTTTAAATCTTGAAAATCGTTCTCGTTGGAGTTGGAATACTTCTTCTTGATAGTTGGGTTGTTCAAAGTGATCTTAAAGAAGAGGGCTGCTACTTCGGCGGCAATTTTTGAATTCTTTTCTAAAGTTTCAGGATTAGCTACTAGATCAACATTAGTTCCAGCTTTTTTGAGTAAGTCTGTGTATACTCGGTAGTTTGCTTTCCCTGTGAGCCCGTTGTATCCTCTACCTCGATATTTCCAGCCGTCACCTGGCTGATCGTTGCCTAGATCCTGACCCGTACTAGTTGGACAGTCTACGCCGTATACTCTATCCCAGAATTTAGCATCATCCTTTCTTAATTCTTCAATCTGATCATCTGTTAGATCCTTGACCCTCTGTCCGAAAACTTCTCTAATCCTACTAGCCGGTGTGTTTCTATAAGAAATTTCAGCAACGCTGGGGTTGAACCCGCTTTCTTTATTCACAACTCCCAAGACCGCTCTTTGGACGTAAGGATTTGTGAGACCGTGCTTATTGAGAGCTTCTATGAGTTCCTGCATTGCCTGTTTCTTATTCGCAGGGGCACTGGGCAGAATTAATTCTCCCGATACAGGAGATTCAGTATCAGAAGCTTTAGAAGCTGAAACTAATCCCGAATCGGAAGTGATGGTGGATCCAAAAGAGCTTCTAATTTCGGAATCCATCCATTTGTCAAAAGATTCCTTCCCCCTCTCTGAGTTCGATTTTGGTGTATTTTCATACAAGTCCCTAAAAGATTTGAGATATTTCATTTTTTTCATTCTTTTGTTCTAACTTTGAGATTTCTGTTGAAAGCCCTTGTTTTAATGTATAACGAGGGGGTCGGTCTATATATCCACAAGATAGTGCACACTTTTCATGTAGACTACCAGTTTTCTAGACTGGGGTAGTACGTATCGCTATCAATGAACTGGTAAAGAAATGCATTTTCTCTAATTCTTGCTTCCATGTTTCTAACTTTCTGGTGATGATCCGACATTGACAGAAATTCCCGGGTTACCATGGGCCAAATGGTGTAATTGTGAATATTTGTTTCAGGTGATGTAACGAAATGGTCAAAATCTTTTATACCAACAACTGTGTCCCTCTTCTCGATATTCGCTTCTATCTTGTCAACAATGGTTCTTCTGAATATCCCAAAATTCAGGGTCGAGGCTGTGCCTAATGGTTTTGCTAGATGGTCTGTTAAGATCTCGATCCTGCCTATAAAATAGTGGTTCCCGATAAGACAATCCCAATCCTCAGGCAGGTCTTCAAAAGCTAAACGAATTTTATCCATAGCTCCTGCAACGAGATACGAATCATCTTCCATAATAATAATGGTTTCTTCATCCTTTAGATGCTCAGTCAGACAAGTTGAGAAGGAAGCAAAAATTCCATCTACTGGGGATTTTTTTTCTAGGGCAGAAAATCTGGTGATCTGAAAATTGGCCAAAGAGTTCTGATTCAATTTCATGAAATTCTCCCATCTATCCTCTCTTCTGTCAAGGTTGATCACATAAACTGAAGTTGGGAATTGACAGGGATTTTTCTTGAATTCTTGGGAACTTAGACGGGAGTTTTGAATTTTTTGTAGATCCGATAACCTGTTTTTATTGGACATGATTCTGAAATACCCTTTGGAGGGTCCTGAAGAAAGAGGATTGTCCATGCCTAATCCTCGGTCCAAATGTTCAGATCCATGTCCTCGTAGAAATCGTCTTTCTCCTCAAATTGAATTTCCCATTCGTATTTATTTTTTTCCCATCCTTTGGAATAGAATGGAAAATTGTAAGTCCAAATGATTTTAGAATGGTCTGCAAATTCGCACAGTTCTTTTTCCACCTTTGTGACACACTCAAAAAACTCCTCTGCATTGGACATCTCGATTTCACCTTCATCAATGTAGATCTCCAATTTACCAGACTTACCAATAACAGAGGACTCGGAAACAGCTTCTTTCATCTCAGGGGGAATGTCTAATTTTTTCAATTTTTGTAAGAACCTCGCCAAAGATTCAGGGTTGACCTGACAGGTACTGATCAGATCCAGATGATAAATTCCAGTTTCTTCCACTTGTTTATTTTTTTTTAAACTGAGGCAACAAAAGTTATTTTCATGCCTTCGGAGGGATGAATCAGATAGGCTTGAAGAGCTCTATTGGATCCTTCAAACCCGTGTTGGTGATGCCATCTATCAGAACCAGACAGACTCGGCATTTGATAAACCTTCACCCCATTGAAGTCCTTCACCATCTCATGATGCAGGTGTCCAGTAAAGAAGAATCTGTGTTTGGTTCTGGACCAAAAATCAGGAGCTTCTCTGGCCATAAGGTAAGGAAGCTCTGAAAGTTTGGTTCCGTCACCGTGCGTGAATCCCATGAGATTTTCACCGTATTCGTAGTACTGACGGAATTTATGACATTTAATCACCTCTACATCTTCACAGCTCCTATAATAGGCTCCCAAATACTCCAAAAGAACATGAGAAAGTTTGAAGTCGTGATTGCCCGCAGTTAATAAAATCTCAACGGGAGCCACCCCTCTCAGGATATCGATGAATTCTACCATCAGTTGCTGGCCCTCCACCATGATCTGGATAAAAGTACCATCGCAGTCCTGAGGTGTGCCTTTGGTCGTGGTTCCACCGAGGGTATCAACATGAAAAAAATCGGATCCTACAGGAATAATAATTTTCTCAATCTGATACTTAACAACATCGGACAAGATGGAGGCAGTTTTTCCGAGTAATAAATCCCGGGCCATTTGACGGTTGTATTCATCCCTCACCTCTCCTGACCAGGCATATTTCCCGTAGTGCAGATCAAAGGGAGAAATAACGAGGGAATGAGGTTCTCCGGGAGGCAAGGTCAATTTAGGAACCTCGTAATGGGCAAAAACCTGGGATAACTTTTCGGCCAGAGGATTGATAACCAGTCCCTTAAAAGCCCACCAATTTGAGGCTGCTTCTTTGATCATTTTTTCCTCTTGCCGAGTGTATTTCTGGAAGAATGAAAATTTTCTTTTCTGGAGAGCATCTGAAACCATCTCTTCCTCGTCTCTGACGAACATCTCTTCGTCTGTATAGGGCTCGGAGTCGTGAGTCCAGCCCAAAATAGATTTTAGGGCGGTAAAGACGTTTCTGGGTATTTCGAAATTCCGACAGATTTCGTTGATGGTTTCTGCACTGCCGGTCAGAGAAGAATAACGGGATTTCATGTCCCTAATGATGGTGCCGGTAAATCGATAGGCTTTGTTCTTGATGTACACTATATAGAGATCTTTTGCCTCATCATAGTAGTAGTTGGTGTTGTGCTTGTATTTTTTGTAGGCAGACCGGGCTATTTTTTCCTCCTCTTTGTCGATTTCTAATTCCATAGAAGGAGGAATTTCCTCCTGCCTGAATTTTTCCTCGATCGATTGTCTTAGAACATCTTCCGGTAATTCTTCTGACAGCTTGGCAGAGATTGCTCTTCTAAAAGAATCAATGGCCGAAGTGCCCAGATTTAGAAATTTTTCGGAAACCAATTTTTTGGCTATCTCAGTATGAGAAAAACCTTGACCGTGTAAAGACCAGATTTCCTCTGAGAATTTTTCGGCTAGGTCCTTGAGTGAAATTTGACTCATGAATAAATTTTTTTACTGTAGTGTAAATCTTAAAACTGTTTCTATCCCGGCTAATTATTTCTCGGTTTTTGATTCTTTGGTCAAGGTTAAAATTTGACTGAGTAGAATATCTTTCTCCAGCTTGGAGAAAAAGTTTGTGATGTACTGACATTTTTCATACTCCTCTGTCGACTCATAGTATCTCAACAAACTAGCTTTAATGTCTTCTCTCTTTTCGAGAAGATGAGGATGGTTAATGGCGCTGCTGCCCATTTTTTCCATTCTAGATAAGGCTTTTTCGTACACCTTACGCTCTATCCTCGGTTCGGTTTTCAAATTCTGAATCATTTTTTTTCAGTTTAGACTGGGTGCGCTCTACTGGGTGGATCTGATGAAGATCCATACATTTTTCATATTCCTCGAAATCTTCTAAAACTTTAATACATTCTTCCCGCTGGGAAAAGGCAAGACTTTTCTCGCCAAATTTTACGATGTCACTATAGACTTCTAAAGCCCTATTCAATCGGTCTATATTCTGATGATTTTTCATTTCTGATTCAGAAGTATATATGTTTTGACCAGAATGAATTTTCTGAGTTTAAAGTGCAAAAGACAATTTACAGCAATCTTTCTTGCCGGAATTTTTTAGGTCAGAAATTGAAAGCTATCTGGTGATTTTTGAAAGGGCATTGCAAAAGAACCCGGCGCGTTATATTCCACCAATAGCTCCACTTTGCCAGCATTATTTTTAAGTACATTCAGTACCTTAACAGTTTTCTGGGAAGATTTCTCTCTTAAGATGTCACCCTTTTCTATTCTCATATCGTTCAAGTAGTGTGAACTGATTAGTCTAAATTCTGATTTTTCCATTTTTTTAGAAGTTGTAAAGTTTTTTTTATTTGTCCACACATTTCGTAATTTTCTATCTGTTCGTTCCAAAGTTGGCAGTTGACAAGGAATTTTTCATAGTCTTTTTTCTCAATGATTACGGAGTAGTTGGGACCATCCAAGTTAGAACATTGATCCATTGTGAAAAGAACTGCGAAACTATACCTCCGTTCAACAGCTTCTGTAACCTTTTCACGGAAGAGTTCCCAAAATCTGTATTTGTCCTCGAACTGTAGGACTTCTTTGAACGGCATGTGTGAATCGTACATGAATTTGGTTTATTCTAATTCCTCGAGAGAATCGGAAAGATATTTGGTAATTTTATAAGGATCCGCATTTGAACCTGGTCTCCGGTCTTCAAGATACCCTAACCACTTATCAGATGTAGAGATTGGTATTCTGATTGATGCTCCTCTATCACTTACACCCCAACTGAATTTCGAAATGCTTTGGGTTTCGTGCTTGCCGGTAAGTCTCAGATGATTGTCCGATCCATAGAGGGAAATAGCAACATCGTGGGTTTTTTCCAGCACTTGACAAATGCTGTTAAAAAATTCTTCCCCTCCTGTTTCTCTCATTCTATTATTTGAAAAATTGGTGTGCATTCCTGATCCGTTCCAATCTTCCTCTGCTCCCATGGGCTTGGGGTGAAAGTCAACTTTGATCTGGTAATTTTCTGCAATTCTCATGAGCAAAAATCTAGACATCCAAAGATCATCTGCGGCTGTTTGTTCTCCCTGACCAAAAATCTGATATTCCCACTGGCCGAGCATTACTTCGGCATTGGTACCTGTGATCTGGATGCCACAAGAGAGACAGGCATCCAAATGTTCCTCTGAAATATTTCTGCCAGCGGAATAAGGATGGCCGACTGAACAATAATACTTGCCCTGGGACTCTGGCGGGTTGAAATTTTCAAATCCTACCGGCCGATTACTATTTTTATTGAACCACCTGAGCACATACTCCTGTTCAAACCCAAACCAAATAGCAGGAGAATCCTTTTCAATTAAAGATCTAGTATTGGAAGAATGAGGGGTGCGGTCTGGATTTAGAACCTCACACATTACGAGGTAGCAAAAGCCCATTCTGAGAGGATCTGCATAAACCCTCACTGGTTTTAGAATCAAATCTGAGAAATTACCTTCAGCCTGCTGGGTGGAACTTCCATCAAAAGACCATTCCGGAAGTTCTTCTGGTCTAGGTTTTGCGTGTTGGGGCGAAAGAGTGTTCAGATTTGACGGGGTATAATCGAAAATCTTTACTTTTGATCTCAAATTTGGTTCGGGCTGATATCCATCTAACCAAACATACTCCAATTTTAATTTCATGTTAAATTTGTTTTAATGAACTCCTGTTTATAGCCCAAAAATTCAAAAAATTTCAATTTTTCAAGGGTATTGAAAGAAATTGTAAAGAAAAATTATTTAGATTGGAGGCTCGAGAAAGTCTTTTTGAACTCTTCAAACTTCATGAGCTTACCAACCGTGGCCTGCTTCATACCCAGAGAGCCAACTTTCGAACTGTAAGCCCTTTGATCGTACCACTTGACGAAATTATCGTCGGTGGTGTGTTTAGGGTCTGGAGCAACTGTTTGTGGATTTGACATGGTGTTTTTTTAATTTGTATCAGATAGGAAAAAGATTTTTGCTAAAATCCCAACCAAAGTGGTGAAAAAGATCCACATAGCTTTGGTGATCCCCCCTTTCCACTTCATGAGGTCAGAGTGTTCTAGTAAGAGGTTCCGGTATTCAACCTCATCTTTCTCCTTCTGTCTCTGTTGTTCTAGTCTGAATTTGGTGTTTTCGTTTACTTTGACGATCACACCATCATCTGGATCCAGAAGTTTTTTCTTTAGCTCCGAGAGATCTTTTTTCATTTCAGACTGAGCTGCTTTGAGTTCCTCCATGCTGATCTGGATGATCCTTAGATCGTGGCCTGGAGATCTTTCCCTCATAGAGTTTAATTCATCCTGTAAAACCTCCCTGATGATCTCTGAAATCGGTTTTTGAGTTTCCATAACTGAGATTATATATCCGCATCGGGGCTCATTTTTTACTGGATTTCCTTGTTCCAGTGAACTTTTATGTCGGGAATTAGAATAAAATCATCAACGTAGATAGGTAGACTTTCTAGTAAAAAAAAACTATAAAATCCTTCTTCATCAAATTTGTTTTCTAAGATTTCAACCCTATGAAGATTAATAAGGGAACAAACTTCCAAATGTGTTCTGGGCGAGGTGGTAAGAATCTTAATCTTCAACTTCTGGCTCTCCTAAAATTGATTTTGTAACGGGATCAATGGACATGATAAAGTATTCGGAGGTGGATTTTTTTTCAACCACAACTTGAACAGGACTGGTACTACCCCGAAGACAGTATTTTTCACCTTCCAATAGAAATTCTTGACCTAAGTGTTCTGGCAAAAGTTTAGATCTTCGGATCCACTTGTTTTGATTTCTGATGTATTGGTCCTGATAATGTTTCATCAGAGAGTCCTCTGGCTTTCTGATTCTCTTAGGAGGGATTTGCATGCTGTTTATTTTTAAAATTTTTCGAATGATAATTTCATGCTCATTAGGTCATCTAAAATAGGACCCATAAGGTAATACTCCGCTGAGGGCTGACCCTTATCACAAACTCCAGGCTGAGAATACCAGTGGACGTTATAGTGATAATGATTGTGAACTTTTCTGCTCATTCTTTTAGACCCTTCAATCTCGTTTGTCCAGGGATCTTCTCCATCAACAATGTTTTGAATTAAGTACTCTCTATTCCAGATAGTTGCATTATGAGAGTGGAGATAATTTTCTCCTTGACTGTGTTTCATGATCCTAACCTTGTTAATGACGTAAGGGGTAGGATCTAGGCGGTAGGCATCGTAATAGTGTAATTTGGTGTGAATCTTGATGGATTCCGCCTTTTGGACTTCTGCGAACAGTAAAAGTTGTTCTAAAACAGGATAGGGAAAAGAAGATTTTAGCCACATATCTTCCTGGAGATAAATGATCCATTTTGAGGTAATTTCGGATAAGGTTTTTTTCATTCTGGTGGAAAATCCATTTTTATCCGTCTTTCCGGTCAAAATGCTTTGCATCGCGGAATTAGGCTTGAAGAGGTGACCCCTGCAAGAAAGTTCAAAATCCTTGACATTCCGTTCTTCGGATGCCCAATAAACAGGGATTTTTTCAAAATCCCAGTACAGGTCTAAGGAATACAGCATACCAAACCAAAACTGATGGTACGAATCACACGTGTGAACAACCAAAGAAAGATCCATGTTATAAAGTGTTAAAATAATTAGATTGCTGGAGATGTTTCAAATAATCTAAAATTTTCAGAAATTCTTCCGGTCTTTTCTCGCCGTGGAGAACCTTGATGTCCCTTTTAGAAGGAGGAATTCTATAAAAATTAAGAGAATAGTCCTTATTTTCCTCCGACATCCAGGTGGAAAATCCTGGATGTCCCTCTTCATAAAAATGACAAACCGTGTTGATCCCATCTCTTAAATTTATATAGCATAGTGGAAATCCTTCGTTGGTTTTTTTCCACGATAAAACGTTATAAATTGTCTCTTCGTGAAAAGCGGCAACCTTATATAAACTAATTTTCAATTTGGGAAGCAGAAAACAGAATTCCCTCCATGTTTTAACAAAATTCAAACAAGATGAATTACAGAGTATAACGTTGGTTGTTCTGTAGGTTCCCCTAGATTCCGCAGGCATTTCTAAAAATTGCATTAAAGGCCATTCTAGGGTTTTGGTTAAATCGGCCTTTGGCCAGCATCCTTCAAATGGATTTCCTCTTTCAAACCCATTTGGCTCAACTATAATCATATATTGATGAATGCCCTCCGTGCAAACTGGGTAGTCTTTTACGATGGGCATCCAATCGAACATTTCGTCGATTATAGGAGACGCTATACAATCCGAATCTAAGTAGCAGAGCTCTTCGAAACCTTCTTCTAAAGCCAGCTGCATAGCCATAGTCTTAGCACATAAAATTTTATAAATTTTTGGATTTTCTCTGGTAACGTAAAAATTACCATTAGCTTGATGAGTAAAATTATCTAGGTAGTCTTCATCCAGTTCTAGATCTAAATTTCTAAAGATAACTTTTTCCAGTCCTTTAAAGAAAAGGGACGCATCAGGGGAGCAATTTACACCGCAAACAATAATAGGAAATTTAGAGAAGAGTTCTATACTTGTAGCTAAATTTTTGGCTATGTCTAGATAATTTTCAGTGGCATGTGTAATAAAAGCTCTTTTCATACAAATTCCCATCCTCCTCCTGGAAACTTTTCGGCTTGATCCAAAACGTCAAAAATTTTACCATTTCTCCAAAACTCGAATTTTTGTAAACTAGGATCAATCTCAAATTGTTGGAACTCTGATATTGTCATCTTTTGGATATCGTTATCCTTTCTTATAAAGATTTCCAAGGGTTGTTTCACATCGTAAACCAAACAGTGTTGGGGATCTGCGGTGCCAACATTTTTGGAGAAATAAATTTTGAATTCCTGCCAGGGGGAATAATTGTAAAAATCTTCGTGCCAATTACGAAAGGTGTAAATGTGGTCTTCGACCATAAAATCTCTGTTGATCTCAATGTTAATTTTTTGAGCAAGGTCAGCCCAAAAATGTTCGGCACACCCGAAATCTAAACATCTTTCCCAGACAAAATTGGATTCTAAATTTTCTAGATTGGGTTTTGTTACTGAAAAAAATTGAGAAGCACAATCGTTAATTAATTCTTTTCCGTTTTCTGTTGTTCTAAAAGCAAAAAAAGATTCTTGGTTTTTGTCCTTTATAAATTCTAAAATTTTAGAAGCGATGACCAGATCATATAACATAAAATAATTCATGTCATAATTTAGAATCCTTGCAAGTTGAATTAATTTTAGAACCTGTGAAAAACCAGCAAAACGGTTGTTTCTCCAGAACCTATGAAATTTAATTTTTTTATTTCCGTACAATTCTTCTTTCCAAAATAAATGTGATGTGTCCTCTATTATGGGATTATCTGCATTGTAAAAATAAAAATCAACCGGATTTAAGATGTCTTTTTCCAAATGAACAGACGAATAAAGCAAAATAGAAATGTTCATTTGGCTCAGAATTTCCAAATTAGTTTTCAAAACTTTTAGTTTGGCTTCAGAGTCACAATGTGAGCTAATAAGAACTAATTTTTTCATTTTTTATAAGTTAATTCTCATAGTGTTACATTCCCTGAAAAATCCACATCTTTCATAAAAATTTATTCTTTCATCAAAACATGATAGAATAACCTTGTAACATCCAATTTCTTTGGCTTTATCGAGGGCTTTTTGGACCAATAAAGAACCAATTTTATTACCTCTGCATTTTTCTTGAACTGCCACATCCTCAATGTATCCGGCTATTCCTCCGTTTCTGATTAATTTTTTTTGAATGTGGAGAGTTATTGTCCCTACGATTTCTTCTCCTTCAATGGCTACGTAGTTGTGGTTATTAATCATCCACTCGTTCAAAATATGACTTTCGATGTGTGTGATATACCAAGTCTCGCCTAGAACTTTTAGTAAACCCGATTCATCTCCTTTTTGAAATTCTCTAATTAGCATGACATTTATTTTTGTGATTCTAAAACACAACCGATGACAAATTCAATGTCCTCATCTGTTAAATAAAGATGTAAAGGTAGACTAATAATTTTCTCGCTCAGGTTCAATGAATTCGGATTCAACCCAAATTGTGATTTGTACATATCATAATGGGTATTATCCCGATAGTGAACTCCTGGATATATCCCACGAATATTTAAAAATTCCATAGTTTTGTTTCTTTCTCCCACAACAATTTGATACAAATGCCTAGAAGAAAGTTCTGTGTATGGAGAAACTTTAACTGACTGGATGCCTGCAGATTGAAATGCCTTTTCATACATTTGGCAGATTTCTCTTCTTCTGGTGTTATCCTCTTCAAGATATTTCAAACCAATTAAAGCCATCGAAGCCATCATAGAATTACCATGGTATTTGAAACCAACATCAACAAGATCATATTCCCATTTATAACTTCCTTTGTCGTGTGATCTTTGGTAAGTGTCTTTAGAAATTCCAAGCCAAGATAATTTTCTGGCTAATATGTCATAATCTTCATTCTTGAAACAGATCATTCCCGAATCTGCGGTCGGAAGATTTTTGACCGCCTGAAAACTAAAAATAGAAACATCAGCATCTAAACCAACATGATCTTTCGAGTAACCAACACCAACCTCTGTTTTGTTTTTTATCCAGGTTCCAGCCATATGTGCGGCATCTAAAATAATTTTAAGGCCTTTGCGTTGGCAAAAATTTACTATTTCATCGAACCTCCCGGCATTACCCCCAATTCCCACAAATAAAACAGCTTTGGTTTTTTTGGTGATTTTTGATTCTACTGATTTTGGATCCAGACATAGAAATTCATCTACGTCTGCAAAGATTGGTCTCAGTCTTTCGTACATTATTGCGTGATTTGAAGACACAAAAGTTAAGGGGGACGTGATAATCTCGTCTCCTTCTTTCCATTTATTGGCGTCTTTTAAAATTTTTAAGGCAAGATGCAAACCAGAGGTGTTCGAATTTAGAAAATGCGCATGCTTAAATCCGGTGTATTTTTTCCATTCTTCTTCAATCTGCTGAGTTTTAAAACCTAAACCTGTCCATCCTATTTCCATACACTCTTGCATATGTTCCCAGATTTCTGATGTTCTGAACTTAGGTTTGAATAATTGAATATTTTTCATTCTTAAAAAATTTAAAAATTATGAAATTTTTGATTGAAAATCGATTTAATTTCATCTAAATCTTTTTCTGTTATTTCAGTTTGAGCTTTAGATGACATTGAATCTTCTTTTTTTTCATAAACAAATGATGGATAATCAAGATATCCTATTCTACCGCGAAGAGATAATTCAAAATTGGTAGCCCAATCTATGAAATGCTTATTTTTAACATAACTTAAATCAATGTCAGTGAAATTTCTAAAAAATCTTGATGATGAGTAGCACAAGTTACTATGATGTAAAAGTTTTTTGTCAATTTCTCCGTCACTAATTGGATGTAAAACGGAGTTATACTCTATCATAGGAGCAATCCAAAAGCTCCCATCCGCCGAGGGAACCAATTTTCTTCCCTCACTAATCAAATATCCAGTGCTAACGAGAGAAAAATCAGGATTATTTTCTAAAAAATCAAATTGTTTTTTTAGTTTATATGGATCTATCCAATAATCATCTGAGTCTATATAAGCAACATAAAAAGTTGAACAATTTTTGAGAAGAAAAATAACGGTTTCTATAAATCCTTTGTTTTCTTTATTGGAAAATATCGAAATTTTAAAATTTTCGTTTTCAAAATTTTTTAATCTGTGTAAAACAGCCAGACTCTGATCCGTAGAACAGTCATCGCAGGCTATAAAATGAATATTGCAGTCGATTTTTTGCATGTAAACGGAAAAAAAAGCACGATCTAAAAAATAAGAATAATTGTAGACCGGCATTATAACACTTATTTCTTTTCTTTTCATTCGATTTTATAGTAATTTTTTACCAAAGCATATTTAGACAAGTTTTCTCTTTTAATTTTTATAGAATCTGTGAATTGACATTTTTCATCTTCTATATTCTGTAATTTTTTTGTGAAAACTACAGAGTCCCCATCTACAAACAAATTATTCAATTTTTCTTTGTACCACCCTCCCTTTCCTAGAATTATTTCGCGATGGAAAATTTCTTCTGAATTTTCAGTAATAATCTTAATGGAGAAGCTGACTTCATTACAAGGGCAACCTGGTTCAACATTTAAAAGTAAATAACAATCCGATAGATCTTCCTTCCAGAATAGTGAAGAAGTTGTGGTGAAATGTAAAGCGCTTGGCCCAGGTTTTATGATCGAACTTACTGTATTCCAATTTCCGAATCCGAAAAAATTATCCATCTCGGAATGTTCATCAACTAGATTATTATCCCCGCCAAAAAGTTTTAGCATCACATCTTCAAGACCACAATTGGGAAAAATCTTTTGAAAATTGGAATTATCCGAAAAATCGAGATTTGGAATTTTTTGAATCAAACTTTCGTCCAAAGTAAACCCAAAAAGGTGTGGGCAATACCAGCTACTAAAATTTGGATTATTTTTTATAAAGTAATTTTTGTGCTCCCCTAAATTCGAAAAAATTTCAGAGAATTTTTGTTGAATATTATCCGGACATTTGAAATCTCCAACAAAATAAAAGGCAAATTCATATCCCTTTGACCACAAAAATTTAATCGAATTAACAAATTGGGAGACAATGGAAACCGACCAACCGGTAACAACCAAATGGTCTCTAAACATTTCATTTCCTATTTGAATGTATTTCAGGTAAACTGGATTTTGTATTCCCTCTAGATTGTAATTTAGAATGTCTGAATCGAGGAAATGATAATTGTTTTTCCTTTCAAAAATAAAATAAGTAGTGTTTTCAATAATCTCGGGAGTACATGGATGGTGGCTAGTTAAAAGAACGTCTATCTCATTTTGTTGAAAAATTTTTAGATTGGCCAGAAGAATTTCTTGTTCCTCCGTGGTTTGGGGATATGCATCTATGATGACACAGAACTTTTTATCTGATATTTTTTCTCCTATTAAATTATCAGAATTCATGCTAAGACAAGATCTTTTTATTCTGCCAAGCCCAGATCATATTTCCAGTGTGGTGTGTTTGAAATCCATTTTCTGAAAAGATAAGCAATAATTGATCCGGAGGATGAATATGATATTCCAAAACTATCTTTGGTATAGACTTTAAAAATTCAGAGCTCATGTTTGGAAAAATTTCCCATTCACCTCCCTCGCAGTCTATTTTTAAAAAATCTATTTTTACCTCATTTTCTTTTGCCCATTCTTCCAGGACAACTCCTTGACAAAAAACACTTTCATCGGTGTGATCGAACGAAACAGAAACTGAATTCAAAACACTTGACTCATGAATATTTAGTTTCAAATCCTTTTTTTCCGACCACACAGCTAAATTGTGGACATGAATTGGCAAATCCCCAAAATTTGTTTGTATAAAGTTTGATAATTTGGGATCTGGTTCAAACGAGTGAACTTGTGCAGCTCCTTTTGTAATCGAAAAAAAGGAAAAGAAACCGATGTTTGCCCCAATATCAACAACATCTCCCGGTTCCACTTTACAATGTTCGTGGTTGTATTCCCCACTTAAAAAAATCTCCCAAAGTACAAGCCCTGTTACTAAGTCTTTTTTTGAAAGATTACTTCCTATATTTTTCAACCTGTTCTTTGGGTCCAAATTTCTTATATCATGCCTAAAAGTATCTGAGTAATCACAAACTTCGAGTAGGATTTCTCCAGTTTGCAAATCCTCTACTACAAAAGTGATAAATTTTGTGATTCTACCGCTATATGCTACCCAGTATGAACATTTGGGAAAAACATTAATTATGTCACCCCAATAACACAATCTTGTGTGAGAATCTATAAACTTAATTACAATTTCCCTTTCCTCGTCAAAATGACTGGTAAAGTCTATCCCGTTTCTATCCGGTAAAATGTGATTTAGAGAGATCATAATTTTTTTATTTATTATTTTGTCTTAGAACTTCTTTCTCCTTATTGAAACAATGCAAAGAAGTGATGTGCATGGTAAAAAATCCAGGTTTAACCTCGCCCCAGGATTCGGGATTTCTTTCCCTCAATTTTTCTAGAACCCAAAAAACTTTCCGACAAGCCATATAGATATCGTCTCTAAAGTGGCGGAGATAGTCACAGGACCTGATGTAATACACGATGTGTAGATAATCCGCTCTTCTCATAAAATGATAGCCGATTGTACAAGGAACTCGTTCCCCGTGGACAGATCCAGTGTCTTCTGGGAACCACAGGGGCAGAAAAGCCTGTCTAGTGAAAGGTTCTCTTGCCAACAAATCAATCACATCACCAAAGTCACCGTAGTTGTACCTAATGCCAAACATGGTCGAATTGGGTTCTTCTGATGCAAATTTAGGCCAGAGTCTTTCTGGATAAGTGTGAGAAAATTTCTCCTCTGTTTTGAATTGGGAATTCTTCTTTTGGTTGAAAGGCCACCATTCGTTAGAAGGAGGTGGATTCAGCGGCTGGCCCCCGATTCTTTCTTCAAAATGATCGTCCGCCCAGGGAAGATTAGGTCTGACCTCATCACGTAGTTCTTCGAGTGTGTGGGGGACAAACATAGAGAAAGAAGTATTTAAGGTTTCCCACATGTCGTCAGGGGAAGGTATACCCTGCCATCTCTCGGTCTGTACGACATATCCGTGATCGATCAATTTTTCCTTAGCCCACTTGATGGCTTGTGAGGGCTTTTGAAATGTTTTCAATGAGATGAATTTTCAAATTATACGGCCTAATCTGAATTAGTTTTCGATGGATTTTAAGTTTCAATCTAAAATCCAGGAAGATATTTTTTCAGGGGAAATTAAATTCAAATCTCTGGTTCTATTTTGCTGGAAAATTTTATACTCAAAATATGGGTTATCGAAAGGAACGAGCTCTTGGCTTCCCCTTTTGATCAGTCCAACACCTTCGTCGGTATTAACAGTACAAATATTCAGATCTGGTCTGGTTGCCTTTAGCTTATAGATAGTTTTCCAAACTGTTCCATTCCATGCTACTCCAAGATAATCTTCGATGACCCGAATGTAATTTACTTCATACATAAAAGGATCACAATCATGAAGAACTATAACTCCCTCTTCTGTCAAGTGATTCAAAGAATTTAAGATGTCTTTTTCTACCTGGTAAGAAAGGTGTAATCCGTCGATAAAAATAAGATCCCACTCATAATCAGGAGGTAAATCCAACAGATTATTTTCTAGTCTGGAAAAAAATTCATCAGAGGTAAACGGATACTTGACCGGATTTTCAGGATTTTCTAGACCTGGATCTACCCCAGATTTCTCTTCGCATTGAATTAAATCGTAACAATCCTCTGGCCATCTTACTCCTATCTCCAAGTAGGTGCTAAATTTTTTGGTACTGATAATCTGATTGATCACTTCTGATCTATGCATAAGTTCAAATTTGTAAATTAATCACAAAAAACCCAGCCGAAGCTGGGTTGAAGAGAAGAAATCTTATTGAGCTGAAACTGTATCAACAGGGGCGGTAGCTTCTGTTGTAGTGTCAACTGGAGTGGTTTCTTCAACTACTGCCGGTTCATCAGTTGTAGTTTCTACTACAGGGCCGCAGGAGCTTAGGATTGAAATGAGGGCGAGCGTAAGCAGGGATTTTGTCATTGTTTTTTTTGTTTTTGTTTTAACTTTCTTTATATATTAAATCACTAACAAGGTTTCGAATTTTTTAATTTGCTATTTGAAATTTTTTAGGATCTGTAAAGGCTGGCTTACGATTTGGAAAATAGTAAGTTATTTTTTCTTGCTTGTCGATAGTTAGGATCTTCCAAAAACCAGTTGGAACTGTTGCTCCCGTGCTCAATTTTTCAGGAGATCCTGAAAAATCTAGTTTAATGAGAACGTCAACCTGATGAAATTCTGCTACCAATTGTCTCTCTTTGGCCTCTAAAATTCTCCAAACTCCCCGATTTAAATCTTGGTGTTGAAGGGCACAATTAAGGTAAGAGAAAGTTCTTACTAGTGATTCCTTAGAACAACTGAAAGTAGCCGCCGGGGCTAGATGTCCCTTGTCCCAAATATTCCTTTCGTAATCGGCATGATCAGAGGTAATGATGGAATCAACCCGGTAAAAATCCAATCCTTGTCTGCTCTCCTTTGCAGCGGTACATCTGACCGAGTATGATAATTCTAGAGGTTGCTGATATATTTCAGAGTAAACGAGAGAGTATTCCCCCGCATTAACCGCTACAGATGCTCTTTGTGAGTATGTACAAAAAGGGAAAAGAAGAACAAAAAATAAAATTCTTGATAGCATTGGATATTTTTTCCTTTATATATCCAATCTGGGTGTCGTGAACTTATCTAGAGGCTAAAGATTCGTACTCTTGCTCCAAGAAAGACATCTCAATTTCGGCGGATCTCTGATCCAAGCCCATTTCAGCCATAATTAAATTTACTCCAAAATCAGTCCATTCTTTTTTAACCGAGCCTTTTAAGGGATGGTTCAGCACCCAGAGGTGATCTTTCTTAATTTGCTCATCGTGTAATCCAGTGTAAAGCTGATGCCTTTTTTTGAGAGAATTAATAATGTGATTTTTTGTCTCCATTGATTCTATTGTTTATTCTGATTTTTCTGAAATTCTTCTTTTCTCCTGGTAAAAATCAGGGACTTTTGATCAAGCCATTCTTTTAGATTTGTTTCATCCACTTTTTCTATTTCTTTAGGATGAGTTAAAGAATTCGAATGTTTCCTATAAATGTAGCTAGGGTAATCATCGTAGTTAATCTTACCCCTTAAGCTTAGTTCGTAATTCATGGGCCAATCTGAATACGGAAATTCGAAAAAGTAAGGCTGGAAAAGATCCTCATAATTTCTAAAAAAACGGGAGGATGCATATACACAGTTTCTGCCGGTAGAAATAAATTCAGGGGAGGTGAAATCTTTATCCATTCTAAATTCTTCGGGAACCCCAAAAAATAGATCTCCTTCTGGATGTGGGCAAAATCCATACTCTCCTTCCAAAGTTAAATAACCGGTAGAAGACGCGGAAAATTCTGGATTACTCTCAAGAAAATCAAATTGTTTTTGTAATTTATAAGGATCTATCCAATAGTCATCACCATCAAGATAGGCTATATAATTTCCTTTAGCTTTAGAAAGTAATCTTTTAACTGTTTCTACTTCTCCCTTATTTTCTGTGTTGATAAAAAAGTCGAATTTGTCCTGCCCGTAAAATTTTTTGAACCGTGTTAAAATACCAGCGCTCTGATCTTGAGAAGAATCATCCCCCACTAATACTTGCACGTCGAAATTGGTGATCTGCGAAAAAACGGAAAAAAGAGTCGTATCAAGAAATTCAGAGAAGTTGTAATTTGGAATTATGACGGTAACGGAGCTCATTTTTCTCTACCCAATTTCTATTTTTGGGAATCACCTTTCCAAACACGATAAGAATCCTCGTCAAAGTGTTGGGTGGAAACCTCGAAGATTATCCCATCCGTTATTGCTTCCAGTTGATGTGGTTGACCGGGCATTTGTCTGACCGAATCACCTTCTATTAAATTTTTTTCAACCACTTCTGCGTTGCGGGTGTCTATATACCGATAAATAAAAGTGCCTTCCTTTACGTACCAAGTTTCATCTTTGATCAAATGATAGTGCATTGAAAATTTGGCTCCTCCCTTAAAACATAGAAGTTTTCCACAATACAGTTCGTTATTTTCGAAGACAACCTCATGACCCCATCCTTTAGGGATGTTGCACTCATCGCAGGAGGGTACATGATATATAATAGGTGGTTCCAAGAGATTTGTCAGTCAAATTAAATATGGACCTTTTATGAAAAAGAAAGAAATGATTTCGAATTATTTCTTAAATTTGTAAAAAAAAACAATGGAAGTTAACAAGTGGACCAATCGGATCAAGAATTTAATTCTAGATCTGGAGCTGAACCAAGACCCTGAGAAAAAGAGTGAAATTCTCGGTCGGTTAAAAGCTCATGTAGAAGATCTAAATAAAGAGCTGGAAAAATTAGAAGAGCATCACACTTTGGTGGTTTCGCAGCTAAAACAGGAGATCTCCAGATTGAATGGCCTGTAAGAAGAGATATTAAATTAATAGATAGAACCATATCCGCCGTTTAAATCTGCAAACTCATACAGTTCTAAAAATCCTTTGGCACTGTAAAACTTTTCGTTCTCTTCGGTCAATTCGAATCTTTTTTCTAAGAAATATTTGCCATCCACGATTCGAACTTCCATTTTTTCAGAGGCTGGGCAGTACCAATAACCCCCAAGTGTAAGAACAATTTGATTCTCTCCGACGTAATATATTATTTCTCTTGAGGTGTTGTTCATTAAAAAAAGATAGTAGCCAGTTTGAGATGGGAGGACTTCACACACTATCCCAATAGCGGAAATTCTATTCATCTCGCTAGTTCTAAATCCTTCCATAGCACCATCTTCGTAACATTCCTTAATCAAAAAATCAGATTCATTTACACACAAATGCTCATAAAAATCTCTTTCGAGAATACCAGTGATATTAAAGGCATGATAGGCATCATAATTTGTGGGTAATTTGATTTTCTGCACAAAATATTCAGAATTTCCTCCAAACAAGAGAGTGTGATAATTGTAACCCTCGTTAAATTGGTATCTATGAAAGATCATTTTTTTTTCGGCATGAATCATTTCTTGCAGAAAATTATCAAAAATAGAAAGATCTTTTTCAGAAATTAAATTGTCACATTCCAAAAAATAGAAATACTCATAGCCCATTCGGTGGGCGGCAGAAATACTAGTGTCCATATTTTTACAGATAGCAAGCATGTGACCTATGTTCCACAGAGTTGCCTTAATAAAAGAATTAGCAAACCAACTGAATGAATGGGATCCTAAGAGTGGATTTTCTGAATCATAAATAAAATAGTCTATTTCCTTCTGCACATCAAGGGGCAGAGGTAAATGTGAAACAACCATCAGTTTGTAGTCAAGCCCCTTGAGTCTGACAATACATTCTTTCAGAATTTGTAAATGGTAGTCACTAGAAGGAAAACAATTTATAATGAAAATTTTTTTAAATGGATAATTCATAATAAATAATTCAAGGCGTAGTTCTGCGATTTTATCCCTCTGTCTGGGAATTTTTTTTGTTTGAAATATCGTTGAACCTCATTTGGCTCAACTCGTAATTTGCATTCACCTGAGCCCAGAGCTTATCGCATCTGGAATCCAACTGCTTTTGTAGAGATTCAAATTGTTCTCTTCCCGATCTGATTCCGACTTCTTCTCGTTTATTGATTTCGTCGAGAACTTCATCGATCCGATTGTGGATGTAAGAATCATCGGAGTGTAAATTGTTCCTTGTAATTTCAATCTCTTTCATGACCGATTCGATGTGGTCGGAGATTTTGGTTCTGATTTTTCGGTCTAAATCCGAATTCATCTTAAACACACCCGCCACGGTGACCAAGACCACCACGGTAAGCGCACCTAAAAGAAAATAAAGTATTGCCATAATTTTTAATTTTTTTTGAAGCAGAACTACGCCTTTCGAATTTCTATAAGAAATTACACAAAAGTTTCAAAAAAAAAGTTTGTCTTACGACAAACTTTTGGTGGAGCTGGGCGGATTCGAACCGCCGTCCTGCTAGGTAATTCCATGAAACTCGTTCACAGGCTTAGTCCATTTTTCTAAACAGACAAATCTTTACCTCCTAGTTTTTGACTGTGATAGGAGATAATCCACATCATCGATCCCTACAGCGATCTGAAGGGTATTGGACCGGAGCCCGCAGGGTTACTGAGGATCGACGGATTGTGTGGTACTGTTAACCCTTTTTCCCACCCTCGTGACTTTCTGTTCCTGGGTGTCACCCCCGAGGTTTAGGCTGCCAAGGCAACTTCAACCGGCTCCGCTGAACCTAGTCCAGCCAAAGCAAAAAATGGATTTTCGCCATTTAAGAAGTACTTAGGATATTTAGGTGCTTCCAAAGCTAGCACCGCCTGCATCATGTCAAAGAACTTATGCCTCCAGTCGATTCCTTTCAGCCCCATTTTTTATATATTTCATCATTCTAAAAAACCCCGAATTTTTCTCTGAGATGGAACGGAACCGTTTACGAGAATGAATATATAGTGCAAATGTAAAAAAATTTATGAAAAGAATATCCAAGAATTACAAAAAATTAAGATTATTCGAATCTGAGGAAGAACTAAAAGTCCCAGATGATGAAAAGCTTTGGCAAGCATACGGTGAGGATATGACCAAAGCAGCGAAGGAGGGAGAGATAAATGAAGTAATTGGAAGGGATAAGGAATTGGAACAGTTGCTTCGCATTCTGGCCAGGAAAACCAAGGATAATCCAGTTTTGGTTGGAGAGCCGGGCGTTGGAAAAACCACTATTGTGGATAAGCTTGCTCTTTTAATGGCAAGCGATAAATGTCCCGGTTTTTTAAAGGGGAAAAAGTTAATAGATTTGACCTGGGCATTTAAAAAAATAGTTAATGGAGGTTATTTACCCCTTTTGGCCCGTGAAATTGAGGAAGATAACTTGATTATTTTTGTGGACGAACTCCATTCTCTACCTAAAGCAAGTTACGATGAACTCAAACCCTTTTTGGCTAAAGCCAAACTTCATATGATCGGTGGTTCCACTTATAGTGAATATAGTCAAACTATTGAGAAAGACGGAGCCATGGAAAGAAGATTTCAACCGATCAAAGTTGAAGAGCCTACCTACGAGGAATGCATGGAAATACTTAGAGAAATCCAAGAAAAATATGGGGATTGGCATCATGTTAATTATTCACCAGAAGCCTTAGAATCCTTTTATAAACTATCTAAGCAGTATATTAAAGACCGATTTTTGCCAGATAAAGCTATCGACTTGATGGACGAATCCGGTGCACGAATTCGCATTAAAAATGCCCCGGATGCGGAGGTTGCGAATCTAGAAAAGAAAAATTTAGAACTCCTAGACCGGATCAGGCAAAAGACGGCAGAAGGTGACTATGATGCTGCTGCAGATCTATCAGATGAAAAAGAAAAGATAGAGAGTCGGCTTGAAAAAATGGCTGCGAAAAGTCAAATGGGCCCTAAAATTACCGTCACTAAAGAAATGGTGGAAAAACTAGTGGCAGATAAAACAGGGATTCCTGTTGAAACGATGAAAAAGGGCAGTAAGGCAATCCTAAAAGGAATGTCAAGCAGACTGAAATCAAAAGTTATCGGTCAAGACGAGGCGGTAGAGACCGTTGTTAGAACAATTAAAAGAAACAGGTCGGGTCTTAAAGACCCTAATAGACCTGAAGGGGTATTTTTATTCGTGGGCCCTACTGGGACAGGTAAAACCTATTTGGTGAAAAAATTGGCTGAGGAGCTTTTTGGATCTAGGGAATCTAAATTGATTAGGATTGATATGAATGAATATGCGGAGGCTCATACAGGATCTAAATTGTTTGGATCACCTCCCGGTTATGTAGGTTATTCGGAAGGAGGCAAACTAACAGAGCAAGTCAGAAGAAACCCTTATTCGGTAATTTTGCTAGATGAGATCGAAAAAGCAAACCCTCAAGTTATACAATCCCTGCTAGGGGTGCTAGAAGATGGAAGGATGACGGACGGGCAAGGGAGAACGGTTGACTTTACAAACTGTGTTATTATCATGACTTCTAATGTGGGATCAAAAACAGGATCTAAAAAGGTTAAATCAAAGGAACCCAGAAAAGCGATTGGTTTTTTGGTTAAAGATGAACCAGAAGATGAAACAAAACAGACTGGAGCAGAATCACCTGAGGAAATCAAAGCAAGAGTCGATGCAGCGATCAAAAAAGAGTTTTCGCCCGAATTTATTAATAGAATAGATGATATTGTTATTTTTCAGTCAATAGACCAAGAATCAATAAAAAAGATTGCAGAAAAAGAGCTCGAGAAGGTAGCAGATAGGATTAAAAATACCCAAGACATTAATCTGACTTGGGGAACTTCGGTTTACAAGTTGTTACTTAAACACGGATTTGACCCTGAATATGGGGCTAGACCCCTTAGAAGAGCAGTGGAGAAATATATCAAGGACCCTCTAGCCAATTTTATAATCGAGGAAGAGATTGAGGAAGGATCCAACCTCAAAATTGATTACGATTCCTTGGCAGATGAGTTAGTCATTAACGGAAAGAAAATTTCAGAGTTATCTGAATCTAGACTCAGAAAAATCCACAAAAGTTTTTCTTTGTTCGAATCTACAAGTCCTAGAAGAATCAATAGTTTTTCAGAATTTAGCGATAGATTAGACGAGGCGGAAACAGAAAGGGAGAAAGAAGAGGAAAAGGGAAAACCAGCTCCTTTGCCTAAACCACTGCCTAAACCACTGCCTAAACCTACGCCTAAACCACAGCCTAAGCCTACTCCTAAACCTACACCCAGTGAGGATGAAGATGAGGATGAGGATTTTGATCCAGATGCAGAACCGGTCCGAAGAATAACTCCTCATCCGTCAATTGCACCACGAATTAAAGTTCCTTCTCATGCTCCTGGACCCCAAGCAATAAAGAAAAAAGCTTCAGAGATGGATGTGATCAAAAGGTACATATCAGAACTCAAAAAAAGAAAACCATTTTACTAAGAATATGTCACTAAAAGCCAATTTCACAAAGAATTTTGCATCCTTTAATGAGGCTATTAGGGTTAAAGACATGGTGAGTATTCCCCCCGACTACCTAGAGGATGTCACGAGAAGAGCTAAAGAAAAACTCGGCATCGGGAAAACTCCCGAGGGATCCCCGCAAGGAATCAGCCAAGCCGTTAGCCAGTTGATGGGAAATTTTTCGAGATCCCAGCAACTTTCTAGAGGGTATGAAAAGGAGCTAGAAGATCTAGCAAGAGAAATAATTACAGATCTATACAAGCCCCTCATTGATTACTACGACATAAAGCTTGAAATTAAACTAGTACAGGGACCAGAAATAAGGAGGATGTTGGATGACAGCTTTAGAAAAACAAGACAAAAAAACAGACCTCGACCGGATTCTAAACCAGTAATTAAAGCTTTAGGAGCGGATTTCAGCATGCTGATTCATGAGGCAGTCAAAGGAATTTGGAGGGTTATGTCAATGTCTGCAGTACCAGATGACCCTGAACTAGCCAAGGCTATTGAAGATCAATTCGGATTGATAGACGAACCGGACGAATGGAGATATGGTCCTCAAATGGCCGAAGATCTAAGAAAATTTATCTTTGAGAATCCCAAGGTCATCAAATATTCTAATTTGAGAGAGGAACTTTGGAAATATATGGTGGATCCAGAGAATTTACCCACGGCTGAATTTTTACCTCTGATGACAGGAATTTTTAGAAAAACTCCAGAAGCCAGAAAAAAAATCGATGAATTGATTGATGTAGTCATTGAGAGGGTGGAAGCCAGAGATGCCTGGCTGGAGCAGGATAGAGCCGATAAGGCTGAGTATGAAAGGAAATTAGCAGCATGGAAAGCCAGACAAGCTGCCAAATCCCCAAGTGGTTCAGAATCACAGATCACCAAAGATTACGCTAGTATGTCCCAAGAAGAACTAAAAAGGGAATACAGAAAGGCCGACGAGGAGGGAGATTTTGATAAAATGATGGAAATCTCTGATTACATAAAATAAATTTTACTATGGATAAATTCATGTCAGAAACAGAGAAAAGGAAGATGCTGAATTTGATTGGCCAGGGAGAAGCAAAGAACACCAAAAAAATCTTGCAGTTACCCGAGATAAAAAACAAATTGAAAAAAATTATGGGGGATGAAAAAGGTCAGGAATTAGCTAATTGTCTATTGGAACTTGCCAATTCAGCAGATAGACTAGATTGGTTGGATTGGACAGAAAACAGAGGCAGACAGATGGAACACGGAACATCATTTGGCGGGGGTTATTATGTTGAATGGGAATGAAAGATCTACAGAAATTTTTCGGCACAATTAGGGTCAAAATGTTTTGGCTCTGCCGAGAGCTAGTTTACATGTACAGTCCCAAGAAATCTTTTTTTTCAAAGAAAAGAATAGAATCTAGTTTGGCTTTTGTTATTGGGCAATGGGGCATGATCTTCTGGATGTTAGAAAAACACTCTGAATTGTCTGCCTCTGATGTTGCCATCTGGGCGGGGATCGAATTTGCGATTGCCGGGTACATCATGACCGAAATCCAGAAAGAAAAAAAGGAGGTTTCTCGAAACGCTGATGATTTCGAAGAACCTCCTATTCACTCTTAATATCCCTTTAAATCAGAGAACGGTTGACTGTTCGGTTACTCACCCCACCTACACCTGGGTAGGAAGAGTACATGTTTTTAGGATCTTTGATGGTGTTGTCCGTTGGAGAATGTGTATTTTCAGTCAGGTCCATGTGCTTTTTAATGAAACGATAAAGTCTTTGGCATTCATCATCGATATCCGCCAAATCCAATTCACTTCCTCCCCATCTGATGGAAGGGTCTTGTGGATCGCACATAACAGACAGATTTCTAGGTCCCAGATGGCAAATTAAAGCCGGATATTCTCCACTGATGTCTCTGACGTTGGAGATATAACCTTGATAGGGAGGATTTTCAATTTCTTTGTAAATTTGTCCTAATCTTTCCCGATCCTTGCTTGATTCAATACCAAACAGGCTTTTTGTTTTTCTTTTCATGGTTTGTAACATGCCTGGGGGTTGGTACCTTTTGTAGCCATAGCCGGCATCTTTCCATCCCTCCTGTAAAGGATCAGAAGATTCTGGAGTAAAATTGTCGTAAGAGATAATATTTTTCATAAAGTCTTTTTTTTTAAGAATGAGTGTCAATTAATTTTTGATAGAGGTCGAGTTTTTTTAAGCCCGTAGCTCTTTCTACTTCTTGACCGTCTTTGATGAGCAGTACGGTCGGGAGAGATCTAACTCCAAATTCAATGGCAGTTTCTCTGTTCTCGTCTACGTTGATTTTGTGGATGACTAGGTCTGGATTTTTGGTCTTGATTTGGTCCAGAATAGGATGGAGCATTCTACAAGGGCCGCACCATTCAGCCCAAAAATCGAGCAGGGTTAATTCAGTAAAATCTTCGGAAGTAATAGTTGATAAGTTCATATAATTTATTTTAGTAAACAATTGTTTGGGTCATATCGGGATTGGTCCGGTAGATAATTTCAGGACCCGGGGACATAATAACTGACATACCATCAGACAGAGTTTGAAGACTCTGAATGAAATTCTGAACGTCTTCTTTTTTAGAAGAGGGAAAGTTAAAGTGGGTCATCACATCTTTAACTAATTCATCTAAAGAAGATTCAAAATCTCCCGTGTCATGAAAATTCATGTATTTTTCGTATTTTTTAACGAAATCTTTGATTTCTTCCTGTTGGACTTCACTGAGAGACAGATTTGAAACAAAATCGTCGAATTCTAGAATTTTTTTCTTATACATAGTGAGATATATATCTGAATTAAAAACCAAAAACTATGCAAACTTCTTTAGCAGAAAAAGACAAAGATTTTTACCTTCAGGATTCAACTTCGGAATTTGAAATAGAAGAAGCTGAAGTGGAAATTTCTCCCGAAGAAATAGAAGATCCTTCTGAAGAACCAGAAGATCTGGGTACAATCGATTTCCAAATTTCATCAGATGAGGAAGAGGATCCTGATGAAAGAGAAGAAGACAAAGGGGAAGAGGACGAAGAGGAGAGCGACGAAGAAGAAGAGGTCCAGAGTATAGAATATAGCGAAGTCGATGACGAGGATGATGATGAAGATGATGATGAAGATGATGATGAAGATGATGATGAAGATGAAACAGATTACGAAGAAGAGGAAATGCTAACTGAACCTTTTCTCGGAGATGAAGATCCCGAAGAAGAGGACGAAGAAGAGGACGAAGAAGACGAAGAAGATGAAGAGGACGAAGAATCTTCATCGGATGAAAGAACCCCAATCCTAAGTTTCAAAGATTTTATTAAAAAAACTAGGAAATAATCCTAGAATCAATCGTCGGAGGTTGTGCTTCTGCCCAGGTCTCTCCGAATCAATTTTCTAACGTAGTGAGAAATAGAAACCGGAGGATCGCCCTTGGTTAGAGCTTGCTTTGAGATCTTTTTGCCAAGTTCTTCCAGATCTTCAGATGACAGGAGAACCTGAATTTTTTCACTTTTATCTGCTTTTGCCATGTTGTTTATTATTTGGTTTATATATCTTTAAGAAAATTCAATGCCAAGATGGGGTTTGCCTTTGGCTTTCAAAGGTCTATAACCTTTAATCTCCTCGGTGACGACAAAGGCTTTGTGTGGATTAACCATTACCCCCATTTTTTTCATCAGGCCTCTGCTGGCCAGGAATGGAGTGCTTTTTTGGACCCTATCAGTGGGAGCAACTTTTACATCCGAGATCTTTACCCCGTTGAGCATGACGTCTATCAGAATAATAGGTCTCTTGCTTTTATCTCTACCCACTTCCGTATCGGTGTAACCAACAATGTCGCTGGTAAATTCTTTGCCCCCGATTTTCCACTTCAGCTGATTTCCTACTTCTTTCATTTCATCTGCCTGAATCGATGAGGCACTGGAGCCATTTCCAGTGTCGAATTTGGCAACAAGCTTTCCTATCTCTGGGATCTCAATCGTCTCTAAATAACCAACCTCCATCCTAGAGTAGATCCAATTCTTTTTATTGATGACATAATCGATGACGTCCCCCACAATGGGTCTTCCTATGGCCTGAGAGATGCCTTCTGTTCCAGGCGAGGAATTAACCTCCAGAATATACGGCTCTTTCGTTTTTTTATCGATCATGATGTCTACCCCGCACCAATGGCTACCGACAGAATTAGCAGCCCGACAGGCTAAATCGGCAATTTTATCATCTATATTATAGGCAGAAACTTTACCTCCTAGAGAGTAATTGGTTCTGAAATCCTTTTTTACTGCTTCTCTTTTCATGGATCCAAGAATAATGCAATTGCTTGGTTTGGTGATTAAAGGGTCAAATCTTTTGAGGATGACCTGAATTCTCAAATCAAAATTGGAGTCAATTTTCTCCTGGATGAGAATTTCTTTTTCTGGATCCAATTTGGCAATCGTTTGATACACAGATTTCAAGGAGGCGTAAGAATCAACAATTGAAACCCCAATCCCTTGAGTGCCCGAGAGCAATTTCATTACCACGGGAAACTGACCACCTATTTGCTCTAAGGCAGTATCCAAATTTTCTTCCCCGTTCACCAGGGCATATCTGGGAACTGGAAGTTCATTCTCTTCCAACACCTTCGAGGTTAAGAATTTACTCTCACACACCTCGATAGATTCCAGAGAATTGACACAGAAATAACGGGATGCTTCTAATTCTCTCATGATCTGTTTGGTCAGAGAATTGGAAATAACCCCTCGTCTAGGAATAATAGCGGTCACATCAGGATTTATGAAAATTTCTCTTTTGTCCCCTGAGGTCTCCCGGATTAGATGTCCATTATAGATTTTTTCCAGCTGCACATTGTTGATGTTGACAACGTAACAAGGGATACCCCTTTTTTGGCATTCCTCCAGGAAGGATTTGGACGTCGGACTGGGTTTTACCGTGCCTGAGAGGATCAGGAGTTCAACTCCTTTTTCTTCTTTAGATTCGTTCAAGAAGTTGCAAAAATTTAACACGGCGGGTAGTGAATTCATCCAGAGAATTTTTTTTAGATGTTCTATATATCTAGAACTCTGAAAAAATTAGATGGTTTACTGCATCAAGAATTCGATTTCCACCGCTATTCTGATTTTGTGAAGCACTGCACATTTCTCGTACTGTTCCTCCAAAGTGAAGAAATCAACCAGCTCTTCCAACCTCTCACATTTGAAAGAAGGAGAGAGACTTTTATCACTTATAAACAAAAAACGGTTTTCTTCTAACAGATGGTAGGTCTCGTCCATATACTGGCAATATGCCTCGAATTCTTCATCTGCAATATCTTCAAACTGGTACTTGTTCATGCTTTTCTAAAATTTGACGGAGGTAGGACAAAGAGGACTCAGAACCTAGAACAGCATCAGGAGAGTACCAGTACAGTTGGAGGAATTTTGAATCGTCCCCCAAATTTTCCCTGATTTTGCTCAGAGTATCAGGATCGGGTAAAATTGTGTGGTGGTAACCCATAAGTTAAAAAAGAGTGTTGATCATGAAAAGATTTGGACTGATTGGGTTAAAGCCCATTACTTCGATAAATCTGTTAATAGGATCTAGAATTGTTTTGGTGAACTGTTCGTCGTAGTTGACTGGGGGTGCGTATTCATAGGGAAAATTACCCTGGGAATAGGCAAAGACGTTGTTCTCTGCCTCGGATCTAACCGGCACGAAATAAAATCTGACTTTATCTCCAGATCTCAGAAGAGGATATTTCTCTTTGTACTTGGAGTTGTTTAGCAGAAAATTATGGAAAGCGGATGCTCTAACGTGAATCGGACAGGACTTGCTCACCTCGAGTTTTGTCGTGTCATTCAGGATGAATTTTTCGTAGTTGTTAACCGATATTGCGAGAGAGATCTGCTCGGCTTCTTGGGCCTTGAAATCTTTTTTAATGCTCTTTAACTCCTGAACAAATTCTCTAAGGTTGAAGTTTTTACCCACAGACAGAATATACTTCGTCAAATAAAGAAGTTTTTCTCTGACAAAAGTGGGAGTTCCTCCCTTGATCATTTCTACCCCTGTTGTTTTAATAAAAGTCAGAGGATCCGAGTGTATCCCGTCGGCATAGACTTGATTGGTGACATATTTTTTCTTACCCAAGAAAATAGCATTCTTTGAGATTGTTTCAAGTTCAAAGTCCTGGTAGTTTTCAGTGTTCCATTTCTTAGAGTAAAGATCAAAACATTTTTTGATGTAGTCTTTCAGCCTTAAATCGTTAATGGCAAGAATAAGTTCTTTGGGATCACCCTGCCAATCACAGGAAGCAACGACTTCCTCAAAGGTAACATAGTTGGAATCAGTATCAGAGTAAATGACAAGGGGTTTGGCCACTCTTTTAACCTCAGTTAGACCTAATTTTTCGTGCAGTTCTACGTCCTCGTGCCAAAAATCGTGGAAGTACCGGTTGACTATCTTCTCCGAATATTTAATCATATCCTGACCCTGAAGGGTAACGGCTTCTGCTACCTCGTGGTTGAAACACACAAAATAACTGTTCCCAATCGAACCATAGATAGAATTCATGGTCAATTTGATCGCCTGTTCTTCATTCTTATATTCGTTTTTCAGAGCGGTCAGTTCTTCTTTTTTCTGAAGCAGTTCTGATTGGGACAAATTTTCGTACGACATTTTTTGATTGTGTTTATTTTATGCTAGAAGGCTGGTTTGTTTCCATTCCTAGATATATAATTGATGCAAAAGGAGAACCCCATTCAAAGTTTTAAAATTTTCGAGGCAAAAAAAGGAGATCGGGCAGCTGGCACAAGATTGTCCAGAAAGCAAACAGAAATCTTAAATAAACACGTTGTTGGCACCTGGGAAATGAACAGGAAAACTGACAGGGTGGACATCACAGGCAATTTTTATCTTTCTGAACCTTTTAATCAGACCCGGGAAATTGATATTTTCAAGGGGATCGGATTTGGCAAGGTGACCGGGGTTTTTTATTGCACTAGAAATTTTTTTCAAGATCTAGAGGGATTTCCACAAGAAGTTCAAGGAAGTTTCAACTGTAGCGATAACTCTTTGACCTCCTTGCAGGGAGGACCTACTAAAATAGGGAAGAATTTCTCTTGCAACAACAACAATCTTAAAGATCTAGTTGGGGGTCCTGTTGAAGTTGGTGGGCAGTACTTGGCCTTTGGTAATCCCTTAACCAGTTTGGTAGGAGCTCCAGTTAAATTGAAGAAAGGTTTTTACTCCGATTTGGTCGATTTTAATGAAGGTAAATGGAATTATCTAGGTTGGATACAAGCCTTAGAAGAAGCTAAATCCAAAAATTTTACCCGTATTGAAGCTCTGATTTCAACCCTTCCTTTTTTAGATGTAAATTTCTTGAAGAATTATATTGTCGATAATCCAGATCGCATGGTGGATCTAGCTATGTTTTGGGAATATCCAGAAGTTGCCAATTTCAGACGGGAGCTAGAAAAAGTTCTAGATCTCAATACGAAGAAAAAAGTGAAAATTCTGAGCAATATGAGGGGATATTTCTCTACTTTTCGATAATGCCGATAGCGGTGGAAGTAGGGGTTTGATCAGAGGCAAAGACTATTCTGTTCTCATGGAAGAAGCAAATGCATGATTCAGGATCTACATAGTTCAAATGTGATTTGTAAATCGAAGCATCTAAGGGCTTGGCACAATCTATGTCAGAGCTTCCAATAGTCAATTTATAGTCAAAAGATTCTCCGATAACTCTGACGTAGTCCGAGTGAAGTGAGAAGTTTAGCAGCTCTTCGGAGTTGGACTCCATTCCACAGAGGGAAGAAACAGAAGAGAAATCAGAAACAAAAAATTTGAAACTGGCCAAGGCATCTTCTTGACTTTGAACCAGATCAGAAATGGAATCCTCCACATAAGAAAGCAAAGATAGATCAGCACATTTGATCCTTATTTTCAGAGAGGGGGAGATCAATTTTAATTCCGTTGCGACACACTCATCATCAATAGTGGCAATTTCTAGGTGTAAAAAAACTTCCTCCTCCGACCTAAAATAGCGGAAGCTATCCATCAGTCTGGTAATGTCCAGCAGACCTATTTTAATTCTGTCACACTTAAGGGCTGAAAATTCAGTTAAGGAATCAAAAATAAGATTAGTGGGAATTCTGGAGAATTTCATGACAGATTTATCGGGGGTGTGAACTTTACAAAAAAGATCCGTTTCTGTTAATTCTAGCAAGACGCTTCGGTCGACGACTTTTAGCTTCTTGAGAAAAAGGATGAAATTACTCGTGCTGGTTACTCTAATTTTCATGGATTTAGATTTTTTTATTATAGGGTTTAGATGGAGGATTCTTTCGATGCATCGCAAAGAGAATCTGATTTTTTTTCTGAGAAATTTGTGAAGTAATGGTAGTCTGTTTCATATTTACCATTCCCTTCGATAGAATAGACCCTCATGTCGATCTTGTAGCCGGGATTTTTATCAATCCGGTTAAAAGTCCAGGCATTATCCATCCAGATGATTCTGTTGTTGGGGTAGATAAAGAAATTACCATTGTCCATTTTAAAAACGTGTCCGCACTTGTGTTCGGGGGTTTCTGAGAAATTGGTGTCTAGAACACTTCTGTTTTCGTGGGACCAGTCCAAGGTAAATAGATAGACACCCTGCCTTTTGAGCCCCGTGATCGAAATCAGATCGGCCCTGAGACCCGACAGCCTTTCTCTTACCTGGACGTCAATGTAAGAACTGAAACAGTCCCAGTACATGTGTTCACTGAGGGGAAGAACTTCGGCCTGACGGTGCCAACAAAAGGCATGAATGGGCCGGCGGGTCCAGTTAACCCCATTTTCTAGAAATGCCTCGAAGAGAGGAACTCTTTTCTGAATAGATGCCACTGAATGAACATCGGCTAGGGTTAGATCCCCGTGTCCTTTTTCGTGATTGAATAAGAATTCATTTCTGATAAAACAGGTGAGGGTTGGAATGTTGTGATTTAGGTAAGACATAGGTGTTTTATTCTTGTTCCTCGTCGCTAGGGGTAAAAATTTCTATCTCTGCATCTGATAATTTAAAAGCAGTCTGGGTTGGACCTGCCAGTAACACCGCCGCTCCTTTTTTCTGGGTCGCTTTAATCTGGGCAACTGCTTTTTGTTGCTGTTGGATTGCCTTTTTGGTGGATTGAAGGCGAGACTTGATCTCTTTGATTTCTTGCTCTGTCTCTTGGATGTGATTCGAGGAGAGTTTAATCAATTGGATAGAGGAAAGTCTTCCTGCAATTTCTTTAGAAAACTGGGTTAGAAACTGGGAAATCTCATCGTTCTTTCTTCTGGTTTGACTCATGTAGATTAGGAATTTGAGTTTGGCCTCTAAATAGGCCAACTCATGGGTTAGATCCTTTTCATCTTTCATGAATCTTTTAAGTTTTAGGTCCTCCAGATGCACCGCAAATTCCCCCAGGTATTCTTTAATTGAAGAATATTGACGTACTGCTCCGTCTTTGATAAAAACAACATCTTCTTTAACAATAATCTGGGTCATCTTTTTAACTGCGTCCGTCATGACAGAAAATTCTGGTGCCGAAAGTTTCGAGAAGGTGAGAGTCAGATCACATTTACTTTGAGAATTGTTACCCAACCTGTATTCCTTGCCCATTTTTTCCAGTTTAGTCAATAATTTATCCATGAAAGAATCATATCTCATAACTGGAGGAAGATCAAAGATTCGGATCGATTTTTTTTCGGGTTGAACCTCAAATCCGCTTTCGAGCAGCCACACGTTATCCTGATCTTCGTATTTGAAAATTTTGCCTCCAAAATCTTTGAAATGTGGTTTAAGAATCTTGTTCTTGCCTTCTAAAAATTCTTGAATGTCTTCTAGTTTTCTCGGTAGAATGTTGCTTCTGTATCCGACGGCAATCCCCACAATGTGGGTTAAAAGTCCAATAGGAGTTTCAATGTGCAACCAATCAAAACCTCCTTCCTCGTTCTTTTCATTCAGATCGTAGTGTTTAAAGATGATTTCTTTGATGCCCCGATTGACCCTGACTGAGGTGTACCTAGGAGCAGAGGGATTGGGATTGACAGGAGAACCAAAAAAACCATCCCCTTCCAACAGGGACCCTGAGCACCCAAAGGGTCTGGCTAATTTAGAGATCGCTCCGGCGATTGAAGAATCTCCGTGGTGATATCTGCCAGTTCGAATAACCTCCCCTACCAAGCCGATGGTTTTTTGAAAAATAGCTGGGCTGTTTTCTAGTACGATCCTCTGGACCGGGGTCAATGAATCATAAAAATTAGGTATACCTCTGGATTGCAGGACGTACAGGGCATATTCACGATACTGGGTTTCGATCTGCTCTGTGATACTAAGTACTTTCAAGATTTTAATTTTTCAGATTGTAGCAGCCCTGCAGATAAGAAGTTTCCCCTTGAGCCGTTAATTAATTGAATCTAGATCTAAAAGAACCAATTCGATCTGATTTTGGCCGGCATCTTTCAATTTCTTGATGATCTCTTTCATGTCTTTTTTGTACTGGGTGGCAAGACAGCCACTGCTAATGTTATCGACGGTATCTATATCAGCTCCTTGATGAATGTTGATTCCAAATTCACCTTTTTCTTCATTGCCCGGTGAAAAAGTTTTAAATGTTGCCTGACTTTCAGAATCGACTGGCGTGTATCTATGAACCGTGACTGGTTCTGCCTGGATTAATGCATCCTCTTTCCCTTTGTGCTTACCCAATTTATAGGTATAAACACCCGGTTGAATGATGGCTAGCCCCTTGGGGTTAATGCCGGAAGCATTGCCCCTACTAGCCATTAAATTCCGATAACTTTTTACCATAAAGGCTGGCCCAGGTGTGGTGGTGGCTGGATAAAATTGGACTGTTTTATTGGAGTCGGGACCTAGTAAGAAAAGTGCATCGGTGAAACGATTGGGCATTTTTTTCTTCACCACCAGGTTGTTTCTCAGAGCAACAAGAGTGTATTTATCGGACGGGTACTTGATTCCTTCTTTTTTCAATAGTTGGCTGAGATCACTCCAATCCATTTCTTTGGCCTCACTAAATTCGTAAGATCCTCCGTCTGGTAACTTACCGAAATCTATATCTCCACTTTTTCCCATTCCCATTCTATCGAGCATATCTTGCAATTCTTTTTCCTTTGAGATATTGCCGGAAGGTGCATTTCTTGATCCAGTTCCTTCATCAGATAAATATTTGCTGTCTAGGAGACCTTTCTCGGACATCTGCTTTCGATAATCTTCATCCGTTTTTTCTAAAAATCTCTTGCCCATACTGGTAGACCAAAACATATTCTGTAAATCTTTACCTGACTTGATAATTGGTTCTTTTAGACCACCGCTTTCTCCCCCTGTTTTGGGAATCAGGGGGGCAACTTCCCCAATGGCATCTTTTAAAATATCCTGAATTTTTTCATTCTCTGTTATTCTGCCCGTTGACAGACCGAGAAAATCTTGAAAATTCAGAACTTTAGATGATTTCATGAGGGATTTTTTTCTTTATATATCCCTTATAGTTTTTTTTCATTCCCATTTTATTCCCATTTTATTCCCATTTTGGCAAAAGTTATCAGGAGGGTGTTGAAGACGACACTCACTCCGCTGATCCAAACGCCCGAAGTGAAAATAAGGAGCAAAAATTCTATAAAATGCCTGATTTTGCCTGCCGCTTCCCCTTGAAATTGAAAAAAATCGGACCAAGGGTTCTCAATGATTCCGGCAAAATTAAAAAGACCCAGGAGTACACCTACCCAAAACCCAGAGCATTGCATACAGGTGAGGAGTTTACCCAACTTAGGGTGCATCACGAGAAGATAATTTCTGATATCATCAAAAATAGACCCATTGACTAAAAGGTTGGTGATTCCCCAGCCTATAAAAGAATAAATAAACATCTTAAAATATTTTTTGATATGTAGCCAGAAATTCCCGCTGAGTTTCATCTAGCTCCTTGGGAATTAGCAGTTTAATTCTCACCAGAAGATCTCCTCTAAAATCAGTGTTAAATTCAGGAACACCTTTCCCCGCCAGTCTCAATATTTTACCAGGATCCGTGCCCGGAGGAATAGAAATTTTATATTCACGATCAGGATTTTCCAGACTCGGGATTTTGACTTCAGTCCCAAGGCAAGCCTGAACAAAGTTGATCTCGCAGTCGCAGATTAAATTAATGCCATCTCTTTTGTAAAATGGATGGTCCACATCTTCTACAACGACGATCAGATCCCCAGGATCGCAAGGCACTTTATCAAAATCACCTTTGCCATCCAGTTTAAAAGAAATCCCAGAGACAGATCCAGCGGGAATTTTTATTTCAACCTGATCTGTTTTTCTGATGGTGCCAGATCCTGTACAATAGATACAAAGCTCTTCCGCTATCTCACCGATCCCCGAACAGGTATAGCAGGTTTCATCGATCGACATTTGACCAAATCCAGTATTGACGACCTTTTTAATGAAGCCCAAACTCATGCAAGCAGGGCAGATTCTAATTTTACCGTCTTTAGCTCCAGTTCCTTGACAGGGATTGCAGGGCAATCTTCTAAAGATGTTAACGATCTTCTTAGAACCCTTGATGCTCTCCTCTAGAGTCACCTGGAGTTTTGCGGTGATATTTTTACCCCTTCTTATACCTCCATTATAGGTAGTATTATTATTAAAATTGTTGAAGAGATCTCCAAATCCCCATTGGAATGGTCCTCTTCCCCCCTGGAAAGGATGATTTCCAAATGGAGACGCAGGCCGATCGTATTGAGACTTTTTTTGGGGATTGCTTAGAACTTCATAGGCTTCAGAAACTTCTTTGAATTTTTCGGCGGCAGCGGGGTCCTGATTGTTTTTATCTGGATGATATTGAAGAGCTAGCTTTCGGTAATTCTTTTTGATTTCCTCCGGAGTAGATTCTTTGGTCACCCCAAGGATTTGATAATAATTCTTCATACAGCTTAAAGACCCTGTAAAAAATCCCTTAATTTTTTGGCCTGAGTTTTATCTGGGATGGGCATCTCCTTCCATTTCTGGATGACTTGCTTTTTTAATTTTTGAATTTCAGCACAGATTTCATAAATTTCTTCAGTTTCCCAATACTTCAGAGTTCTGCTGACAAAGTCTTCTATTTTATCCTCGGATTCGAAAATTGATAAGAATTCATTGTGTTGCTCTCTCAGAGCCTGAAGAAAAATATCGTGGACTGCCCGATCTATAGCTTTCTTCAGAATGGCGTGCTGTGGATGATCTTCGAAGGAAGATTCCCAGCCGGACAAATCGAAATTTCTGGTAAAACTGCTCACAGGACCAGGTTATTTTGAAGGGTTTTGTTAACTTGAAAAAAGATGTGATCTACTCCCAGATCTCGTGCTTCAAATCCAATTGTAGTCAAAACTTCGTCCAGCTTCTCTTCCCCGAAATTTTCAGCTAGAACCTGCTTTCTAACTTCGGCCTGAATTTCCAAATCTGGTGTATATTTGACTCGGGGAATTTCAAGTTGGAGAATTTCTTGTTCGAATTCCCGGAATTTTTGGATGTCTACTGATTCTATTTTTTTCATGTGTTTATTTTATATGACAAGTTGTGTAAAAAATTTCATGGGAGACTAAAGGGAAAATCTCGGAGATAGGCTAAAAGAGCAAGTTCTTTCATTTTTACTTCAAATTCTATATCTATCTCCAATCCATAATTTGCCACACTTTCATAGATCCAATCTGAGTGAGCAACCTCTTTTGCCTGAGCATCCTCGTATTTCTTTTTAGAAGAAGAAAAATGAACTATTGGCACAATTCCAACTGGCCAAGTAGAGAAGCAGAGCTTGAGAGCCTCTTCTTCGGAGAGATTAGAAGGATGACATTGGTTATGAAGAAAGTCGAATGTAATAGGAATTCCTACCCTTCGATAAACCAGCTCGAAAAGATTCTCTGCGTGAAACCCAGACTTCTTGTCGTCCACCTCCACTACCAATCTTTTTCTAACATTAGAAGGAGTGAGCTCTACCTGTTGACAGAATCTCTCTGCCGCTTCTTCTTTTGTGGGCTGAGATGTGTTAACGTGGATGTTAATGGGGTAGAAATAGGACTGCTCCAAACCCATCAAATCCATAATTTCTGCGTGTTGCCTAAGATCTTTTTGGGCAGCCCGAACCACCGAGTCTTGTTTGGATGCCAGAACTGCAAAGTGGGAAGGGTGGAAAGTTAGTCTTTGATCCCCCATTTTGGCCTCTTCTCCCGCCATTTGCAAAAAAGATTTGATCTCGACAAACCCAGGTAGATCAGAAAACTCGTATTCACTACACCAGGGAAAAATATCAGAGGACATTCGATACATTCTTACCCCCTGCTGATTGTTCCATTTAATGATTTGAATTAGATCTCTGCAATTGGCCAAAGCCAGTTCAGACACATAGTCCAGTCCTTTGGCCAGAAATGTTTTTTTCACCATTGACCTGTTGGTGGTAATCCGGGGTTGGCCCTGAGTTTCACCCAGAGTTAGATTGATGCAGCAGTAGCCGTGTCTCAAGATAGAAGGTTTTAGATTTTATTTTGCAACCAGTTCTTACGAAGCTCTGAAGAATTACCGAAAGCCATTTCGAGCATTTGTTTAGATTTCTTATCTCCCACAATGGCAACTATTCTTTTATTTTTCATGACATAATCCCAATCGTCCAAAGATAGAGAACCCAAACCTTTAAGATATCTGATGTTGGACATTTTCTTCTTGGAGCTAGCCTCTTTATACTCCGCCAGAGAATAGAAATACTCTTTCTGCTTGTCACCAGAGGTAACCAAGGGTGTTTCTAGAATATAAAGCATACGTTTGGCAATAACCCAGGGAAACCAGTTGTGAAAGAGGGAGATGAGAAGGGAAGTAATGTGGGATCCATCAGGATCTTGATCGGTGGCGATAATGATTTTTTGGTAGGGGCATTGGCCTGAGTCTAATCCTGGGTCCAGATTCAGGATGTGCATCAATTCCAATATCTCTTTGTTATCTGAGAGGTCGGACAGATTTCTGGCGTTTTTGATCTTGCCTTTCAGTGCATAAACACCGTCCCGGGCAGGGCTTCTTTTCTGAAGAATACTGCCCATGGCCGATAGACCTTCAACAATAAAAATATTTTCTGCTACTCTAGAGTTAGGCGGAAAATACTTATGAGAGAATTTGATATTAATTGATTTTTTCTCTTTCCTGATTTTTTTGAGGGCCGTGTCTTTTTTTCTTTCTTCAACCTTATCTCTGATTTTTTTGAAAAGAGGTGTGGAAAAAAATTTTTTGATTTGAGGTTCAAACGAATCAGTAATAAGCCTTTCAATCTCTTCCCGCTTTGTCACATATTTGGTTTTGTTCTGGTCCCCGAACTTTACTAAGGCGGGGGGTAGGTTCAGAATTAAGCAAAAATCGTAGAAGTGATGACCCAAAGAATCCTCGAGTTCTCCGTTGATGAGATCCAGAATAATCTTCTGGTGGATCCCTGTACACATGGCACTGTTTACAAAAGCTAACGACCCCGAATTCTCCGTTTTTTCCCAGATTAAAATTTCCCCCAGTGAATTCTTATAAGATAACTGGTGGAGAACATCGGTTGTAATATAAATTCTTTCGGGTCCCCAGTGAAACTCAATGTCGATTTTTCGGGTGTGAGCTTCAGATTCTAAGACTCTTTTCTTCAGAATCAGGATGGAATGAAGAATTTGGCGATCCCATCGGCACCCATCAAAAATTGTTTCTAAAGGCACAAAAGACACTGAAGTACCTAATTCTTCCGTCTGCCTGGGCAGAACCTCAGGTTTGCTGGATTTAAAATTCTTCCATTCCTGACGGTAGGATTCTTTAGTGTTAGTGGTGTGAATTGAAAAGAAAGATGACAGAGCATTGACTAAACTAACCCCCATTCCGTTGGTACCAATCAGAGTTTCAGAGGTGCCCTCATTGTCAAAATTAGAACCAGCTCTGAGCATAGAAACAGCAGTCTGGATGTTGCTCATTTTGCTCTTTTCGTTAATTTGAGATCCATCAACAAAACCTCCTCCGCTGTCAGTAATAGTCACTGAGTTTCGAATTGGATCCACAAAAACTTTTATCCAGGGCATGGATTTTTTCATGCGTTTGGCTTCATCCACACAGTTGGAAAAGACTTCGTCAAAGAGTTTGTACATCCCAACTGAAATTTGTTTAGGGACCAGACAAATTTTATCGCTTTCTACCGAAGGAATCATTTCCTCCGATAACTTAACGGAACCAACGTAGATAGTAGGCCTTTTTAATATGTGCTCGAAGTCGCTAAGGACCTGGATTTTTTTGCTGGGTTGGATAGTCATGGTGTAGAAGTGTAAATGTAAAACATAAATGCAATTGAAAGTCTTCTATGACAGAATTTTTTAAGGTTTCGAGGTGGTGCTATTCAGGGAGGTATAACAGATATATAAGGCGTGAAACACCTCCAATCCTTTTCCCTGTTCGAAGCTCGGAAGACTTCAGATCTGACCCAAAAGCAAAAGACTTTCCTGACCAAATACACGCAAGGGACCTGGTCGGTCAACCGACAGACCGGTCTGGTCGATGTGGAAGGAGATTTTGACTGTAGTTACAGCAGACTGAAGTCTCTGTCGGGCATCTCGTTCGGACATGTCAGTGGGAATTTCTCCTGTGCCGGCAACCAGCTGACGACCCTGGCAGGGGCACCTCAGAAGGTAAATGGGAGTTTCGGCTGTTACAGAAACCAGCTGACCTCCCTGGCAGGGGCACCTCAGACGGTGGATGGGCATTTTTACTGTGGCGGCAACCAGCTGACGACCCTGGTCGGGGCACCCCAGACGGTGGGTGGGGGTTTCGACTGTCACAACAACCATCTGACGACCCTGGCCGGAGCACCTCAGACGGTGGGTGGGGGTTTCAACTGTGCCGGCAACCGGCTGACGACCCTGGTCGGGGCACCCCAGACGGTGGGTATAAGTTTCTGGTGTCACCAGAACCAACTGACCTCCCTGGTCG
>SXGQ01260106.1_pt1 | contig 43309 bp, 28 predicted proteins | sample 3178371 | NCBI WGS metagenome assembly SXGQ01 (sample SAMN11356859, study PRJNA531348) | freshwater metagenome | isolation source: freshwater sample F1-20 | place: China: Fuxian Lake, Yuxi | collected 2017-12-25
GCTGACGATGGAGTTCGCTGATGCCCGCCATTGCGTGCAGGCAGCGTTCTCTCTCAATCAGCTGGCCGATGCCCTGAACGCCCGCGCCGCCGAGCCGGAGCAACTGCGCTTGCGCACCGGCGTGGAACCCCTGCAGCGCGACGACCCGGTCGAAGAGGTCGCAGCGTGAGCGGACACGCTGCCGGTCGCGCGGGCCGCCCCCGGCGTGGGCACCGCGGCGGAACGGATCGCGGTCGGAGACGAGGGCCGCGGCGATCGACGCCTCGCGGAGCACGCCGCCGGCCGCTCCGGCGAGCAGGAGCGTGCCGAGGCGGGGGTGGGTGGGGAGGGCCACGAGCAGCCGGCCACGGGGGGTGATCCGTCCGTCCTCGTCGACGGCGCCGAGGCGCTCGAGCAGCGCGCGGGCGGTGTCGAGCGCGTCGGCCGTGGGGGGATCGAGCCAGGGAAACGTCGTCGCCTCGCCGATCGCCTCGAGCCACAACAACGGTCCCGCCAGGTCCGCCCGCAGCACCTCCGGGACCTCTGCGGCCGGCCTTCCCTGATGCTCGGCCTCCGACCAGAGGCGCTGGCAGCGCCCGGGCCCGGTCCGGCCGGCGCGACCGGCGCGTTGGTCGGCCGCGGCGCGGGAGATCCCCACCAGCTCGAGCCGCGGCAGGCCGGTCGCCGGATTCACGATCAGCTGCCGGGCGAGGCCGGAATCGACGACGGCCGTCACCCCCGGGATCGTCAGTGAGGTCTCCGCGACGTTTGTCGCGAGGATGATTTTTCTGCAGCCGGTGTCGGTCAGCGCGAGATCCTGCCGCTCCGGAGGGAGGTCGCCGTGGAGCGGCAGCAGGTCGTGCCCGTGCCGCTCGGCCAACGGCCCGAGGTCGCGCTGGCAGGTGACGATCTCCCCCACCCCGGGCAGGAACACGAGGACGTGCCCCGTCGTCCTCGCCAGTGCGTCTTCCACCGCCGGGCGCACGAGATCGACGAGGTCGCGGCGCGGCCCGCGCGGCTGGTGGATGATCTCCACCGGGTGGAGCCGCCCCGCCGCCTCCACCACCGGGCAGCCACCGAGCGCCGCCGCCACGGTGTCGGCGGCGATCGTGGCGCTGGTCACGACGATCCGCAGGTCGGGGCGCAGCGATTCCTGCACGCGGCGCAGAAGCCCGAAGGCGAGGTCCATCTCCACGGAGCGTTCGTGGAACTCGTCGAGGACCACCGCGCCGATGCCCGGCAGCGACACGTCGTCGAGGAGGCGGCGGAGGACGATGCCGGTGGTCTCGACGAACCGGCGCGTGGCCGACGACGTGCAGGAATCGAACCGCACCTGATAGCCCACAGCGCCGCCGAGCGGCACGCCGCGGAGGCGGGCGATCTGTGCGGCGACGGCCCGGGCGGCAAGACGGCGCGGCTGCACGAGGAGCACGCCGGCGCCGCCGAGATCGTCGAGGACCGCCGCCGGCACGAGGAGTGTCTTGCCCGAGCCGGGGGGCGCGACCACGACGACGGCGCCGCCGCGCGACGCGGTCACCACGGCGTCGAGCACGGCGCGCACGGGCAGATCGGCCGCCCACCGGGGCGCCGTTCCATCCGGCGATGGCGACGATCCGCTCATGGGTGTGTGGGGTCCGGCGGCGGTCAGAGGCGTGGCTTCGCCGGCAGGTTCGGCGGGAGGCAGCCCGGCGCACCGCGCACCTTGACCCGGCGCTGGAAGACCCCGTCGTCGGTGGTGACGACGACGGTGTCGAACTCCGGACCGCCGAAGGCGAGACTCGTGGCGCGCGTGCCACCAGGCAACGGCAGGATCACGTTGACTCTTCCGGCCTGGTCGCAGATCTGCAGCCCCATGGCCGTCGCCACCCAGAGGCGACCGTCACGGTCGACGGCAAGCCCGAAGGCGCCGGCGTCGTCGCGCGTGTCGGGCACGTGGAGATGGAAATACCGCTGACCGTCGGAGAGCGTGCCATCGGCGGCGACGACGAAGCTGTGCACCCAGTGCGAGGCGCCATCGGCGACGTACAGCAGGTTCTGGTCGGGCGACAGGCAGACCCCGGTGGCGACAGCCGGCGCGGGCAGCGTCGCGACGACGTGCGGCTCCCCACCAGCCCCGGGGATGAAGACCACCCGCGTCGGCAGATCGCCGCCAGCCGGGGCGAGCGTCGCATACAGGCCGCCATCGGCGCGCACGGCGAGGGCGTTGACCCGCCCCCGGGGCAGCGGCACGAGCCGGTACGGCCGATTGGGTTCGCACACCGCGATTGTCGCCTGCCGCAGTTCGTCCGGCGCCTGGGCCGGCTCCTGGGCGACGACGAGCGTGCCGTCGGGGCGCCACACCTGCGCGAGCGTGACCGTCCCGGGAGGTGACTCGACGGGCGCGGCGTCGTCGCGCGGTGCTTGTCCGGGCAGGCCGATCTCCGTCCTGACCCTGACCGTATCGAGCCGCTCGATGCCGCCGGTCGTCTTCGTGTCCAACGCGATCATCGAGAGGTGACCGGTCGGAGTGACGGCGGCGGAAAACCCGCGACCGCTCTTCAGTGTCTCGCTCTGCAGTGTTTCCCAGCCGCTCCGGTCGGCGGCGACGATCTCCTGCAGTTGGCTGCTGCCGGCCCCGGCGGGGATCGGCTGCGGCCAGTCGCGCCACAGCCACGCGACCGCCTCCGGAAACAGTTCGGTGGCGTGCTTGCCGTTGTGGCCGCCGTCCCCCCACTCGTGGCGCACGTCGTAGCCGGCGAAGGCGAGCGACCGCTCGAGCGCCTGGTTGGCGATCCACCAGTCGCCGCCGTAGATGTTGAGATCGTCGGAGCCCCCCTGGAGGAACACACGGATCGGCTTCGGCTCCACCTTGCGCACGAGGGTGGAATAGCCATGCCCGCCGCGGAGGCCGACGTAGGTGCCGATGCCGCTGAACACCCGCGTGAAGGCGTCGGGGCGCTCCCAGGCGGCGGTGAACGCCGCGATCGCGCCGCTGCTGGTGCCGGCGATCGCCCGGTCGAGACCCCGCTTCGAGAGCACGATCGCCCGACCGTCGGAGGTTTTCTTCGTCTCCACGTCGGGCAGCAGTTCGTCGAGGAGGAAGCGGGCGTAGTCGGGGCCGAGGCCGTCGTACTCGTAGCTGCGGTTGAACCGGTCGAGCGCGTCGGGCCGTGCCGCTTTCACCCGGCCGTGCATCACGAACACCCCGATCGTGACCGGCATCTTCTTCTCGTGGATCAGCCGGTCGAAGACCTTGGGGGCGTCGAACTGGATGCCATCCTGGTTGACGTGGACACAGGCGGGCGTGGTGCCGTCGTACTGCCGCGGCACGTAGACCCAGTAGTCGCGGAACGTGCCGGGGAAGATCCGGCTGTTCTCGAAGCTGAACTGCAGCACCTCCCCGGCCGGCGGCGCATCGGCGGCCGGTGTCGCGGTGACGCCGGCCGCAACGACGAGGCAGACCACCACCGCGCTGGCCCGGAGCGGGACGAGGCGGCTCGGGAACGACGATCGGGGGGCTGGGGTGGATGGCGTGGCCATGGGGCCTCCTGGGGGGCGATCTCGTGCTTGCGCGCCGACGGGTGTCCGCCACGAGACGGGAGGCAGTATCATGCACGACACGGCTCGCGGACAGTCTCCGGGGGTCCGGGGCCGCGCGAGACGAGCCGACGCGGTGACGCGATGCGACGACTGGCAGAACGGAGTGGGTCAGCTGGCATGGCAACGCGAGTGACCGGCTGGACACCGCGTGGCTCGGTGAACGTGTCGGCCGGGGGCTCCACGACGCGGGTGACCGGCTGGACACCGCGTGGCTCGGTGAACGTGTCGGCCGGGGGCTCCACGACGCGGGTGACCGGCTGGACACCGCCTGGCTCGGTGAACGTGTCGGCCGGGGGCTCCACGACGCGGGTGACCGGCTGGACCCGGGGGCTGCTCGTCGGGCTCTTGCTGGCGTGCGGCGGGACCGCACCGGCCGCGCGCGCTGCCGAACCGATGCCGACCGTGGCGGCCCGTGCGGCGTATGCCTCGGCGGCGGCGCTGCAAAACCGCAGCGCGTGGGCGCTGGCCGCCCAGGAGTGGCAGGCGCTCATCGAGGCGCACCCGCGCGACGTCCTTGCGCCGAAGGCCCGCTACCAATTGGGCATCTGCCGCCTGAAGCTGGGCGACTGGCCGGCAGCGGCCGCGTCGTTCCGCGCGGTCGCCACGGCCGGCGGCGCGGATGCGGAGACGCTGGCGCTCGCGCGGTTCGAACTCGCCCGGGGCACGCTCGTGCAGGCGCAGGCGACCGGGCGCGCTGCCGACTACGGGGCTGCGGCCAGCCTGTTCCGCGACGTCATCACGGCCGGCCCGCCGCCTGGCATGGACGCCGATGCCACGTCCTATCTCGGCGAGGCCCAGTGGCAGGCGGGTGACCGCGATGCGGCGCTGGCGACCTGGCGCGCATTCGCTGCGGCCACTCCCGACGCACGGGCGGGCGACACGCCGCGCCTGGCCGACGTCCTCTACGCACAGGGCGTGGCCGAGGCGGAACTGGGGCGGAAGCCCGAGGCGACGGCGGCCCTCGGCCGCTTCGCCCGCCTCTTTCCCGATCACCGCCTCGCCCCCGACGTGACACTGTGGCGCGCCGATCTCCTCCTCGCCGATGACCCGGCCGCCGCCGAGCGGCTCGTCGCCCCCCTGGCGAAGGCCGGGCCGAAGGTCGATGCCGCGCTCGATCGCATCGGTGCGGCGCGGTGGAAGCGTGGTGACTGGAAGGGGGCGGCGGAGGCCTACGGGCGGCTCGCCGACGCCCACACCGACAGCCCGCTCGCTCCGCGCGCCGCGCTTTCGGCCGGGCTGGCGCTCGCGGAGGCGGGGGACCCTGCCGCGGCGCGACGGCGGCTGGCGCCGATCGTCGACGCACGTGAAGCGACGGCTGCACCGGCGGCGCGGCGGCTCGCGCGGCTCGACATCGAGTCGGGCGAGCCGGCCCGGGCCCTCACCGTGGCCGAGCGCGGTCTCGCCGTGGCGAAGGCGATCGGCGCCGATCCGGCGCTCGTGTCCCAACTCGAACTCGTCCGCGCCGACGCGCTGTGGGAGCTGCCCGACCGGCGTGAAGACGCCGTGGCTGCCTATGCCGCGCTCCTCCGCTCCCATCCCGATGACCCGGTCGCGGCGCCGTGTCAGGCGATGCTCGCCCTGGCGGCGCTCGAGGGAGGGCGTGCTGCGGAAGCCCGGGCCCTCGCCGAAGCGTTTCTCGCCCGCCAGCCGGCGGCCGGCGTTGAACCGGGGGGTGATTCCACCGGCCTGCGGGCCGACGTCGCCGCGATCCGCGCCGAGGCGCTGCTCGCCGGGGGCGACGCGGCGGCGGCAGCGGCCGCCTACGGCGAACTGATCGCGGCTTCGGATGCGGGCGGCCGCGTGCCGCGCTGGCTCGGTCGTCAGGCGGTGGCCCTGGCCGCCGCCGAGCAGTGGCAGGGGGCGCGCGAACTGATCGGGCGCGCGGTGCCCCTGCTGCGGAAGGATCCGGCCGACGCGGAGCCGCTCGGCGAGGCGCTGCTCATCGAGGCCACGGCGCTCGTCGAGTTGGGTCAACCGCGCGAGGCCCTTGCCGTTCTGGCGACGCTGGAGCGCACCCTGCCGCGCTGGTCGCGGTCGGCGGAGCGCGAGCTGCTCGCGATCCGGGCCCGGCAGGATGGCGGTGACCCGGCTGGTGCACTCGAAGCCGCGGAGCGGCTTGCGGCCGGGGATCTGCCGGAAGCGTTCCGCGAGTTGGCGTCGTTCCGTCTCGGCCAGGCGCGGCAGGCGGCGGGGCGCGACGAAGCGGCAGTTGCCGCCTACGGCGACTGCGTCCGCCGTGCGCCCGACGGCCCGCGGGCGGCGGCCAGCCTCGCTGCCACGGGCTGGTGCGAGGAACGGCGCGGCCGGCGGCCCGAGGCGATCGCCGCCTGGACGACCGTGATCGACCGCTTTCCCGAGACCCCGGCCTGCACGTCAGCGCTCCTCGGACGGGCCGATGCCCGCCAGCGCGCCGGTGATCCCGCCGGCGCGCTGGCCGATGCCGAGCTGATCCTCGCCCGCCATGACGCCGGCACGTCTCCCCTCCCCGCGCGCTCGCTCGCCGAGGCACGTCTGCTGACGGGCATCTGCCTCGCCGGTGTCGGGCGGCCGGCGGACGCGGTGAAGGCGTTCGACCGGATCCTCGCCGAGTCGTCCGACTATGCGGGTGCCGATCGCGTCTGCTGGGAACGCGGTCTGGCGGCGCTCGCCACCGGCGACCCTGCCGCCCGCGCCAGCGCCAGCGAGTCGTTCGAGCGCCTCATCGACCGCCACCCCCGCAGCCCCCGGGTGGCCGACGCGTGGCTCGAACTGGGCGAACTCGCCTTCGACGAAGAGCGCTACGACGACGCCACCGCCGCCTACGCGGCGGCGATCGGCGCGGCCGGGCCGGATGGTGGGGGCCTCGTCGAGCAGGCCCGGCACAAACTCGGCTGGGTCCACGCGATCCGGGGCGATCATCCGGCCGCTGTCGAGGCGTTCGCCGCGCAGGTGGCTGCGGCGCCCGCGGGGCCCTGGGCAGCCGATGGCCAGGCGCTCCTCGGTCAGGCCCTGTTCGCGACCGGGCGGATTGCGGAGGCGCGGCAGGCTCTCGACGCGGCCCTCGCCGATCCCACCAGACTCTCCAGCGACGGGCTGCGCGGTGCGGCGCTCCTGTGCGCCAGCGAGGTGGCTGCCCGGGAGGATCGGTGGGAGGAGAGCCTGGCCTGTGCCGAGCGCTGCGTGGCGCTCCTCCCCGGTGGTGCCGAGGCGGGCACCGGCACGGCGGCCCAGGCCCGCTACGCGGCCGCCTGGGCCCGGCAGAACCTCGGGCAACTCGACGCGGCGCTGGCCGGCTTCCGCGGGCTGGCCGACGCCACGACCACGCCGCTCGCGGCGCGGGCACGGCTCATGGAGGGAGAGGTGCTCTTCGAACAGGGGCGTCACGAGGATGCCATCCGGACGTTTTTCAAGGTGGCCTACGCCACCGGTGACGGGCCCGAGTACCGTCCGTGGCAGGCGCAGGCGATCTACGAGGCGGCGCGGTGCTTCGAGGTCCTGCGGCAGACGGACCAGGCCCGCGGCCTCTATGCTGAACTGGTGGCGAAGCATCCCGAGTCACCGCAGGTGGGCGCCGCCCGCAAGCGGTTGGCGGCACTGGGCGCCCCGCCGCGGTCGACACCCTCCACGGGTCCAGGGCCCTCGACAGGTGCAGGGCCCTCGACAGGCCCAGGGAATCGCAGCCGATGAACGACCTCAGCGACGTCAGCAACCTGTGGCAGATGTTCCTCGCCGGCGGGCCGCTGATGTGGCCGATCGCGGGACTGTCGGTGATCGTGATCGCCTTCGCCCTCGAACGCGCCTGGGCCTTGCGGCCCGGCAGGTTCGTGCCGCGCCGCTTCCGCGCCGAGATCGAGCGCCTCGCCGCGGAGCGCCCCTTCGACCCCGAGGCCGTGCTCGCGGAGTGCCGCCGCCGCCCCAGTGTGGCTGCCACGGTGGTGCGCGACGCGGTGGCGCGGACCGGCCGCCCGCTGGCGGAGGTGGAGCGCGCCGTCGAGGCCTCCAAGGAACGGGAGGCATCCGCGCTCTACGCCAACATCCGGCCGATTTCGTTGGCGGTGCAGGTGACCCCGCTGCTCGGCCTGTTGGGCACGGTGCAGGGGATGATCCTCGCCTTTTACACGACCGCGCAGCTCGAGGCGGGCGCCAACCGGGCGGCCGAGCTCGCTTCCGGAATCTACGTGGCGCTGATCACCACGTTCGCCGGTCTGTGCGTGGCGATCCCGGCGGCGGTCCTCGCCCATCTGCTCGAGGGGCGCATCATGGCGGGCTTCCGCCGTGTCGACGAGGTGGTCGCAGGGGTGCTGCCGGGAATCGAATCCACCGAGGCGCGGCCGCGTGCGGCGCTGGTCCGGGGAGAGCCAGCCGTGACCGGGAGTGGAGCCGGCGGGGGGCGGTCATGAGCGTGCGGATCGACAAGGGCAGGCTCGGGTCGGGGCTGGAGATGACGCCGCTCATCGACGTCGTCTTCCTGCTGATGATCTTCTTCCTCGTGGCGAGCCGTCTCGAGGAGGCCGATCGGGTGATCGACGTGGTGCTCCCCCAGGCGAGCGCCGCGAAACCGCTCACCAGCCGCGTGCAGGAGTTCGTCATCAACATCGACCGGACCGGCGCCTACCACGCCGGCGCGCGGCCGGTGGAACTCGCGGAATTGGAGCAGCTGCTGCGCCAGGCCACGGCCGACCAGCCGACCGGGCAGCGGGTGATCCTCCGGGCCGACGAGGACGTGCCGCACAAGTTCGTGGTCGGCGCGATGAACGCCTGCGTGCTGGCGGGGATCGACGACTACCATGTTCAGTCGGTCTCCCCTTCCGATGCACGCTCTCCGTCCGATGCAGGGCGGCCCTGAGGCGCGGGCCATGGCCATCCCCCAGACCGGCACCAGATCCGCCCGCGATGTCGCCTCCCGCGCCGGTGGCGCGGTGTGGCGGAATCGCTTCCGTTTGGCCGCGGCCCTTGCGGTGAGCCTCGCGGGGCATGCCTGGCTGGCCGGCGGCCTCGCCCGGATGCCGCTGCGCCTGGCAAACGACGAGCCGGCGCCCGCGGTTGAGGTACCGCGGATCCGGCCCGTGCCCCGCGATTTCGCTCTCTCGCCCCCCGAGATCGCCGACGCCCCCGCCGCGCACGAACGGCCACTCGATCGACCGCTCGATCCCCTGCTCTCCCCCGCCGCCTCGGTCGCCGCCGAGACCGCGGCCGTCGCCACGCTGCCTCCGCTGGCGGTCGTCGAGGAGGTGGTGCCGTTGGCGGCGGCCCCGGACCGGCCAACGCCGGTCGATGGGCTGCCGGCGCTCGCACCGCCGATCGCCCCGCAGCGCGCCGCGGCGGCCCCACCCGCAGAGCCCGCCACCGACACGCCGCTCGACCTGCCCGTGGCGGAATCCGCCGCCGAAACGGCCCCCGCCCTCCGGCCGATCCGCCGTCAGCCTTCCTCCGTGCCGACTGCCGCCGAGACGGCACTCGCCGCGCCGTTGCCCTTGGTGGTGCGCGAGGGGGCGCCGGGTGCCGCCGGCGTGCCGGCCGATCTGGCACCGCGCGTCTCGCGCCGCGGACCGACGGCGCTGCCCGAAGCGGTGGTCGGAGGCCCTCCGGGCCGGTCGGTCGCGAGCGTCACGGTGACGGAAGGAGTCGTTGCGGCACTGCCCCCGGCGGCAGGTCCACCGTCTGCGGCAGCCGACGATGCGGCACCCCCGGGGGGAACCCTCGCAGCGTTGGGAATGCGTCCTGCCATCCGTCCCGCGCGACCGTCGCGAGAGGCGACGGCGGGAACGGTGGTCAGCGCACCGCCGGGACTGACCGCCGGAGAGGAGCCCTTGTCGGTGGAGTCGACGGTCTCGATCTCCCGCCCAGGGGAAGGGGCCGGGGAGAAGATGGCGGTGGTCGCGCAGCCGATGGCGGCGCTGCAGCGCGGAGCCGCGGTCGTGCTTCCGCCGGAGGGGCGCGTGCGGTCGATCGCCCGCCCGTATGCCCCCCGGTCGCCGGAGCGGCGTGGGGAGGCGCCGATCGATCGGGTCGTCGAGCGGGGGCTCGCCTACCTGGCACGCAGCCAGCGTGCCGACGGGAGCTGGTCGCTGGCCGGTTCGGCCGGGGAGGCGGCCGATGGCGCACCGAAGCTCCGCAGCGACACCGCCGCCACCGGGCTGGCGCTCCTCAGCTTCCTCGGCGCGGGCTACGACCACTTCGACGGTCCGCACCACGAGAGCGTGCGCCGGGGGCTGGAATGGCTGATGCGCGTGCAGAAGCCCGACGGTGATCTCTACATCCCCTCCGATCCGCTCTCCGACAGCTGCGCGTGGCTCTACAGCCATGCGATCGCGACGATGGCCCTCTGCGAGGCGGTGGGGATGACGGGTGATCCGCTCATCAGACCGGCGGCGGTGAAGGCCTGCGGATTCATCGCCGCCAGCCAGCACCCCGAGCGCGGTGGCTGGCGCTACACGCCGCGGTCGGATGCCGACCTCTCGGTCAGCGGCTGGATGCTCGTCGCCCTGCGGTCGGGCCAGTTGGCCGGCATCGCCGTCGATCCGGCGGTGCTGGAGCGGGTGCGCACGCTGCTCGTGTCGTCCACCGTCGCGGTCGAGGCGACCGCGCCCGCCGACATCACCACCGGCCGCTACGTCTACAACATCCGCAATCCGCAGCAGCGGCCCGCGCAGCTCTCCACCGCCTGCATGACCGCCCTGGGCACGCTCATGCGGCTCCACACCGGGACCGCGGTGGACGATCCGGCGATCCGCGCGGCGGCGACGGCGCTGGCGTCATTCGAGCCGGCATACGGCACTCGTCAGGATCGACGGCGCGACGCCTATCTCTGGTACTACGCCTCGCAGGTGCTCGTGCACACCGGCGGCGAGCAGTGGGACCGCTGGTATGCCGCGCTGTGCCGCCTGCTCGACTCGCGGCAGGAACGCAACGGCCCGCTCGCGGGGAGTTGGGATCCGTTGGGCTCGGTGCCCGACCGCTGGGGTGGGTATGGCGGAAGGGTGTATGTGACCGCCCTTCACCTGCTGGCGCTCGAGGTGCCCTACCGGCATTTGCCCACGTACGACCTCGATCCCGCTGCCGGTGCCGTGCCGGGTGTCGAGTCACCGTCGGCCCGCTGAGTGACCGGCCCGCTGAGCGACCGGCCCGCTGAGCGACCGGCCAGTGCGGCGCCCGCCCTGTGCCCGCAGGCCCCGACCGCACACCCCCCGGGAAGGGATGGCCGGTCAGGGATTGGCGGTCGTCCGGGAGCGGAGGATCTCCAACTGGTCGGAGAGATCCTGCACCTGCTCGTGCAACTGCTCGATCTGCACCTGCATCTCGTCGATCAGCGAGGGCACCATCACGGGATCGTCCCACAGGTCCGCCCGGAGCCGGGTCACCTCAACGCGGAGCTCGAGGCGGGTCATGTCGATGTCGGTGACGGCATTGTCGGCGATACGCCGGGCAGCGCGTGCCGACTCGAGGGCGGCCTGCGCCCGTGCGGCTGCTGCACGCGACGACGCCCGCTGGATCGAGAGGCCGTTGCCGTGGGGGCGGTCGCGGGCGTCGCGGGCGAGGGTCTCGAGCAGTGCGATCCGGTCCTCGATCGCCTTCACCTCACCGGCGGGGACGGCATTGGGGTGCTTGCGGTTGAGATCGCGAGCTTTCTCGAGGTCGGCCTGCGCGAGGCGCACACGGGCCTCCGCGTAGCGCAAAGTCCATCCTTGGCCTTTGGCCACTCGAAAACCTGCGGTTTTCACGGGAGTTGCGCTCCCGGCACCTCATCCGTGAGGTGCAGCAGGCTGTTTGTCAACAGCCTGCTAACACCCCCCAACCGTGTGCACCACGGCACGACGCGGCGCTCAGAACGGGGTCGGGAGCAGCAGGGCGTGATGGTCGAGGAGCACCCGACGGCCATGGGCGCCGATCGCCGGCGTGAAGAACAGGAGGAACAGCCAAAGGGCCAGCGCGGCCGTGACGACGGCCGTACATGCCAGGCGGACGGCCAGCCATCGGCGCCGTGGGCGCCGGGCAGCGCGGGCGATCGCCCAGGCGAGCGCGAGCCGCGCCGGAAAGATCGTCACCACGAAGATCGGCGTGAGAAAGAGCACGGCGTCACGTGGGGCCGCCACGACCTTGAAGAGAAACAACGGCAACGACAGCCCGTAGAGCAGCACGAGTGCCCCGAGCAGCAGGATCGGGGCGCGGCGGTGCAGTTCGCGCACGGCCGCCACCTCGCGGAAGGCCGCCAGGCGCCCCTCGGCGGCGAACCGCGCCTGCATCAGGGGCACCCACTGGAGCACGACGAGCAACAGCAGCCCCCCGACGAGTGTCACGAGCACGGCGGCGGGATGCTGCGTGTCGCGGAGAGCAGAGAAGAGGAGCGTGGGAATCACGAGCCAGAGGAAGGCCCCGACAAAGCCCCCGAGACCGAGGCCGAAGAGACGCAGGGGGCGGAGCGCCGCGATCACGTCGGCGATCGCGTCGGCGGCGCCGCTCCACACTCTCCCTGCTCGCCACTCGGCGTGGAGATAGCGGAGGTTGCGGATCGGCCGGATGAAGGCCGGCAGACTTCCGCCGGCACGCCACGCAAGCAGGACGTGCAGCCCGACGAGCGCCGCCACCACGACCCGGGCGACTGCCCAGCGCCGTGCGGTCGCCCCGCCGGGATCGACGAGGGCGGCATCGGCGGCCATCCACGCGACCCAGCGCACGACCAGCAGCCAGGCCCAGGTGCCGGACACCACCGCGCCGAGGCGCGGGAGGCCGCCGAGCAGCGGCACGCCGTCGCCCAGCCTCCCCGAGCGCACCACCCTCCCCTCCCCTTCGAGCATGTAGCCGAGGGCGAGGACGTTGGCCAGCGGAATCGCGGCGAGGATCGAGAGCAGCAGCACGAGGCTCGCCAGTCCGACGACGAGCGACACCAGCCACGCCGCCGCCCGGAAGGGGTGGCGCAGCGGGTGCGGACAGGCCGGCAGGCTCCCGAACGGGGTGCCCCCGGCGGGTGGGCGCCGGCCGGCGCAGCCCGTCGCCGGGCTGTCGGCTGCCTCCACCGCGACATCCCCGACGATCGTGGCCATGGGGCGATGATACTGCCCCGACACCGGCATCGCCGCCCGGGCGGGCCGTGCGGTAGGATGGGGACTGGCTCCGGGGGATTTCGACCATGAAGCGTGGGCAGTCATTCTACCGGGCGTTGCTGCCGGGAGTCGCCCTGGCGGTGATGGGGGCCCTGCTCCTTGCCGCCGCCCGCGATCCCCGTTCACTCGCCGCACCTGCCGCGCCGGCCGCCGCGCGCACCCCGGCGCAGGAGTCAGCCCACGCGACCGTCGCCGGCGACGACAAGGCCGCGACCGTCGCCGCCCTCGACGCGCTCCTCGTGTCGCGCTGGGGGCAGGCGGGGATCGAGCCTGCCGCCCCGGCCGATGATCTGGACGTGCTCCGCCGTGCCTGGTTGGGACTGGCGGGCACGATTCCCTCGGTGGAGGAGATCCGCGGATTCGAGGCCGACCCCGGTGCCGAGCGACTCGACCGGTGGATGGCCATGCTCCTCGCCGACCGTCGTGCGGCAGACCACCTCGCCCGCCGCCTGGCGCGGCCGCTGGTGGGTGAGGACGGCGGCCAGTTCATCGTCTTCCGCCGCGACCGGTTCATCGATTGGCTCGCCGGACGCCTCGAGTCGAACGAACCGTTCGACCGTACGGTCACCGCGATGGTGGCCAACAGCGGTCTGTGGACCGACTCCCCGGAGGTGAACTTCATCACCCAGGCGATGGCCGACGGGGTGCTCGACGAGGATCGGCTCGCCGGCCGGGTCTCCCGCGCGCTCCTCGGCCAGCGGATCGACTGCGCGGAGTGCCATGACCATCCCTTCGCCCCTTACACCCGGGGGCAGTACGAGGGGCTGGCGGCCTGCTTCGGTCAGGTCCGCGTCACGGGATTGGGGGTCGAGGACGACCCGGCACGCGTTCTCTCCATCGACCTGCCCCCACCAGGGGGCGACGATGCGGGCGGAGCCATGCAGCCGCGCACGCGGAAGGTGCCCCCCCGGGTGCCGTTCGGAACGGAATGGTTGCCGACATCCGGCACGCACCGGCAAAACCTGGCTGCCTGGATCGTCGATCCGCGCAACCGCCGCTTCCATCGTGCCGTCGTCAACCGCTGCTGGGCGGTGGTGTTCGGGCGCGGTTGGCACGAGCCGGTTGATGATCTTCCCGATCCGCCCGAGGAGCCCGAGGGATTCGATCCGGGCGATCCGGTCGATCTGCTCGCGGCCGATTTCCGTGATCATGGCTGCGATCTGCGGCGCCTGTTTTCGATCCTCACCCGGTCGCGGCTGTTCCACCTCTCGAGCCGGCACCCCCTCCGCGACGACGCCGCCGGCAACAAGGCCCTCGATGCCGCCTGGGCCGCCTTCCCGATCACCCCGTGCGGTCCCGACGTGATGATCACGGCCCTGGTGCAGGCCACGAGCCTGCGGACGATCGATCGCGGATCGCACCTCGTCACGCGCACGATCCGCTTCTTCCGCGAGGTGGACTTCATCCGCGACTACGGGCCCACCGACGACGCCAACGGCCGCCGCGAGCCCGCCACGATCCCGCAGACGCTCGTGCGGATGAACGGGCGGCTGGCACGCGAGCTGGTGGAGGCCAACCCGTTCACGGCCGCCGGGCGGATCGCCCGGCTGGCGGGCGACGACGAGGCCCGGCTCGAACTCGCCTTCCTCGCCATGCTCACCCGCCGGCCGACGCCCGAGGAACGCTCCGCCCTGCGGAGCCTGCTCACCACCGCCCCGAGCCGGGCCGAAGGGATGCAGGATCTCTGCTGGGCGCTGATGAATTCGCTCGAGTTCGGCTGGAACCACTGATCAGGAAAAGCCACGATGCGCCACCTCACCATGCATCCCCGGAGAACATGGTGCCGCATCGCGCCGCTCGGCCTGTCGTTCGCGTTGCCCGCGCTCACTTCCCGTTCGGGCGGGCTCCGCGGCAGTGAGCGGCCGACGGCGCTGGTGGCGATCTGGTTGGCGGGCGGCCCGAGCCAACTGGAAACGTTCGACCCCCACCCGGGCACGTCGATCGGTGGCCCGACACAGGCGATCGACACGCGCCTGCCCGGTGCGCGGATCGCCGCCGACTACCCGCGGCTCGCCGAATGCCTCGACCGCTTCACGCTGGTGAGGTCGCTCGTCTCGCGCGAAGGGGATCACGAGCGCGGCGCGCACACGATCCGCACCGGCTACCGCCCCGACCCGCTCCTCCGCCATCCGGCCCTCGGGGCGGTCGTGGCCCACGAACTGCCGGCCGAGGGCCTCGAACTCCCGCGTTTCGTCTCCCTCGGCGACGACCCCTTCCCGTCGCGTGGCGGATACCTCGGGGCGACGCTCGATCCCTACCGGGTGACCGTGCCCGGCCTGGCGGGCCAGAACCTCGTGCCGCACGTCGGCGGCGACCGGCAGCTCCGTCGGCTCGAGGCGGTCGACCAGCTCTCCCGGTCGTTCGCCTTCGGGCGCGGGGCCGCGGTGCTCGGGACCCTCGATGACCACACCCGCCGCGCCGCCCTCACGCTGATGGAGTCGGATCAGCTCTCCGCCTTCGCCATCGCCGACGAGCCGGAGTCGGTCCGCACGGCCTACGGCGACACCCCCTTCGGCCGCGGGTGCCTCGTGGCCCGGCGCCTCGTGGAGACCGGGGTGCGGAGCGTGGAGGTGACCCTTCCGGGGTTCGACACGCACGCCGCCAACTTCAGCGGCCACACGTCCCAGGCCGCGCTCCTCGACCCGGCACTGGCGGCGCTGGTGCACGACCTCGAGACTCGCGACCTGCTCGACTCCACGGCGGTGATCGTCGTCGGGGAGTTCGGCCGGACGCCGTCGATCAATCCGCTCGACGGCCGCGACCATTGGCCGCACGGGTTTTCCTGCCTGCTGACCGGGGCGGGATTGGCGAGGGGAAGGCTCGTGGGGGCCACCGATCCGCGCGGGGAGGCGCGGCAGCCGAGCGATCCGATCGACGTCGCCGATCTCGCCGCGACGGTGCTCGCGGCCGTCGGCGTCGAGTGGGCGCGCGAGGTGGCCACGCCGATCGGCCGCCCGATGAAGCTCGCCCCCGGTCGGCCCGTGCCGCGCCTGTTGGCTGATCGGGGCTGACGCCACCGCGCCGCGGCGGCGCCGCCGCGCCATCCCCGACTCGCTGGGATGGCGCCCGCGGCGTAGACTGCCGCCGACTTCGTCATCCCGATTCCCGTGGTGGCCCCATGCCGACCAGTCCGCCCGACCGCGATCCCCGCCGGCTGCGCTCCTGGCGCTGGTTCGGCCCCGATGACCTGCGGAGCTTCGGTCACCGCAGCCGCCTCCGGCAGATGGGCCTTGCCGCCGACGATGCCGAAGGCAAACCGGTGATCGCGGTCCTCAATACCTGGAGCGACCTCGCCCAGTGCCACACCCACTTCCGGGACCGGGCCGCCGACGTGAAACGGGGCGTCTGGCAGGCGGGGGGCTTCCCGGTCGAGATCCCGGTGCTCTCGCTGTCGGAGATGTTCGTCAAGCCGACGGCGATGTATCACCGTAATCTCCTCGCCATGGAGGTGGAGGAGGTGCTGCGCAGCCAGCCGATCGACGGCTGCGTGCTCATGGGGGGCTGCGACAAGACCGTGCCGGGGCTGCTCCTCGGGGCGATCTCGGCGGGGCTGCCGGCGATCTTCCTCCCGGCCGGTCCGATGCTCGCCGGCCGCTACCGTGACCAGCGGCTCGGCAGCGGCACCGACGTATGGAAGTTCTGGGCGGAGCGGCAGGCGGGCTGCCTTGCGGAATGCGCCTGGCGGCAGCTCGAGGAGGGGATCGCGCGTTCCCCCGGCACGTGCATGACGATGGGCACCGCGTCGACGATGGCGGCCGTCGCCGAGACGCTCGGCATGACGCTCCCCGGTGCGGCGACGATCCCCGCGGTCCACTCCGCCCATGCCCGCCTCGCCGCGGCCTGCGGCCGCCGGATCGTGGAGATGGTGTGGGAAAACGTCACGCCGGCGTCGATCCTCGGCCCCGCTGCCTTTCGCAACGCGATCGTCGCCGACATGGCCCTCTGCGGGTCGACCAACGCGATCGTGCATCTTGTCGCGCTGGCCCGGCGGGCCGGGGTGGCGCTCGCCCTCGACGACTTCGACCGGATCTCGCGCGTGGTGCCGGTGATCGCCAATCTGCGGCCCGCGGGCGCCTACCTGATGGAGGATTTCCACGATGCCGGCGGTGTGCCCGCGCTGCTGTCGCGGCTCCACGACCACCTCGCGCTCGATTGCCCCACGGTCAACGGGCGCTCGTTGGGGGAGAACATCGCCGGCGCGGAGGTGCTCGACGCCGACGTCATCCGCCCGCTCGACCGACCGCTCGATGCAGCCGGCGGCACCTGCGTGCTCCGCGGCAGCCTCGCCCCCGACGGGTGCGTGATCAAGCCGACGGCGGCTGATCCGCGGCTGCTCGTGCACACCGGCCGGGCGATCGTCTTCCGCGACTACGCCGATCTCAAGGCGCGGATCGACGATCCCGCCCTCCCCGTCACCCCCGACAGCGTGCTCGTGCTCCAGTCGGCCGGTCCGGTGGGTGCCCCGGGGATGCCCGAGTGGGGGATGCTGCCGATTCCGCAGCGCCTCCTCGCCGCGGGGGTCCGCGACATGGTGCGGATCTCCGACGCGCGGATGTCGGGCACGAGCTACGGCACCTGCGTGCTCCATGTCGCCCCCGAGTCGGCCATCGGCGGCCCGCTGGCGCTGGTGCGCGATGGCGACCTGATCGGCCTCGACGTGCCCGGCCGCCGTCTCGACCTGCTGGTGGAGGATGCGGAAGTAACGCGCCGCCGGGCCGAGTGGCGAGCCCCGCCGCGGCGCGTGCACCGTGGCTACGGGAGCTTGTATCTCGACGAGGTGACCCAGGCTCCCGACGGCTGCGACTTCCGCTTCCTCGAAGCGGGCCCCGACACACCCGAGCCCGACATTTTCTGATCGGCGCACGGGGAGGGCATGGCCGAAAAAGGGGCCGTTGCCCACTGTGCCGCGGCCGGGGCGAGTGTACGCTGTCGGTCCATCCAGAGGAGTTGCCATGATCACCGCCCCGCTCAGCCGCGACCACCTCGCCCGCTCCGTGATGGCCGTGCCGCCACTGGCCCGTGCGGCCGACGGCACGATCAGCGAGACGGAAAACGGCCGGATCATCCGTCATCTGGAGGCGGGGGGGGTGGAGCTGCTGCTCTACGGCGGCAACGCCAATCTCTATCACTTGCCCCTCGGGGAATACGACGACCTCCTCGCGCTGCTCACCCGCCTCGCCGGGCCGCGCACCCTCGTGGTGCCCTCCGCGGGGCCGACATACGGACTGCTCCTCGAGCACGCGCGGATCGTGCGGCGGCACTCCTTTCCCACCGTGATGGTGCTGCCGCAGCAGGGGATCACGACGAGCCGCGGCGTGGCGGAGGGGGTGCGGCGCTTTGTCGATGCGGCGGGCGTGCCCGCCCTGCTCTACGTGAAGCACGACGGCTTCATCGAGCCCGAGGATGTCGCCGCGCTCGATCGCGAGGGGCTGATCTCGGCGATCAAGTATGCCACCGTGCGCAGCGACCCGGCCGCCGATCCCTCCCTGCGCCGCCTCGTGGGGGTCGTCGATCCGGGGAAGATCATCAGCGGCATCGGCGAGCAGCCGGCAATCATCCATCTCCGCGACTTCGGCCTCGGCGGCTTCACCAGCGGCTGCGTGTGCGTGGCGCCGCGGCTCTCGCAGGCGCTGCTCGCCGCGGTGCGGCGCGGTGACTTCCCGGCGGCCGAGCGGATCCGGGATGTTTTCTCCCCGCTCGAGGACCTGCGCAACGCGATCAATCCGATCCGCGTGCTCCATCAGGCCGTGGCGAGCGCCGGCATCGCCGCCACCGGGCCACTCCTCCCGCTGCTCTCCACCGTCGAGGCGGCCGACGTGCCGCCGATCGCCGCAGCGGCGACGGCACTCTTGGCTGCCGACAAGCTTTCAGGGTGAGCGGGCGTTGCGGTTCTCTGCCCGGCGGGCGTTGCGGTTCGATGATCGGCGGGCGTTGCGGTTCTCTGATCGGCGGGCGTTGCGGTTGGCACTCTCGGGGCCGGATCGACTCCCCGGCCGCGTTCGTTCAGCCTGCCGGCGGTGCGCTCGCCGGAGGATCGACGCCGTCGTCGATCCGCGCGAGGGCCGCGCGGATCATCCGCAGCACCTTGCTCCGAGCCCGGTAGGCGGTGTTGATCTCGATCCCCAGTCGGTCGGCGACCGCGCGGCCGGAGAGGTGCTCGAGGGCGAGGAGGCGGAATGCCTCCCAGGTGTGGGGTTGGACACGCCCCTCCACCTCCGCCATCACGATCCGCAGCCGCTCGCCGTCGTACGCCTGCTCGATCCGGGCGATCAGCTCCTCCCTGGCAGGAACCGACGACACGACGGCGGCCACCGCCTCGGAGTCGGACTGGAGGGCGGTGTCAGGGGCGTCGGCATGCCAGTCGGCGAGGGCGGTGGTGACGATGCGCTTGAGATAGTGGCGAAACCGCCGTGCCGGATCGTAGTCAAACCTCGCTGACTGGCGCCAGAACCGTACCAGGACCGTCTGGGCGACGTCTTCGGCATCGGCGGCCTGCAGACCACGGGCCCGGCACCACCCCAGGATGGCAGACGAGTAGATGCGAACGAACTCATCCCAGGCATGATCGTCGCCCGGATGGTTGGTCAGCACATGGAGCAACGAAGCCCGCGTCGTGCACGGATCGTCCATCATCTGCCTCGCGTGACGCGCCGACCAGCCGCTCCGCCAAAGAGCGGATGGAAATCACCTCACGACCATGGAAAACCCATGGGGAGAAGATACCGGCACGCGAACAGCGAGCAACAGCGGTGCAGAATCTGGCTGAACCGATTGTCCCACGCCAGCCAGATGCAGTTGGTTCCCGACGTTGCCTGGCTCGGGCAAGACGTTGCCTGGCTCGGGCAATCAGCGAAACGTCCCGGCCCGGAGGTGCCTTTGAGCGACAAAACGCGGTTGCAGACTCATGGTGAGCAGCCCAAAGGCACCTCCGGAGGACCGCCGGAGCAGTCCCCACCCATCTATACTACCGTTCGACGGAAAACCTGACAGCGCGACGCCGGTTTTTTTCCGGGGAACGGCCCACGCACCGGGCGGGGGTGCCTGGGTGGTGGGCCAATCGGGCTGGATTCCCGGACAGGCTTCGAGCCCACGGAAGACGTGCCATGGCTGAGGCATCGACCGATCCATCCAGCGTGGCAGCCACCTGCCCCGACACCGACACCCTCCGGGCGTTCGTCGACGAGCGCCTCGACGAGGCCAGTGCCACCCGCGTGATCCACCACCTCTCCGGCTGCGGCCGCTGTGATGACGCTGTTGCCGAGCTCGGCGCGGCGGGTGTGGTCGCCGGTCTCGAGCGATTCGCGCCGGAGACAACCGAAATCAGTTTTGCCGACCGGCTTCGCGCCCAGCGGCCACAGCGGCGGCCGCTCCCCAAGGTCGCTCCCGTGATCCCCGGCCTGCGCGACCTGGATCCGGTCGGTCGTGGCGGCATGGGGGTCGTGTACCGCGGCACCGACACCGCCACTGGAGAGACGGTCGCTGTCAAGGTGCTGTGGTCGGTCGGCGGCCTGACCGACTCGGCCCACGCAAGGGCCCGGCGCGAGGTGGAGGCGCTGGGGCGCATCGACGATCCGGGTATCGTCCGCATCCTGCGCGCCGGGGTCTGTGATGGGGGAGCCCTCGAACCCGACGGTGTGCCCTTCATCGTCATGGAATGGGTCGATGGGGAGACCCTCCAGCGGCGGACGGGGCCCCGGGCCCTGGTCGCAGACGACGCGGCGCGCGTGGTCCGCGACCTGGCCCGAGTCCTTGCCCGAGTGCATGGCCTGGGTATCGTCCACCGCGACATCAAACCCGCCAACGTGTTTTTGATCCGCGCGGCGCTGACCAGCCTACCGTTGAGTCCGAAACTGGTCGATTTCGGCCTCGCACGCCACGACGACGGCCCGGGGTGGGACATGCTCTGCGACGTCGGGGGAACGCCCGGCTACATGGCTCCGGAGCAGTGGCACCGCGACGAGACGCTCGGGGTGATCGGGCCAGCCACCGACATCTATGGGCTCGGAGCGACGCTCTATTTCCTTCTCGTGGGCCGTCCCCCGACCGACGGCCGATCACCGTTCGGCGGCACCGCGGCGTTGGCGGTGTGGCCTCCCGAATGGCATGCGGCCGATCGACCGCCGATCGCGGTCGATCTCCGCACGATCGTCGAGAAATGCCTGCGGCCGGTGCCCCTCGATCGCTACGCCTCCGCGGGGGAACTGGCGGACGATCTCGGGCGGTTTCTCGGAGGGCTTCCCATCAGGGCCCGCAGGGCGGCCGTCTCCGAGCGGATCGCCACCTGGGTGGGCCACAATCAAGTCAAGGCAGTGACGGCGCTCCTCACGACGCTGCTCGTCGTGGCGACCACGACGGGGGCATGGCTGCACACGGTCCGGCTCGCGATGGCCAATCGAACCGCAACCCAGGCACGGGTCAGTGCCGAGGATTCCCTCCGCCGTCTGACCGGCACTTGGGTGGAGACGAAGCTCAGCCGCAGCTCAACCCTCGACCATGAGGATCGGTTATTCCTCGACGAGGTCCGTGATCTGTACCGTTCGTGGCCTTTTGAGCCCGACGCAACGGCAGCCCTGCGATTCCGGGCCGAGGGGCTGGGGAAAATCGCGCGGATCCTCAGCCGGGTCGCCAGTCCCGGCGAGGCCAGCGCCGTCTATGACGAGGCGATCACCACACTCGATGCCTTCGAGCAGCTCGTCGGCGACCGATCCGCGTTTGTCGGATTGCGCCTGTCACTCCTGCAGTCCGATTACCTCCTCTACTACTATTTCGACGGGTCGCCATCGAGCCGTCAGCTCCCGCGGCGAATCAGGAGGCTCCTCGATGATCCCGCCGCCCGGGACGCACGCTCCCCCGCCGACAGGAGCCGCGTGGTGCTTGCGGAGATCGATCTGGCGCTCGCCGAAGCCGCGTCGGAGTCCGCGACGGAGTCGACGGCCACTGGATCGGATCAGCAGCCGACGGCGGTGGTCGACCCGGAGGCATTGCTCCGCGAGATGGCGGTCCTCGAGGGTCGGGCACCCGATGACCCTGTCGTGGCGGAAAACCGCATCAAGGGACTGATGGCGGCGAGCTTCCTCGGTACCTCGGGAAGCGGCGCGGGTTCAACGCGCGGCCGGCTCCGCTTGGCTGCGGAGCTGGCGACACGGTGCCTGGATCGCTTTCACCCCCTCGAGGACCAAACGCGATTCCTCCGGCAGCAGGTCCTGGCCATGGCGAGGTTGTGCGATGTGGAACACGGCCAGGGTGACCACGCGGCGAGTGTCGCGACGGCCTGCCGGTTGCTCGAGATCACCCGTGAGCAGTCCGACTACGACACGACACTGGACCTGTTCTTCCGTGGCGAGCGCATCGAGGCGCAGATTCGCAGGGCCAAGGCATTGATTGCATTGGGCCGACCGGAGGCTTGCGACGCGGATCTCGTCGAGGCGATCGCCAGCGCGAGTCGTTCGGTGGCGGAACAGCCCGCGGTCTTCACCCATGCCGCCCGGCTCCTCAAGGTGCTCGGTGCCCGGGCGACGTCACTGATCGCGTTGGGACGGAAAGCAGAGGCCGCAGAACATGTTGAGCGGATCGGCGACGTGCTCCGCCCATGGCTCTCGTCCCCGGATCGAGGCGCGTGGGCACGCGAGACCATCAATCGCGTTCACACTGACGCCGGGCGCTTGCTGCTCGACGACGGAAAACCCGCCGAAGCGATCGCCCACTTCCGCAAGCTCCTCACGCTCGTGCGCCCCGACCGGCGGCGCGAGGCTGCCGACCTCCTCATGGCCGCCGCTGCCGCCGCCGGTCGCCACGACGTCGCCCGTGAGGCATTCCTCGAGATGATGAAAGACGAGCAGGTGCGGCGGGCGGTGTGGGAGCGCCTCGGGATCGACGGCGCGACATCGCCGGCGACGGCGGCCGTCACGGCTGACTCTGCCACGGCGGCAGCGGCCGGCACGGCCCCTCCGGCACCCTGACGGCCGCTCACCCCGCGCCCGGCTGCACCGTTTCGAGCGCTTCCCAACGGGCGTAGGCGGTCTGCAGCCGCTCCTCGAGCTCGCGGAGGCGGGCCTGCTCCGCGGCGATCATGTCGCGCGGCTGCCGGTAGTGCTCCGGGGCGGCCACGGCGGCATGGAGAGCCGCGACGTCGGCCTCGAGGCGTTCGATCAGCCCGGGGAGCGCGGCCAGTTCCTGCTGCTCCTTGAAAGTTAGCCGTCGCTTCCGCGTGGCTGTGGCCTGGGGTGCGGAAGGAGACGGCGCCGGCCGAGCGTCGCCTGCCGGTGCCCCCTCCGGCACGGTGGGCCGCTGCCGCAGCCAGTCGGTGTAACCGCCGGCATACTCCTTGACGGTGTGCGATCCAGCGACCGCCCCCCGGCCCGCCACCGGCTCGAACACGAGCGTGCTGGTGACGACATGATCGAGGAAGTCGCGATCGTGGCTCACGACCAGCACCGTGCCGGAGAACTCCACGAGCCGTTCCTCGAGCAGCTCCATCGTCTCCTGATCGAGGTCGTTGGTCGGTTCGTCGAGCACGATGAGGTTGGCCGGCTTGGCGAACAGCCGGGCGATGAGCACCCGGTTGCGTTCGCCCCCCGAGAGGAAGCGCACCAAGCCGCGGGCGCGCTCGGGGGTGAAGAGGAAATCGCGGAGGTAGCCGACGACATGCCGCGGCTGGCCGGCGATCCGCACCGTCTCCGACCCGTCGGCGACGTTGTCGGCCACCGAGCGGTCGGGATCGAGTTGTTCCTGGAGTTGGTCGAACCAGGCCACCTGGAGGTTCGTGCCGAGGCGCACTCTCCCGGCGGCCGGCTCCAATCTCCCGAGCAGGAGCGCGAGGAGCGTCGACTTGCCGACACCGTTGCGGCCGATGATCCCGATCCGGTCGCCACGCATCACGGTGGTGGTGACGTCGGCCAGCACGCGCCGTCCGCCGCGGTCGGCAGCCACCCCCTCGAGCGCCGCGACCAGGGCCCCGCTGCGCTCCGCCTCCTGGATGCGGAGGTTCACCGTGCCCACCGCCTTCCGCCGGGCCGCGTGGTCGCGCCGCATCGCCTCGAGGGCGCGCACACGCCCTTCGTTGCGCGTCCGCCGGGCCTTGATACCGGTGCGGATCCAGGCCTCCTCCTCGGCGAGCCGCTTGTCGAACAGTGCGGCCTGCTTCTCCTCGGCGAGCAGCGCGTCCTCCCGCCGGGCGAGGAAGGTGTCGTAGTCGCACGACCAGTCGAAGAGCCGGCCCCGGTCGATCTCGAGGATCCGCGTGGCGAGGCGGCGGAGGAAGGCCCGGTCGTGGGTGACGAAGACGAGCGTGCCGGTCCAGCGGCCGAGGAAGCGCTCGAGCCACTCGATCGCCTCGATGTCGAGGTGGTTGGTGGGCTCGTCGAGGAGGAGGAGATCGGGCTCGGCGACGAGCGCCCGCGCCAGGAGCACGCGTCGTTTCATGCCGGCGGAGAGGGTGGCGACGTCGGACGTGCCGTCGAGATCCATCCGTGCGAGGATCCGCGTCACCGCGCCGTCGCGTCGCCAGGCGGCGTCGTCGGCCGTCGCCGGGAGCCCCGACTCGACGACCGCGGCCACGCTGCCGGCCAGGTCGGCCGGCACGTCCTGCGGGAGGAGGGCGATCACCGTGCCGGGCGGCCGGGCAACCTCGCCGTCGTCGGCGGTCACCTGACCGGCGAGCAGCCGCATGAACGTGGGCTTGCCGGCGCCGTTGCGGCCGAGGAGACCGATCCTCTGCCCCGGTTCGATCACGCAATCGATCGCGTCGAGCAGCGGTGGACCACCGACGGAGAGCGACACCCCGCGGAGCGTGACGAGCGGCATGGGATTCCCGGGGTGGCCCGGCGGGGGCTGGGTTGTTGGACGGGGGCTGGGTTGTTGGGCGGGGGCGGTCGGTTGGACGGGGGCGGTCGGTTCAGACGAACGGATCACGTTGCGGCCGGCCGCGCAGGCCGTCGGCTTCGTGATCGGGCTGGCCCGTGGGAGTGAGGAATCGTTCCGCGGCGGGATCGAAGCGGAGCGGACGGCCGAGCATCCAGGCGATCGCCGCGGCATGGCAGGCGACGTGACTCTTCCGCATCACGGCGGCGTTGCAGGCGGCCGGCTGCCGCGACTTCACGCAGTCGAAGAAGTTGCGCGCGTGGAGGGCGGCGTCGGTGCCGGCAACCTTCCGCGTCGCCTCGCCGATCGCCGGTCGCAGCCCCTCGTCGGAGAGATCGGTGCCGCCGGCGTCGCCGGTCTCCACCCAGCCGGCGTCGCCGACGAACTTCACCGGGCAGGTGCCGAGCTTGGTGTTCCAGTTGGGCCCCCGGTCGCCGAATGGATCGGGGAGGAAGTCGATCACCAGCTTCACGCCGTTTTCGTAGCGGCAGTGGAGCGCTGTCGGCCGTGGATCGAACTCCACCGGTGTGGTGCCGTCGAAGCCACCGGCCCACTGGCACAGATCGACGGTGTGCGCGCCCCAGTCGAGGAGCTTGGCACCGGAATCGAAGTCGTGGTAGCCGCGCCACTTGCCGTCGACGTACTGCTGATTGAACGGGCGCCACGGTGCCGGGCCGAGCCACATGTTCCAGTCGCAGGTCTCGGGATCGGGGGTGGGTTGGGCGGGGAGCCAGTCGTTGGCGAGGACCGGCTTGTAGGCCGAGGCATGGAGCGTGTGGAGCTTGCCCAACCGCCCACTGGTCGCGAGCCGCACCGCGTCGATGAAGTTGGGCACGCTGCGGCGCTGCGTGCCCGCCTGGAAGATCCGGCCCGTGCGCTGGAAGGTGTCGGCGAGCTGTTGGCAGATATCGATCGAGATGCCGCAGGGCTTCTCGCTGTAGACGTCCTTCCCCGCCTCGGCGGCGAGGATCGACGCCGGCCCGTGCCAGCGGTCGCCCGTGGCCACGAGGACGGCGTCGATGTCGGGGCGCGCCAGCAATTCACGGAAGTCGCGGTGCAGCCGGCAGTCGGCGGTGCCGTAGTGGGTGTCGACCAGCGCCTTCCCGGCCTCGCGCCGGGAGCGTTGGACGTCGGCGATCGCCAGGCACTGCACGTCGGGGAGCGGCAACATCGCCCCGAGGACGTAGCGGCAGCGGGGACCGATCCCGATCACACCGAGCGTGATCCGCGCGCTCGCCGCCGGCGTGCCCGGCTCGAGCCCGAGGGCCCGCCCCGGAACGATCGTCGGCATGCCGAAGGCCAGGGCGCCCGCGGCTCCGGCCAGCAGGTCGCGGCGGGTGGGCCCGCGCTGGCCCCGGGAGCGGCGCGCGGAGGGGGCGTTGGCAGGCGCGGGGTGGGGGATCGCAGCATCAGGGTGGGCGGTCATCGGCGAATCCCAAAAGGCCCAAAAGGGAGGTTTCGTCCGGCGGGCGATCGCCACCGGGGACGGTGCGGGGCCTGGCCGCGCCGCCGGTACGGTATCCTGCCGGGTGAACCGCGGGCAACCGACCGCAGCCGGCAGCGTTGCGGCAGGCAGCCCAGTGGAGTGGCCATCAGCCACGCGGAGGAGCAGCGGATGGCAGGCGCGCATGGATACGGATGTCGTGCGGCGGTGGTGATCGCCGCGCTGGTCGTCGTTCTCCCCGCGATCGGTGCTCGACCCGGCACGGGCGGCGAGTCGGGCACGGGCGTCGAGTCGGGCACGGGCGTCGAGTCGGGCACGGGCGGCGCGGCCAACACCCGGCTCGTGCTCCGCACGCAACGGCCCGGTGCCGACGACGGTTCCTGGTGGCGTGCGGTCGACGCGCCGGCGGAGTGGCAGACGGCGGCGACGGCGGTGATCGTCTGCGACGTCTGGGACCAGCACCATTGCCGGCGGGCCGTCGAGCGGCTCGAGGAATTCGCGCCGCGGATCGCGCGGGTCTGCGACCGGATCCGTGCCGGCGGCGGGACCGTGATCCACGCCCCGAGCGACTGCATGCCCGCCTACGCCGACCACCCGGCGCGGCAGCGGGTCCGCGATCTGGTCGAGCGGCAGGAGCCGACGGGATTCGTGGCGCCACCCGCCGGCCGGTCGGCATGGTGCTCGGGGATGGCGGCCGAGGCCGGCGCGGAATACCCGCTCGACCAGTCGCTCGGTGGCGAGGACGACGATCCGGCGGAGCATGCCGCCTGGGCAGCCGAATTGGAACGGCTCGGTCGCAATCCGCGCATGCCCTGGAAAGCCCAGTCGCCGCTCGTGCCGATCGATGCGGCCGCTGATTATCTGACCGACGACGGTGCGGAAACGGCGCGCGTGCTCGCCGCACGCGGGATCCGCCAGGTGATCCTCGTCGGGGTCCACCTCAACATGTGTGTCCTCGGCCGCCCGTTCGGCCTGCGGCGCATGGCCGAGGCCGGCTGCCAGGTGGTGCTCCTCCGCGACCTCACCGACACGATGTACGACCCCGCCCAGTGGCCATGGGTCAACCACTTCACCGGCACCGAGCGGATGATCGACCATGTCGAACGGCACGTCTGCCCGACGATCACCAGCGACCAGATCCTCGGTGACGGCCCCCCCTTCCGTTCGCCGCGCGACTGCCGGCCGACCGTGGCGCTGGTGATCGCCGAGGAGGAGTACGGCAGCCACCGCACGCTCCCCGCTTTCGCGCGGCGGCGCCTCGGCGGCGTGTTTCGCGTCGTGGAGCACCACGTCGCCGCCGACGATCCGCACTCGATCCCCGGTCTGGAGCAGCTCGCCGGCGCCGACCTGCTCCTGCTCTCCGTGCGGCGGCGCGGATTGCCGCCCGGGCAGATGGCGGCCTTGAAGGTGTTCATCGCGTCGGGAAAGCCGGTGATCGGGATCCGCACGGCGAGCCATCCCTTCGAGCCGAAGCCGCCGGTGGCCGACCGCGAGACGTGGCCGGAGTTCGACCGCGACGTGTTCGGCATCGAATACACGGGCCACTTCGGCAAGGATGTCGCCTCGACGGTGCAGGCGGAGGCGGCCGGGCACCCGCTGCTCACCGGACTGCCAACGCAGGGTGCCCTGCCCCAGGTCGGTTCGCTGTACCGCATCGCCCCGGCCACGGCGGCGACGCTCGTGCTCGCCACGGGTCGGATCCCCGACGCACCCCCGCAGCCGGTGCTCACCGAGTTCCGTCGTCCGGATGGCGGCCTGTCGATCTACACCTCGGTCGGGCATCCCGACGACCTCGTCCGCCCGGAGGTGGAGAGGGTGCTCGTGAACGCGGTCCATGTCGCCCTCGGGCTCGCGCCGCCGCGCGACATCGACGATCGTGATCCCCATGATCCCTGGCTGCGCTGGGTGAGCGTCCGCCGCGACGGCGGGCCGTTTCCCCGTGCGGCTGACATCGCCGCACGGTTTCCGCTCCAGGGACGGCCCCTTTGGCTGCGGACCGTGATCGTGCCCGACGAGGATGCCGCGCGACGCGGGCTGACGCTCGAACTCACGCCGGGAGCCGGGGCGCGCCTTTCGCCGGCTGCGATCCAGGCGTGGTACGACGGGAGGCCGCTGGAATACCGACCTGCCGCCGGGGATGGCGCGCTATCGCTCGCCATCCCCGGCACGATCCTCACCCCCCACCGCCCCGGCGTGCTGGCGCTGGAATGCACCGGGCAGTCGGCCGCTGGCATCCTCTTCGGGGGCACGGCGCTGGTGCGCGGCGAAACGGGGCCGAGGCTTCCGCTCGACCGCTGGCAGATCCGCGTCGGCGATGAGGCCGGTCCGGGGTTCCGCGACATGCCCCTGCCGGCCCAGTTCGGCGGACCCGCCGACAGCGTCGTGCCGCTGGCCGACGCGCTCCCCGATGTGACAGGTGACGGGGTTCCGCCCCCCGCCGGGGCCGGCGGAGGCGGGCCGTGACCATCCCGGTGGACCGCGCCGATGTGATCGTGATCGGCGGCGGCGGGATGGGCAGCACCGCGGCCGCGGAGATCGCCCGGCGCGGCGCGCGGGTGATCGTTCTCGATCGATTTCCGCCGCCGCACGACCGCGGCAGTTCCCATGGGCAGTCGCGGCTCATCCGCCTCGCCTATTTCGAGCATCCCGACTATGTGCCGCTGCTCCGTGCCGCCTACCGCCGGTGGCGCGATCTGGAGGTGGCTGCAGGCCGCGCGCTGCTCACCGAGTCGGGGCTGCTCCTGGCCGGCCCGTCCGACGGCGAGGCGGTGCGTGGCACCCTCCATGCCGCGGCGGTCCATGGGCTGCCGGTCGAATGCCTCACGGCCGATGCGGGCAGGGTCTGGTATCCGCAGATCCTCCTGCCGCCCGACTGGCTGCTGCTCCACGAGCGCTGTGGGGGGTGGCTCCGGGTCGAGGACTGCGTTCGCGCCGCCCTCGATCTCGCTGTCGGCCATGGGGCACGGCTGGAAACCGGCGTCACGGTCGTCGATTGGCGGGCCGACGGCGACGGGGTGGTCGTCGAGACCGATCGCGGGCGGTATGCCGCCGCCCGGCTGGTGATCGCGGCTGGCCCGTGGGCGGGCGGACTGCTCCGTCTGCCGTCGATTCCACTGGTGGTGCTCCGCAAGGGGCTGTTCTGGTTCGCACCCCGTGCCGAGCATCGCGCCGGGCTTGTTGCCGGCGCGTTCCCCTGCTTCGCCTTCGACACCGCCGCGGGGTTCTTCTACGGATTCCCCGCGATGGACGGGGGGGGAGTGAAGGTGGCGGAGCACAGCGGTGGCGCCGTGGTCGAAGATCCGCTGACCGTCGAGCGGGGAGTCGATCCGGAGGAGCGGGCACGCGTCGAGGAGGTGCTCGCCGCCCGTCTGCCGGCGGCTCTCGGCCCGCTCGTCGCCTCCGCCACCTGCCTCTACACGATGTCGCCCGATGGCCACTTCATCCTCGGGCTCCATCCCGGGAATCCACGGGTGGCGGTCGCCGCCGGATTCTCCGGCCACGGCTTCAAGTTCGCCAGCGTCGTCGGCGACATCCTCGCCGATCTCGCTCTCGATGGCAGGACCGACCTCCCGATCGGCTTCCTCGCGCCGACGCGGTTCGCCGGCTGACCGGCACCGGCAGCCCCCCACTCCGCGGGAAAAATGGTCACCCGGACCGGCGGCACCCGAAAAAACTGCCCTCGGGTGATCGGCCCCGGGGAAGGTACCATCCTCCGCCCAGATCCCCCCGGGAGCGAAGCCGATGCAACGGGTGCCACTGTTGGTTGTCGCCGTCGCCGCGGCCGTCTGCAGCCCGGGCTGCCGCGGAACGCAGTTCGCGCGGATCGTCCAGCCGGGCGATCGGCTGATGATGGGCAGCCACCAGGCCGGTCAGGAGACGTTCCGTCCCCTGGTCAACGAGGCCGTGGCGAAACTCCTCGCCCGGCACTGCGAGGATCCTGTCCGCCAGGTGTCGTTCGACGGGGTCGAGGCGGTGCCGCCGCCCCGGAAGCGGATCTGCTTCGTCGGGGTGGAGAACACCAGCGCCGAGGAGATCGGTGATTTCAAGGAACAGGTCTACGAGATCATCGACCAGCGGATCCTGGAGAGCCAGCTCTTCGAATCGCTCAACCGCCGGGCCGTCGACGCCGGGCTGCGCGACAGCCGTCTCCGCCCCGACGAGCTCCTCGTGCCGGAGCGGATGCGCACCTTCGCCGCCACGATGGAGAGCCAAGGGCAGCCGATCGACTACCTGCTCTATGCCAAGCTCACGAGCGGCACCACGCAGTCGAACCGCGACTATCAGCGCGACTACCTCCTCACCCTCGAGCTGATCGACGTCCGCGACGGCGGCTACGACAAGCAGTCGGCGGAGATCTCCAAGGGATACCACCACAGCCGGTTGTCACGCTGGCGGGCGACCACCCCCCTCCAACGCGACTGACGGGAGCCGCGGCGATGGTGTGCCCGTCTGCCACGTGCGTCGTGATCCTCGCCGCGCTGCTGCCCTTGGCCACCGGCTGCGTCTCGCACGTCGCCCGGCTGGAGCCGGTGCGCGCCGCCTTCCACCGCGGCGACCTCGCCGAAGCCGAGCGGCTCCTCGCCCGGGATGCCGGGCAGCATCCCGAGGATGCGAGTGTGATCGCCCTCGACCGCGCCACGGTGGCGCTGGCGGAGGGGCGCCCGGCCGACGCCGAGCGGCTGCTGCGCGGCGTGCGCGACGAGTTCGACCTCCTCGAGACCGCCGATCCCGCCGCGGGGGTGATGATGCTCGCCCGCGACGACGTCGCGGCCGAGTACGCGGGGGAGGACCACGAGAAGGTGCTGATCCGGGCGCTGCTGGCCGTCGCCAATCTGCTCCAGGATGGCGACGATGCCGAGGCCTATGCCCTCCAGGTGGCGGCCAAGCAGCGTGCGATCGTGCTTGCGGCCGCCGGTGAGGATGGCACCAATCCCAAGGCCTCGTATCCCCAGGTCGCGTTCGGGTCCTGGCTCCGGGGCACGATCCGCGAGGCCACCCACCGCGACTACGACGATGCCGCCCGGTCGTATGCCGAGTTGGTGTCGTGGCAACCCGACTATCCGCGCGGTGGCGAACTGCTGGAGCGGGCCCGCGGTGGCCATCACTCCGCCCGTGGCCATGGCGTGGTGCAGCTCATCGCCCTGGTGGGACACGGCCCGTTCAAGGCCGATGCGGTGGAGGTGCCGTCGACGGTGTCGCTGGCGATCGCCGGTGATCTGCTCGCCGGCCCGTTCGCCGGCACGCTGCCGGCGGTGGTGGCACCGGTGCGGATCCCCCGGCTGCTGGCGGCGACGGGCATCGCCGCGGCGGTGGACGTGGCGGTGGACGGGCAGCCCAGAGGGCGGAGCGAGACCGTCACGAGCGTCTCGCGGCTGGCGCTGGCCCAGCACGAGGCCGTCCTGCCCACGATCGTGGCCCGGGCGATCGCGCGGCGGGCGGTGAAGTCGGGCGCCGTCTTCGGGGTGAAGCAGGGGTTGGGGCTCGACGGCACGCTGCCCGGCGTGGCCGTCGATCTGGCCGGGGTCGCCTGGCAGGCGAGCGAGAAGCCCGACACCCGCTGCTGGGGGCTGTTGCCCGACTCGATCCAGGTGCTCCGAGTGGAATTGCTTCAGGGGGACCACCGGATCGCGGTTTCCGCCATCGATGTCGGGGGCCGGCGCTTCGGGCCGATCGCCGACGTGCCGGTCACCGTGGCCGACGGGCGCACCACCTACGTGCTCGTGCAGGCGACCGATGCCGGCATCATCGGCCAGCCCGTGGCCGGCGGCCGTGGGCCGGGGGTCAACTGACGCGGGATGCCTCCAGAAACGCCTCCCACTCCCCCCGGGTCGGGAGCGATGGCTGCGCCCCTTCCCTGGTGGCGGCGAGTGCACCGGCGGCGGCGGCCCGGCGCACCGCCTCCCGGGGGGGGAGCCCCTCGGCGAGGCCGACGGCCAGCGCACCGGTGAAGGCGTCACCGGCCGCGGTGGAATCGATGGCCGTCACGGGGAACGGCGGCACGAACACCTCCCCATCCGCGTCGGCGACGACGGCCCCGCGGCTGCCCAGCGTCACGACCACCAGCCGCGGGCCCCGCGCGCGGAGCACCCGTGCCGCAGCGATGCCGCCGGCGACACCGTCCACGGCCCGGCCGCTGAGCCGGGCCGCCTCCGATTCGTGGGGCTTGAGGATCGTGACCAATTCGAGGAGCCCGGTGGGCAGGCCGTCCTCCGGCACCGGAGCCGGATCGAGCAGCACCGGCACCCCCGCGGCGTCAGCGATGCGCGCGGCGTGGAGGATCGTGTCTCCCGGCACCTCGAGTTGGAGCACGAGGAGCCGCGCGCCGCGGATCGCCTCCGCGGCGCGGTCGACATCGGCGGGCGAGAGCCGCGCGTTGGCGCCGGGGGCGACGGCGATCGCGTTCTCCCCCTGGCCATCGACGAGGATCAACGCCACCCCGGAGGCGGCGGCGGAGTCCTCGCGGCAGTGGTCGGTCGCGATTCCCTCCGCCGCATACGCCGCCAGCGCCGCCGCCCCGAACGGGTCGCGGCCGACGCGCGCCACGAACCGGACGTGGGCCCCGAGCCGCGCCGCCGCCACCGCCTGATTGGCTCCCTTGCCACCGGACGCCTGGAAGAAGCTCCCGCCGAGCACCGTCTCGCCGGGCTGCGGGATCCGCGGGCAGCGGACGACGAGGTCGGTATTGGCACTCCCGACGACGACGAGCGCCGCACCGGCAGGCCTCCGGCCGGTGGTCATCCGCGGCACCCGAGGTCGGCCATGATCCGCGCGGTGCCGTCGTGGGCCTCGGCCACCCATTCGACGATCCGTGCCGGGTCGGGGGCGAACTCGAGCTCCACGCTCACCGTGCCGTCGTAGCCGGTGTCACGGATCGCCGCGAGGTAGTCGGCGATCGGGGTCACCCCCCGGCCCGGCGGCAGGTCGCCGTGCACCTTGCCGTCGCAGTCGGAGAGGTGCACGTGCTCGATCCGGCCGGCGAGGCGGGCGATCTCCGCCGGCGGTGTGCGCACGATGTGGAGGTGGGAGATGTCGCAATTGGCGCGGACGGTATCGGGCAACCCCACCTCGTCGAGGAGCCGGAGCATGCTGTCGATCGAATTGACCAGCGACATGTGGAACGGCTCGAGTTCGATCGCGATCCTCACGCCGCACTCCGCGGCGTAGCCGCCGAGATGCCGGCAGGCGTCGACGGCGAGATCCCACTGCTCCTGCGGCGGCACGCACTCCTTCTGCCAGACGTATTCGCCGAGGACGAGCAGGAGGTTGCTGCAGCCGTACTCGGCGCAGAGATCGAGATGGGCCCGCGTGCGGTGGAGGTGGCAGTCGCGGATCGGCGGGTTCCAGTCGATGAGCCCGAGCGACACGCAACACAGGCTCACGATCGGCAGGTCGAGGTCGCGGCACACGGCGGGGATCAGCCGCCGCTCCTCGGCCGGCATCACCAGCGGATCGGCGAGCAGGTCGACCGAATCGAACCCCAGCTGCTTCGTCTGCTCGAGCCCGAAACGGGTGCCCTTCCCCGCCTGGGCGAACGCCGAGTTGATCAATCCCAGTCGCATCGTGAATCCTCCCCGGGTGGCTCAGGCCGTTCGTCAGCCGGGCCGATCGGCATCTTCGCCGATGATCTCCCGTGGGTCCACCGCGCGGTGTTCGCGGGCCGAGCGGTAGGCCGCATCGACGAGGGCCATCGTGAAGAGATTGTCGGCCCCGGTGCAGACGGCAGGCTCCGTCCCCTCGAGGTCGCGGAGCAACTCCGCCATCGGCCCGACGAAGGCGTCGGGGAACCAGGCCTCGGGCCAGCGCGGCCGCCGCCAGCCGCCATCCGTCGTCGTCCAGTCGAGTGTCGATGGCGTGTGGACCGGCCAGGCGGGCCAACCGATCGTGCCGAGAGCCATCCCGCGCGTGCCTTCGACGCGGAACCGCACGAACGAGTCCCCCTCCCCCCCCTCGCGTGCCGGCCCCGCCCAGACGTCCTCCAGGCTGGTGCAGACGAGCCCCGAGTCGTATTCGACGACGGAGGTGCAGATGCCGTCGGTGTGGGCGAACCGGGCCGCCGTGCGCGGATCGGTGCGCGTGGCGGTGAAGATCCGCCGGGGGTCGCCGAACCAGCCGCGCAGGCAGTCGAGATGGTGGATCGACATGATCCGCAGCGTCACCCACCCCTGGCGCTCCTGCCAGGGCATCCAATGGGGAATCGCGCGCATCTCGATCGTGGCGAGCACCGGCGCACCGAGCGTGCCTTCGCGGAGCAGCGTGCGGCAGGCCGCCACGGCATGGTCATGGCGCATGTTCTGGTTGACGACGAGCGTCGTGCCCGCGGCGGCGCAGGCGCGCACCACGGCCGCCGCTTCGGCATGGCTGCCGGCGAGCGGCTTCTGCGCGAGGATGCCCCGCACGTGCGGCCGCGTCGCGGCGGCGCGGATGATCCCCGGCTGCACGTCCGGCGGCACCGCCACGTCGATGACGGCGATCCGCGGATCGTCGAGCAGCGCCTCGACGGTGGCATGGACGCGCGGGATGCCGTGGCGGGTGGCCACCGCCTCGGCTGCCTCCCGCCGGCGGGAGGCGATCGCGGCGACAGTGAATCCCGCCTGGCGGTAGGCCGGCAGATGGCAGTCGGCCATGATGAAGCCGGCGCCGATGCAGCCGATCGGCGGGCTGCGGTCGCGGGGGAGCGGCGGCAGGTGATCGGGAACGGAGGAGTCGGTCATCGCGGTGGCTCCCGTTCACCGGCCGTCGGCCGACGGCGCCCGCGTCGAGTGGTCACGGTTCGCCTCCAGCCAGGCGACGTCGGCGGTGGAGTCGGCGAAGCGGCGGATCCCGACGGCGCGGATCCGTGCGTCGGGGACGACGTCGAGCGGCGTGTAGCGCGGGTGGTGCGATTCCTTGTAGGGGTCGTTGCGCGCCGCGTTGTAGCAGCAGATCATCGACCAGCGCGGCTCGTCGGAGCGGTTCATGTCGGAACGATGGAGCAGATTGGCGTGGAAGAAGATCGTGTCGCCCGGCTCCATCTCGCAGTGGACCAGCGGCAGGCGCTCGAGCGCCGCCTGCACCCGCTCCATGTCGGCACCGGCCTGATCCCCCGACTGGAGATGGTCGATCCGGCCCAGCTCGTGCGACCGGGGGATCACCTGCAGGCATCCGTTGGCACGCGTGGCGCCATCGACGGCGATCGAGGCGCTGGTGAGCAGCGGCCAGAGCACGCCGTTGCGGTACCAGTAGCCGTAGTCCTGGTGCCAGGCCCACGCTCCGCCCACCTTCGGATCCTTCATGATCATCTTCGAGTGGTAGTGGTAGACCTCGCCGCCGAGGAGCGCCTCGGCCGAGCGCACGATCCGTTCGCAGCGGGCGAACATCCCGTAGATGCCGTCGCCGGGATGGTTCCAGAGGGAGAGCCGCACGGTGCCCCCCTCGCCGTCGGCACGGCCGAACGCGTGCCGGTCGAGCTCGCGGTCCTCCTTGGCGGCGCGCCGCAGGAGGTCGATCTCGTCGGGGGCGAAGAACCCGCGGGCGATGCAGTAGCCCTCGCGGTGGTATTCGGCGATCTGGTCGGGCGTGAGCATGGCGGTGGATTCCCCGGGGATTCAGCGGCTCGGGCGGAGGTGTCGGTCGAACCAGCGGCCGAAGTGGACGAGATCGAAGAGCATCGTCGGCCAGCCATGGCCGCCACCGCGGTGGACCACGAGCTCGACGACGGCGCCGACCTCACCGGCGCGGGCCCCGAAGCGCTGCGACTGATCGAGCGGCACGAGGGTGTCGGCGTCGCCATGGTAGATGAGTATCGGCGGGAGGGCGGGAGAGACGAAGAACAACGGCGACAGCTCCCGCCCCGTGACCCGCCAGCGCTCGAGATCGACCGGCTCCTGCTCGAGGGCCGCACGGAAGCTCTTCGGCGGGCCGCCGTCGCCGGGATTCTCGGTCGAGTCGCCGAGGTCGAGAAAGTCGGTGACCGGGTAGAAGATCGCCACCGCCTGCACGGCGCTCGACTGGCGATCGACTGGGTCGTCCGCCGCCGGGTCGCCGGGGGCTCCCTGGGTGGCGATCATCAGGGCGAGGTGGCCGCCAGCCGAGCCACCGGTGACACCGATCCGCTGCGGATCGATGCCGTATTCGCCGGCATGGGCGCGGATGAAGCGCACGGCGCGGTGGGAGTCGGCGACGATCTCCCGGATCGTGGCGCGCGGCTGCGACACGTGATACACCGGGAAGACGGTGTATCCGCGCCGCAGCAGCGGGGCGAGGACGATCGGGTTGGAATCCCCGGGGCCGCCCGACCGCCAGCCGCCGCTGGTGAAGTAGACGATGCCCAGGCCATTGGGCGACGAGGGGCGGACGACGTCGAAGTGGAGCGGCGCGCCATGCCGGGTGCCGTAGACCACTCCCCGCTCGACGGTCGAGGCGGGATGGTAGTAGGCCCACGCGGCGGCCACGACCAGGCCTGCCAGAGCCGCCAGGCCGAGGAGCCCGAGGAGGAGCCAGGTCAGCACGCGCAGCACCGGCCGGCCTTGACGGCGGCGTGGCGGCGCCGGCGTCGGGCCGTCACCGACCGGGGCGTGGCCGCTGGAAAACGGGCTCACGGCCGGCGGATCAGGGTCGCCGTCGGTCGGGTGGTCGTTCGTCACGGCTGGCCTGTATCGATGAGGGGATTCCCGGCGCCGTCCCCGGGTGGGGAGTCAGTGGAACGTCGAGGGGCAGACGAGGTCGGCGCGGGAGATCGCCGTGATCGGCTTGCCGTCGGCCCCCGTCTCGTGGCTCGAATACCAGATTACCGTGCGGCGGCAGGTCCCCCTGGCCGCCGCGCCGTCCGGGCGTGAACCGCGGAACGGATCCCGGAGGACCACGCCGACATCCTGGTCCGCGGGCCCCGTTCCAGCCGTTCCTCGAACCGGTCCTCGTTGGCCAGCTCCACGGTGGCCCGCTCCGGGTGATGGTATCGTGCCGGTGTCGCACAGCCGCCGGGAGGATGCCATGCAGGTTGAACGGGTGAAATACGTGATCTGGGCCGCCGATTTCGACCGGGCGGTGCGTTTCTGGGCCGAGACGTTCGCCGGGCAGGTCCTGAAGCGGAATCCGGTGATCGCCGAAGTCGAGATCGCCGGGGCGGTGATCGGCATCCATTCCGGCGGCGAGGGCAAGCGCACCTGGACCGGGATCAGCCTCCAGGTCGCCGACGTGATCGCCGCGGCGCACGAGGTGGTCGCGGCCGGCGGCACACTGGTGCGCGAGCCGGAGCCGGAGAACGGCGAGCCCCCGCACCTCGCGATGTGCACCGACCCCGACGGCAACGACTTCATGCTCACGCGGCGCCGCGCGGCAGCTCCGGCCCCCGGGGCCACCTGAACCCACCATGCCCAACAGCCTGTGGCCAAAGTCCATCCCTGGCCTTTGGCCACCCGAAACGCTGCGCTTTTCAGGGGCGCTGCGCTCCCGGCACCGGATCCCTGCGGTGCAGCAGGCTGTTTATCCGCAGCCTGCCAATTATCCGCAGCCTGCCAAGACCGGTGGCGGCCGGCGGGGAACCGCCGCGCGGCGGGGGTCAGTCCTCCGGTTTTTCCCCCTCCGGGGCCATCTTCACCAACCGCGGATCGAACCTGGCCACCGTCTCGACGAGGTCGGCCTGGGCGGCCATCACCGCGTGGATGTCTTTGTAGGCGTGCGGCACCTCGTCGATGCCGGCGCTGATCAGCCGCACCCCGCGCTCCTCGAGGAGCGGCTTGACCTCCTTCCAGCGGTAGGTCTCCCGGGCCTTGGTGCGGCTCATCCGGCGGCCGGCGCCGTGGCTGGCGGAGTCGAGCGACGCCGCCAGCCCACGGCCGCGCACGAGGAAGCCGGGGGCGGCCATCGATCCGGGGATGATGCCGAGGACCCCGGCGCCGGCTGGCGTCGCCCCCTTGCGGTGGACGATCACCCGGCGGCGCACGCCGTCGATCACGTGCTCCTCCTCCCAGGCGAAATTGTGGTGGTTCTCGACGTCGAGGATCACCCGGGCCCCGAGATTGGCGACGACGTGGCGGTGGATGCAGGCGTGGTTGGCGGCGGCGTAGCGCCCCATCAGGTTCATCGCCGCCCAATACTCCTGCCCCGGGGCGCTGTCGAGCGGCAGCCAGCCGAGATGCCGCATCGCACCGGGCAGGTCGCGGCAGCGGTCCAGCGCCAGGCGTGAATAGTGGTTGCAGACGGCGGCTCCGGTGCCCCGCGACCCGGAGTGCGAGAGGAGCGCGAGATAGGTGCCGCCGGTGGCGAGGCCGAGTGCGGCTGCCTCGGTGGCATCGACCGTGAACGTCCCGAACTCGACGAAATGGTTGCCGCTGCCGCTGGTGCCCAGCTGCAGCCGGGCCTTGTCGCGGTGTTTGAGCGTGACCGGCGAGACGCTCCAGTCGTCGTCGAGGACCGGATGCTCGCGTGGCCGTGTGCGCCCCGGATCGCCACGCTTGCCGAACTCGGCGCCGACACCGAACCGGGTTTCCGCCTCGAGCGCCGCCGTGAGGCGCTCGGGCTTCGTGTCGAGCCACTCGGGTGGCAGATCGATGACGGAGAGCTTCATCCGGCAGGCGATGTCGACGCCGACCGCATAGGGGATCACCGCCTGCTCGGTCGCGAGCACGCCGCCGATCGGCAGGCCGTAGCCGACGTGGGCGTCGGCCATGAGCGCCCCGGCGGCGGCCACCGGGAGCCGCATCGCCGCCTCCATCTGGGCGACCGCGTCGGGTTCGAGGCCGGTGCCCCATTGCCGCCACGGCAACGCCACGTCGCGTGGGCGCGTCGCGGTGGCGCCGGCAGCCTCGGTGGCACGGAGGTCGCACAGTGCCAGCGCCAGCGGGCCGAAGCAGGGGTCGTCGCGGAACGACTCGGGGGTGGCGACGATCCCGGCGAGGACCCGCCGCACCTCCTCGGTGGGCCGGCCCTGCCGCCGCGCTTCGCCGACGAGCCAGCCGGCCCGGGCGACGAGCGGGGCGGGGAAACCCATCCGGGCGAGTGACTTGGCGTTCATTTCCGCAGCTTACCGCGCCCGGCTCCGGCACCGTTGCCGGCGGCGTTGCCGGCGGCGGGGCGACGCGCCACACTGGGCGTTGTGCAGGTGGTTCCCCATTCCCTTCGCTGGAGGCTCTGGTCATGCGATCACGGACACGGCCCGGAGAGCGATCGACCGGTGGTGGCGGGCTTGGTGTGAGCCGCCGCGGGCTCCTCGGCGGCGGCGTGGCTGTCGGGCTGTCGGCGCTGGGTTGGTCGCGGGCCCTGGGGGCCAACGAGCGCGTGCGGATCGCCTCGATCGGCTGCGGCGGCAAGGGATTCTCCGATCTGCTCGACACGGCCAAGAGCCCGCACGCCGAGGTCGTCGCGCTGTGCAACATCGACGAATCGAAGGCCCACCTCGGTGCCGCCGCCGAGAAGTTCCCGATGGCGAAGACGTTCACCGACTGGCGGCGGCTGCTCGACGACGCCGGCACGCTCGACGCGGTGATCGTCTCCACGCCAGACCACATGCACGCCGCGCCGTCGTTGGCGGCGATGCACCTCGGCAAGCACGTGCAGTGCCAGAAGCCGCTCACGCACACCCTGTTCGAGGCCCGGCAGCTGCGGCAGGCGGCCGAGCGTTTCAAGCTGGTCACCCAGATGGGCAACCAGATCCAGTCGCATCCCGCCTACCGCACGGCCGTGAAGCTGGTCCACGACGGGAAGATCGGCGCGGTGAAGGCCGTGCACTCCTGGCAGGCGGGGGGCATGCCCTGGCGGAAGCTCGACGACCGCCCCGCGGGCGCGGCCGACGTGCCCGCCGGCGTCCATTGGGACGAGTGGCTCGGCGTGGCCGACACGCGGCCGTTTCAGCCGGAGATCTACCACCCGTTCAATTGGCGCGCGTGGCAGGAGTTCGCCAACGGGCAACTCGGCGACTTCGGCTGCCACATCCTCGACCCGGTGTTCATGGCCCTCGGCCTCACGGCGCCGCTGTCGGTCCGCGCCGAGGCGACACCGATGAACCGCGAGGTGTGGTACACGAAGTCCACCGTCCGCTGGCTCTTCCCCGGCACGCCGCGGACCGCCGGCCCGACGATCGAGGTCACCTGGTACGACGGCCAGGGCCACAAGCCGGCGCTCGACGTCCTCGGCCTCACGGCCGCCGACCTGCCCGCCGGCAAAGACGGCGCCGAGGGCACGCTGCCCAACTCGGGATCGGTGCTCATCGGCACCACCGCGAGCCTCGTCGTGCCCCACGTCGGGATGCCGTATTACGTGCCGGCACAGCGTTTCGCCGACGTGACGATCGAGCCGGAACCGGCCCGCGACCACTACACGAGTTGGATCGACGCGATCCGTGGCACCGAGCGGACGACGAGCCACTTCGGCTATGCCGGGCCCCTCACCGAGACGGTCCTGCTGGGCACGATCGCCATCCGTCATCCCGGCGCGCTGTTGGGCTGGGATGCCGACGCGATGGCGCTCACCGGCGCTGCCGGGGCCAGCGGCCTGCTCACGAAGGGCTACCGCGGCGGATGGCAGCCGGCATGGGTGTGAGGCGGGCACCGCCGGGTCGACGGCGGGCCGCCGCGGCTTTACGCCCGCTCCGGCCCGTCCTATCCTGCCGTGAGGGGGCTCCGATGGCCGTCATCGGGGACGCCGATCGCGTCGTGGCTCGAGCAGAGTTGTCATGGCACGCACGGGTCGATTCGCGCTCGCCCTTCCCATCGTGACGGCCCTGCTTGCCGGGTGCGGCCGTTCCCCTCCGCGGGGCGCCGGCACGCCGGCGGGTGGCACGGCACCGCCGGCGACTACCGCGGCGGCGCCGGCGGCCCCGGTCGCCGCTGCGGCCCCCAGCTGGTTCACCGACATGTCGGCTCAGGCGGGGGTCGCGTTCACCCACCACTCGGGTGATTCTTCCGAGAAGCCATTCCCCTCCGCCAACGGCAGCGGGCTGGCCGCGTTCGATTACGACCTCGACCGGCTGCCCGATCTGCTGCTGGCGACCGGCAATCCATTTCCCGTCGTTCCGGCCACCGCTCCCCATGCCAACCGCTGCTACCACAATCAGGGCGGCTGGCGCTTCGTCGAGGTCACCGACCGCACCGGCCTCGGCCACCGCGGCTACAGCCATGGGGTGACTGTCGGTGATTACGACGCCGACGGCTTTCCCGACGTGTTCATCACCTGCTTCGGCCCCGACGTCCTCTACCGCAATCTCGGGGACGGCACGTTCGCACAGGTTGTCGCCGGCGTGGAGGGGGACCGCTGGAGCTCGAGCGCCGCGTTCTTCGATGCCGATGCCGACGGCCTCCTCGATCTCTATGTCTGCACCTACGGACGGTGGTCGCCGGAGCACAACCCGTACTGCGGTGACCGGCAGCGCGGGGTGCGCGTGTTCTGCAGCCCGCTCACGGTGGAGGGGGAAGCTGACGCCCTGTTGGTGAACGCCGGTGACGGGGCGTTCCGCGATGCCACCGCTGCCGCCGGGCTCACCGGTCCACCGGGCCGTGGGCTCGGGGTGGTGGCGGCCCGGCTCGACGACGACGACACGGTCGATCTCTACGTCGCCAATGATCTCAATCCCAACCACCTGCTCCTCGGCGGCGGTGACGGGCGGTTCCGCGATGCGAGCGACCTCTCCGGCACCGCCTACGACGGCCTCGGGCGCGTGAAGTCGAGCATGGGGGTGGACGCGGCCGACACCACCGGTTCCGGCCGCTTCGACCTGGCGGTCACCGACTTCGAGCAGGAATACAATCTCCTGTTCAGCAACTCCGGCGGCGGGGTGTTCAGCGACTCGAGCGAGCGCAGCGGCTTCGGCCCGCCGAGCCTCCCGCTGGTGAGCTGGGGCGTGCAGTTCGCCGACCTTGACCTCGATGGCCTGGAGGACGTGGTGATCACCAGCGGGCACGTGGGAGACGAGCGGCAGAAAGCGGCTGGCACGTCGGCCCTCCGGCAACCGGGGCTGGTGCTCCACAACCGGGGAGGCCGATTCGTGGCCGTGCCCGACGGCATCGCGGGGAGCTACTTCCAGGCGCGCCATCAGGGCCGGGGGCTCGTCGCCGCCGATCTCGACGGCGACGGCGATGCCGATCTTGCCTTCAACCATCGCGACGAACCGGCGGCCCTTCTTCGCAACGACGCGGGCGTCGGGAGCGCCGCCGGGCAGACTGCCGGAACGCCGCTGCTCGTGCGGCTGGTCGGCACGCGCAGCAACCGCGATTGCGTCGGGGCGATCGCCCGGGTCGCCGGGACGGGCCCGCGGCAGACGCGCCAGGTGAAGGGGGGCGGTGGCTACCAGTCGGCCCGTGACCCGCGGATCGTCTTCGCGGTGCCGTCGGCGGCGACCTCGGTGGACGTCGAGATCGAGTGGCCGCGCGGTGGCCGCTCCGCCGCTGAAGGCCTGGTCGGTGGAAGTGAGTATGTCGTCATCGAGCCGGCGACGGACGGCGCGGCGGCGACGATCATCGACGTGGGGAGGCTGCGATGATCGACCATGGCGGAGCGCGGCGGTCGTGGTGCCGTCCGCAGGGGGAGCCGCGGGGTGCCGTGCGCGCACACGCCGCCTTCGTCGTCGTGCTCATGGTCGTGGTCGGAGGGGCCGGGGGATGCAGCCGGCCGGCCCCCGTGCCGGCTGGCAACGCGCCACCCCCTCCCGCGAACGCCGCCGCCGGATCGGCGCGCGGCGGCGGGCAGGAGAGCGGTTCGCGGGCAGCGCGGGGCGGGGATCCCCAGATCCCGGCCGCCGGGAGAGGACCCCGTGCCCCCGGCAGTCAGCTCGGAGGGGTCGTGCCGGTGTTCAACGACGTCGCATCCGCGTCGGGGATCGACTTCACGTACGACCGCGACGTCGTGCCCGGGCGTTGGCTGGTCGTCGAGGTGATGGGGGGCGGATGCGCGTGGATCGACTACGACCGGGACGGCTGGCTCGACCTGTTTCTCACCAACGGCGGGCGGATCGAATACGACCGCGGGCCGGCGCGCGACGCACCCGACCATCTCTATCGGAGCAACGGTCGATCCGCGGACGGGCGGGTGACCTTCACCGACGCCACGCTGCCTGCGGCGGTCGGTGATCCGGGGTACGGTCAGGGGGTCGCGGTCGGCGACTACGACGCCGACGGATTCCCCGATCTCTACCTCGCCAATTACGGCCCGAACGCGCTGCTGCGGAACATGGGCGACGGGACCTTCGTCGACGTCACCGGCCCGACCCGGGTGGGGGACGACAAGTGGGGCACCGGCGCCGTCTTCACCGATCTCGACTTCGACGGGATCCTCGACATCTACTGCACGAATTTCCTCGACAACATTCCCGCCAACGCGCGGCCGTGCTTCGTCGGCGCCCAGGTCGTGGGGGCGACGGAGTACACCGAGATGGAGGGCTACTGCGGTCCCGGCAACTACA
>SXGQ01030655.1_pt1 | contig 43255 bp, 45 predicted proteins | sample 3178371 | NCBI WGS metagenome assembly SXGQ01 (sample SAMN11356859, study PRJNA531348) | freshwater metagenome | isolation source: freshwater sample F1-20 | place: China: Fuxian Lake, Yuxi | collected 2017-12-25
TCCAGGGTGCCGCGAGCCGGGAGTCGGTGACTATCACCCGATGACAATGCCCGAGCTAATCCGGTGGTTCAGGTTCCTTTCCGCTCGCCTGCGTCACGTCCGCGTGCTGAATGGGGATTGGAGGCGCGCCGTCACGACGGGGGCGGCACACACGCTGCCCGTCCGTCAGGGGGATGGTCCGTGCGGTGTGTTCCTCGACCCGCCCTATGGAGACGTCCGAGCAGCTGATCTCTCCGCGGAGGACTCGCTGACGGTCGCCAGCGATGTCCGCGAGTGGTGCATCGCCAACGGGGACGATCCACGATTCAGGCTCGTCCTCGCAGGCTTCGACACCGAGCACGCGGACCTCGAGGCGCGCGGGTGGCGCGTCGTCGAGTGGTTCAAGCCCGGTTTCTTGAAAGGCGGGATGGCGCAGCAGAACGGAGATGGGCACAGCCAGCATCGGGAGCGGCTCTGGCTGTCGCCCCACTGTCTCGGCGCCAGGCAGGCGCAGGGGTCGCTGTTCTAGCGCGACTGCCAGGTCTGGGACGGGACGAGCGAGAGCCCGTCGATGGCCTCGCCCGCTTCCAACGCCTTCTTGGCGGCCTCGGCCATGGTGATCTCGGCCTCGATGGCGTCGAGGATGGCGCTGGTCGTGGTGTCCCAGCAGAGCGCCATCGGCATCTCCTCATGTTCCCTCGCATACCACAACACCGCCATCGACGACCACGCCGCCACATCCAACGCCATCGCAGCACCCTTTGCGTTCGACGCCTTCGCAGCCGCATCTTTCGCAGCCTCCACCGGCGCCTTCTCTGCGTTCGTAGCCTCCGCAGCCGCCGCCTTCTCCGACGCCGCAGCCGACTTCGCCGCAGCCGCCGCCTCTGTCGCCGCCCTCGCAGCAGTCGCCATCGTAGACTTCGCCGCAGCATCAGCAGATACCGTTGCTCCCCATGCTTCCACTTCGGCTGACCGCCACTCGCTCACGGTCACGGTCCCCACTGGCCGCTGCAGCAGTTCCACCACAGGGTCCACGACATCCGGCGCATGTGGTTGCACGACACGCATGAGCGCGACAAGCACACCGTGAAGCGCGCGGTGCCACCCAGCGGCGTTGAACACATGCCACCTCGCAGCGAGGTCGGCGTACTTGCGAACCATGGGCTCCCAGGCATCGGCGGACCCGCGTACGTCCATCAACGGTGTGAGCATCGCCAACCACGGCGGCATCACCTCGGCGGGGCAGTCGTTCCAGTCCCTCGACTTCGCGGTTTCTGGGGAAAGTGCCGCAATCAGACTCACATATCCGTAGCCTTCACCCCATCCACGTCGGAAGAGGGTTCCGCGCTCGAGGTGAAGAAGGATCGGTGAAGTGGTCATCGGTGGGTCATTGGCCTTGACGATCTCGGCCTCGATGGCGTTCAGGACGCCGAGGGTGATGCGGTCCCAGGCCGCCGCCATCGCCTTCGCCCACGCATCTGTATCCACCCTCGCGATCACCGTGATCTCCGTGATGACCGTGGCCACCGCGATTGCCTCCATCGCCATCGCCACCGATAACGATGGCGACACCCTCGCCTCAGCCGCCAACGCCATCGCCTTCGCCGCTTCCGCCTCCACACATGCCTCTCTCACCCTCGCCGCAGCCGCCTCCATCTTCCACTGATAGCCCGGCATTATCCCCTCTGGATTCCGCAGAAGGTCAATCACATTGACAAAGACAACGGGCAGATGAGACGGCTCGACGCAAAGGATCGCGCAGAGCACGCGACGAAGCGCACGGTGCCATGCCGCTTTGTCGAGGACGTGCCACCTCGCAGCGAGGTCGGCGTACCGTCTCACCATGGGTTCCCAGGCAGCGTCGGACCCGCGTCCGTCCATCAACGGCGTCAGCGCAGCCAGCCACAGCGGCATCACCCAGGAGGGGCAGGCGCCCCAGTACCTGACCGTCGCGACGTCAGGGGCCAGCGCGGAGAGCAGGAAGGCGCGTTCATAGCCATCGCCCCAGTCGCGACGGAGGAGGGTCCCACGCTCAAGGTGGAACAGAATCGGGGAAGGGGTCATCGCATCCTCCTGTTCAGGCGGCGTCGGAGTTCCTCGACCCGCGCGTGGTAGGTAGTCCGCTCGGAGATCCGGCAGGCGCCGAAGATGTCGGCGGCACTGGCAAGCATGAGGTCGAGGCGGGTCACCTGGGGTCCTCGTAGAGCAGCGCGCGGAAGATGTCCGCCTCGCGCAGGGCATCGGGAAGAGCACGATGTTCGCCACCCGAATGGATGGCGTGACCACGTTCCTGGCACCACGCAGCGGCCTCAACAGCCCGAGGCCACTTTGAGGTCCCATCGGGGTGCTTCGGCAACCGGCCCGGTGAGAGGCGGTCGATGGCGGCGTGGGACCACAACTTCAAGCACCCCGCGATCGGGGGCAGCGGCCACGCGGTCAGGAACCGTGCGTCGAAGTCCACGTTGTATGCGGTCCACCGCTCAGGACGGTGCTTCTGGAGCCATGCGTGGAACCACTCCTCAACGGCAGCCCGCTCCTCACCGCCGCCACGCCTGAGCTCGTCACCGATGTCGGACAGCGCCAACGCCGACGCCACTTCGGGTGCCTCAAGGACCCATCGAGCGGTGCGGATCAGGGCGCTGAACGTCGGTCCACGCCACGCTGGGTCCGCGGTGTTCACCAGCGTGGCACCAATCTCCGTCAGGCGAATAAGATGCTGTGGAGTCTTCCCGGGGAGGCCCGTGGTCTCCGTGTCGATGACGGCGACGATCATGCTGCACCATCGAGCGACCGGAGCGCGGCGCACACCGCCAGCAATCCATCGGTCGCGGCTCGCAGGGCAACCGCGGCATCCACGGATGCGACCTCGGGGACCTCGACGGATGCCAAGGCGAGCGCGTAGGCGGCCAACTTCACGGCGTCGGGACGCAGCGCATCAGCACGGGCCTTCCGCTCCGCTTCCGCCACCCGCTCAGCCTCGGCCTCATCGGCGCGCCGCTGCTCCTCGCGGATGGCAGCGAGGCGCTCCTCCTCGGCCTTCCGTTCTGCTTCCGCAGCGGCTTCGACTGCCTTCACACGCTCGCGTTCGACGCGCTCTGCCTCGGCCCTCTTCGCAGCCTCGGCTGCCTCCAGCGCGGCAACCCGTTCGGCAAACACGCGCTGCTCTTCGGCAAGGGCAGCGGCCTTCGCCCGGAGTTCCGCAGCAGCCTGCTCCTTCTCACGACGCTCGGACTCCTCGCGCGCTGAGCGTTCCGCCGCCTCGCGGGCGCGCTCCTCCTCCAGGGCCCGACGAGCCTCGTCCAGGCGGGCGCGCTCCGCAGCAGCACGCTCTTCATCAAGGCGCCGCTGTGCCGCAAGGTCGGCCTCGGCCTTCGCCCTGGCGGCGGCGAGGAGGCGGCGCTCTTCCTCCAACCGAAGTTCCAACTCCTCGGCCTTCCTGCGTTGTTCCGCGAGTTCCTCCTCGGCCTTCGCCCTGGCCTCGGCGGCAACGCGCTGCCGCTCCTCCTCGGCCTTCCGCTCGGCGGCAACGCGGCGCTCGGCCTCGAGGTCGTCAATGGCAGCGGTGAGCGGGACTTCGATGGCTCGCAACTTGGCGTCGAGCTCCGCCGCCGCCGAGTCCACGCGCCGGCCATAGGCAAGCGCGTCGGCTTTGAGTTCCTTCCTCCGCTCCTCGATGGAGCCGCAGACCTTGCGGACCTTGTGCCGGGCCGAGCGGACGAGGCTCTCACCGCCGTCCTCGCGGATCCGCGCCGGGAGTGCGGCACACTCTTCGGCAATCCGTTCGATGTCAGCGAGGACCACGGGGTAGTGGATGATCGGGTAGGTTTCGATGGTCTCCATGGCCGTCACTCCTTCTGCGCTGCTGGGTCGGCCTTCAACGCACGCAACACCCGCTCGACTGGGCGGCGCCGTGGCAGTTTGATCTCCACCTTCACGTCAGCCTCGATGTCGGGACTGCCAAGGATGCGGATGCCAAGTTCCTTCTTCGGGCCGAGTTGCACCATCTCCGCGCAGAGCTGGACGCGCTTACCTTTCCAGGCCGCCATCACCGGACCGAAGAGCGCCTTCAGGCACTCGGCGTTGGTGCGGTTCAGGACCCATGCCCGGCCATCGACTTGGTCGAAGTACACAAGCGGTCGCTCCTGCTTCTTGGTGTTGCCCTCGCTGTCGTCGGTTCCCAACTTCTGCCGCTCCAGCACCGCTCTCCGTGTCTCCCGGATGCGGAACACCGGCGTCCTGCCGTTAAACTCCGCAGCCGTGATGAAGTCGCCGCGCATCGCTGCGTCGACGTGTCCGTCGAACACTTCGCCCTGTTCCATGCCTCACTCCGTGTCGATGAGGCCGTCGTCGGCCTCGGTTGTGTCCTCGTACAGCCACGCTGGCAGGACGAGCTCTTGTTCCTCGGCGTACCGGCCAGGCCAGGTGTCCGACTCGCGGCACCGGACCAGTTGGCCCAGCAGGGCGCGGTATTCCTCTCGACCAGCCCACAGCACGTCCTCCGTCGCGACGTACACCGCCACGTCATACGGGGCCTTGTTCTCGACGACGACGAACACCGCGCGTGTCGGCGCCTGTCCCAGAGCCACAAGCCCGTCGAAGTAGAACGCCACCTGGGCGTGGTACCCCAGCTTCGCGGCGTGCGACCCGAACACCCGCGCCTTGATGTCGCGGGCCGTCTTGAGGTCCACCAGCACCTTGCCGCCGTCGATGGTCGCGACCTTGTCGAGTCGACCCTTGCAGGCCAACCCGGTGGCCTCGTCGGTCCACTGGATGCCGGTCTCGCACGGGCCCGGAGCCAGCAGGTACGGAACCGCCAATGGGTGCCGACGCACGGCGTCTCGGATCACGCAGACCTCGAGGTAGTCCTGCTCCCGGAGGATGTCGCGGCCCTCGTTGGCGGCGCAGTACGCATCCCATTCCTTCCCTGCCCGCCGACCACCCGTCCAGACCGCGTAGTCGAGCGGGAAACGGTCGGGCTCCAGGCAGGCAGTGTGGACCGCGCGCCCGAGCAGCATGGCATCGGTGTCCTCGCGGGGCTCCGTCAGACGGTGCCGGTAGTGCAGTGGGGAGTCGCCCATGTGCTTGAGCGAGCTCCAGTTCACCGCGTCGATCGCGTCGTAGTCGGTACGCTTCATCATGCTCTCCTTTGCCCGAGACCATACTCTCTACCGCAGCGTCGGGCAACATCTTGCGGCGCGTTTCGGTGCGCTCTTGCGCGTCTCATGGGTTGGCCGGTACAGTGCTGGCATGGAACAACTCCTCACCATCCGCGAGGTCGCTGTAGCACTTCGCATCTCCCGAACCGTCGTCCGATCCATGCTGAATCGTGGCGTCATCCCGTCCGTCCCGTGCCCTGGGTCGGCCGCCAGGTCGCCGCATCGGCGGGTCCTTGCCGCCGACCTCGACGCCTACATCGCATCGCTGCCGAAGACTCATCGCGTCGACCGGTCGCCAGCGATCGCTGCCACCACTGCGACGACGAAAAGCACCTGACCCACCGAACCTGGGATGATCGAGCCTGCGAGACCCGCCGCGTAGCTCAGCGCCGTGAACGGGATCCACCTGAGCTCGGGCTTCATCGTGGCCACCCGGCGCGGCGTGCGACCAGGGCGCGGTGCGCTGCGCTTCGGCTGAGACCGAGATAGGCGGCGGTGTCGTCAAGGCCATGTCCAGCACTGACTGCGTGGTCGACCTGTACGCGCATGACGGTGTCGGGCACGACCACGTCCCCGTCGAACCGCCAACCCAGCGGAGCACGACCGCTCACCCGCTTCCCCTGCGTCTTGCGGGCAGCGAGGGCGTCACGGGTGCGCTCCCCGATGGTCTCCCTTTCCCACTGGGCGATGCCGCCGAGGATGGTCAGGAAGAACCTCCCCATCGCAGTCTGAGTGTCGAGCTGATCCGCAACGCTCAGGAGCGAGGCCCCGCCCCTGCCGAACACGCCGATCCATGGGCGCGCTGAGTCCCCGTGGTCCTCGACGAGGTCAAACAGGTCTTGCACCCGCCTGGTAAGTCGGTCGAGCTTCGCCACAAGCAGGCCGTCCGCCTCCCCCGCTCGGATCTGCTGGACCGCAGACATGAGCCCAGGCCGGTCCAGGCTCTTCCCGCTTGCCACGTCCACGATGTCGAGGGCCACCTCATGTCCCATCGCGGCGCAGTACGCTCGGCACCGTGCCTCCTGCGCTTCAAGGCCAAGGCCGGAATCGCCCTGGTCGAGGGTCGAGACCCGCCGATAGAGGAGGAGCCTCATGGCAGGCCCCGCTTGCAGTCGCGGAACGCGGCGCTCCACTGAGCCCGGTGTTCGTCATTGACCGTCACGGGTACGGCCTCGTCGGCAACGGCGATGCAGTCCACCTGTCCGCCCTCTGGGAGCCACGAACCGCAGCCCCCGATGAGGAGCAGTCCGGCCAGCAGCGACGGGAACAGCGCGCGTGGGATGGACGGTCCCGCGTTCAACTCTGCCTCGACGGCGGCGTGGGCTTCATCGAGGCGCGCACGCTCCTCATCCGACAGCCGCCGGTAACTCGGTCGAGCCCCCCGCGAGACCATCCACACCGCCCGCACCGTCCGGTCGGGGTGCGCGGCATCGCTGTATCGGCACTCTGCCGCCGCCCACGGCGCCAGATGGATCGAGCCGCAGCAGTCTGGCCACTGCGAAACACAGATGTATCCGACCGTGGGGGCGTTCACTGTCCACCCCCGGTCTCAGCCTTGACGATCTCGGCCTCGATGGCGTCTAGGACTCCGATGGTCATGCGGTCCCACGCCGCCTCCTTCGCCACCATCGACGCCATCGCCACCTCCATCGCCACCGCCACCCGCACCTCCGCCTCCCGCTCCTCCGCCGCCATTTCAGCCACCATCGCCATCGCCCTCGCCACCTCCAACTCCGCCGACCCCGCTTCTTCCGCCGACACCGCCTCCTCCGCCGCATCTGCCACCGCCCTTGCCACCACCCACGCATCCTTCACATCCGCCCTTGCCACCATCGCCGCCGCCCACGCAGCCCGCATCGACTCCCGCGCTACACGCCACCCGTCCTTCGTCACGTCCCCAACTGGACGACGCAGCAACTCCAGCACTGGATCAACGATAGCGGGCGCATAGGGTCGCGCCACCTCAAGGATCGCGACGAGCACCCCATGGAGCGCGCGGCGCCAAGCGGCCTTGTCGAGGACGTGCCACCGAGAAGCGAGGTCGGCGTACCTGCGTACCATCGGTACCCACGCCGCGGAGGTTCCGCGATCATCCATCAACGGTGTAAGCGCCGCCAACCACTTGGGCATCACCTCGGCGGGGCAGTCGTTCCAGTCCCTGTGCTTCGCGGTTTCGGGGGACAGTGCCGCGAGCAAACACGCTCGTTTGTAGCCGTCGCCCCATTCACGACGGGTGAGGGTTCCACGGTCAAGGTGGCGCAGGATCGGGGAGTCGGTCATCGGTGGCTCCAGATTGTGGGTGGTTGTGGGGTGGGTGGTTCAGGCGAGGACTTCGTCGATGAACTCGTTCCAGGCTTTCTCCGAGGCGAACTCCTCGTCGATGTCTGACGCGGACCGGATACCCTCGGCCCAGAGGACGTCCGCGACGGCGTGGACTTGCTCCTCCGTGACCATCGACCCCATGAGGGGGCCAACGTGTGCGCGGATGTCGCTACGGGTTGCGAACTTGATCATGGTCTCTCTCCTCCTTTGCCCCGGCTTCGGACGGGGCGTGCGGTTTACGGCGGGCGCACCCGCCGCCGTCACCTAGACGCGGGCTCGGGCGGCCTCCGCTGCGAGGACGGCGCGCACGGCGACCTCCGCAACCTCGAAGAACTCGATGGGGAGCGCAGCGACGGGAGCGCCGACGGATGAGATGAAGTTTCCCTTCTCATCGAGCTTGGCCCAGTGTCCATCGGGCGCGCGCATCGTCGGCACCGCTGCCAGCAGCCGCCGCGCCTCGGCCTCCAGCGCCTCGGCCTCTCTCTCCGCAGCCGACCGCAAGGTGTCAGCCTTCCGCTTCGCAGCAGCCGCTACCGACGCCGCCGCCTCCGCTGCTTCCGCCGCCTCCCGCACCTCGCCGGAAGGGCCCCACCCGCTCCGTTCCGACGAGCAGCCGTTGACGTTCGTCAACCGCTCAGAGCCGCACGTCAGGCACACGTCCCTGTAGCAAACGCCGCCGTGAGCCAGGCGGTTCTGCCGCCTGTGCGGGCCCACGGGGCCAGAGAAGCCTTGCTCGGTCGTCTTGAACTTCTTGTGTTTGCACATGGTCAGGCTCCTTTGGGGCGCTCCGTGCGCCCATGCTGGGGATGCCGCCCCAGCTCGGCTCAGGCTCCTGCCCTCGTTGCTCCCTGTGGGATTGCCCACGGGGAGAGGCGAGGGGAGGGGCTACAGGGCGAAGATGGACACCGCGTTGCCGACTGGCGGCGACGTGATCGACCATTCCGCGTCCCGGTACCCGGGCAGTATGTGGATCGCGATGCTTCGCGCGCACTCACAGATGGCAGCGGCGGCGGATCCCTCCCACCCGTCAAACTCGCAGGACTGGTACTCGACCGACTGGATCGCCTTCAGGAGTCCGACCGGGGACAAGGGGTTGGCCACCCACCGAGACAACATCTTGAAGCCGACCACGACGGGGGTGGTCTTGTCGTCGCCGCGGTACCGCGCGTTGACGCTGTCCGCGTTCGCCGTAGCGAGGACCCGCGCCAGGATCTCCCCGTGGGTCTCAGCGCCGGGCCGATCCGCCTCCAGGCTGCCAGGGAGGAGGGAGAAACGGCGAAGGACGGACTCCAAGCTGTGGCTCGATCGGTCGCGATGGAGCGCGGATCCGACGACTGCGGCGATGTGCTGGGGGTCGAGTTGGAAGCAGGACATGTCGTGTTCCTTTCGTCCCGGCTCCGTGCCGGGGCCCCTCCGTGGGGCGAGGTCTAAGGTACCGGGACCATCCCCGGTGTCAAGACGATTCGGCGTGCGATGCAGAATATTCGCGCGCGCCGCATCCTCTATAGAGCCCGGGGACTGTGACGCCCCCGGGCTCGAAGAGGGGGCGGCTCAGTCGAGACGCATCGGCATGATGATCGCCAGCCGACCGGGGGCCGTACCGGCGAGGAGGACGGGGGAAAGGGCGTCTCCGAACTCAACCTCCACGCCCCCACCGACGAATACGCAGGCATCCGCCAGGAATCGAGCGTTGAGGCCGATACGCAAGGGCTGGACGCCCCCTGAACCGTCGTCCGGCCCTTCATGCTGGCAATCAACAGCCGCCGACCACGTCCCGCCGTCGACGGCATCAACCCGCGACTCCCACGCACCATTGACGACAACGCGGACGGACGGCTTCTTTCCACAATCCATGCCACGGATCGCCTTGGCGGCATCCGCCGCATGGGCGCCAAGCCCGGGGACGCGAGCACGGTGCTGCCACGCCTTCGGGACGACCATCGACCAGTCGGGGAACGCGCCTTCCGTAAGGCGCCCGCGGAGGTGGTAGCCGTCGCCCCGCACGTCAATCACGGTCTCGCCCTCGCTAATCGACGTCGGGACAGGCAGCCGGTCAAGCAGCCGGATCGTCTCGCGGGCGATGACGTGCCGATTCGTGGGGCCCACGGTCTCCGGGACGGATGCCGCCATGAGGCGCTTCCCGTCGGTCGCGACGACGGCACGTCGCCCCCATTCGGCGCCGTTCAGCCCGACGCGGCACCCGTCGGCAGACACGGAGGGGAGCACGGCGACAAGCGCGGCACCCACGGCGGCGGCATCCTCGCCGAGCACCTCCCGGCGGTACTGGATCGCGCCAGCCCCTTCGGGCGCAGCGTCATCGGAGCACCGAAGCGCCACGACGCCCCCGGCGCGGATCTTCGCGTCGGGCAGGATGTCCACGTCGAGCCGCGCGCCAGTGGCAAGCGCGGACAGGGCAGAGTGGGGCAGGACGCACCGGGGCGGCAGCGTCCACTTTCCGCCGTCGACGGACCCAGGCACGGTAACGGCGATCCGATGGTCCGCATCCTCGGCGACCAGGTGGACGCCGTCGGGGTGGGCAATCAGCAGGACGGGCTTGTCGGCCGGGCCCGCAATCGGCTTCAGGATGGACAAGGCTTTCTTCAGGGGAACGGTACTCATGGTGTCGGTCTCCGGTAGGCCCGCAGTGGGCCGGGGTTGGGCGGTAGCGGTCCATCCGCGCCGTCCATGCTCCCCACGGTCCTTGAACCGTAGGGAGAGAGGACGGGGCGAGTTAGAAGGCCACGGCGTCATCGTCGCAGGGGACCCCCATGTCATCGTCGTTCCACACGTCGCCGTACCACTCACGCACCCACGGTGGGGGCGTGCAATCTGGTGTACGGATCGCCGGGGGGACACACGACGGGTCACAGTAAACCGTATCGAAACACTCGATCACGCCGTCGTCGTCGTGAGAATCGAAGCGGGCGACGATGCCGGGGGATCGCTCGAACGGGGAGATCATGTCTCCGCATCCGTCGCAACACGTCGGCTCGACAATCCAGCCCCAACCGGAGGAAAGGTGCCGGGTTCCCATGGTCAGACTCCCAACGCTGCGCGGGCCGCAGCAACGGATCCGACGGCGGACTCGGTCCGCGACGCATCCTCGATCGAGGGGCGCGGACGCTTCGATGCCGGGGCACGGGCGGGCGCCGGGATCGGCGTAGGGGCGGGCGCCGGAACCTGTGCCGGGACGGCGGGCGGAACGGTGGGGACCATCTTCGCCCGGAGCGCAGCAAGCTCCGCTTCCAGGATGGCGACGCGGGGGTCGACGGTCGGGACGGGCGCCGGGGGAGGGGCGGACCGAGCCTTTAGCGCAGTCACGCCGCGGGCAGCGAGCGCCGCAAGGGCGCGCAGCTCGTCAACGCCGAAGGCGTCGATCTTCCTCGGCTCCTTCGCGCCGAGTCGCACCAAACGGGCGCGGTAGGGGCCGTCGGCGTAGCGGTAGACCTGCAGCGCCAGGGAGGGGGTCTCAGGGGCTTCGATGGTTTCAGCGACAGAGAGGAGGGATGGGTCGTAGGGGGCGGACATCGGAAACCTCAGTGGTAGTGCCGGGGATGCCGCCCCGGCTCGGCTCAGGCTCCTGCCCTCGCTACTCCCAGCGGCCCTGCGGCGACGGGGAGGGGTGAGAGGAGGGGTCAGGCGAGCACGTAATCGAGGAGCTGATTCCAGGCGACGTCCGTGGGGTACGCATCGTCCAACTCCTCCTCAGACCGGATTCCCTCGGCCCAGAGGACGTCGGCGACGGCATGTACCTCGTGCTCGGTGACCATCGACCCCATGAGGGGGCCGACGTGGGCGCGGAGGTCGGTGTAGGTCGTGAAGGTGGTCATGGTCTCTTTCCTTCGGGGCGCTCAGTGCGCCCATGCCGGGGATGCCGCCCCGGCGCGGTGTGAACCCCGGCCAGTCCGGGGCAGGAGCGCGGTGCTCCACACTCCCCACGGTCGAGACCGCAGGGAGTAGGGAGCGCGGCGGTCAGTCAGCGATACCGGCCGCGTGGGGCGGGTACATGGTGCCGTCAAACGTGACGTGCGACACGCGGCGGGCCGCCGACCGAGCAAGCGCGCACGTCGGCCACGATGCAATCGACCACACACCGGATCGAGACACGACGTGCCACCGGCCGGTGCCGTGATAGTTGCAACGGACGCTACCGGGGCCGCTTCGGGGTCCGGCAAGCGGCGCGATGATTACCACCGGAGCGAGGGGGATGGACACAGTACGGGTGGGCATGGCGGTTCCCTTTCGGCCAAGTCAGTCGGCCCGGCCAGCGCCGCAGGAAGCGAACGCCGCGCCGTGGCGGGTCCAGAAGGCGCTGTGGGTTTGCTCTAGGTCAGTCGGCCCACGGTGGGACGCTGCCGGGTGATCGATGTAGGCCAGCACAACCCCAACCGCCTCACAGGCCATAGCGTGGGCAGATTGCGCCGAAGGCGAGGGATGATAGCGCGTGATATGGGAGACGAAGCTGAGCCTGCCGCCACCCACGGCGCGGCTGCAGTAGACATCCCACCCGTTGCCGTCATAGCGGGCGAGGAACTCGACCGTCAGCGTAGGGCCGTGGCCGGGGAGGTAGGGGGCGAGGCGGGTTTTGAGCCTGTAGGAGGACATGGCAGTGGCCTTTCTGCACCCCGGTCAGTCCGGGGTGGTCGTTGCGGCGACGAGAAAGACTATCGCCGGGGCGTTGAGGAAGCGCAAGGGGAAACGTGAGAAACGGTGAAGAAAGATGCGAGAAAGTTACAAGTGGGCGGAATGGTTGGGGGAAACGGGTGGCAGATATAATGCGGTTTGGAATGAATGAGGCCTCATTCAGTGTGAAGGGGCGAGGTGGGGGCGGGCGGTTGGGACGGCCACCGGCCTCCGCTCCCCACACACCGCGCGCGTAGAGGGCACGGGTCCGGCGCGGCGGGCCGGCCCGGGGTGGGCGGTCCGCGAAGGGTGCGCGGGGCGGGGGTGGCGGACCGTGGGCCGACGTGTTGACCCGTGGTGCAGGCGGTCCGGCAGGTGGCACCCCGGACCGAAGCGGGGAGGTTGTAGTCCCATGACCGGTCGGTCCTGGGACGGCGCTGGGGCTGGCCGATGGGGCGGCGGGCCGATGGGGTGGGGTGGGGTGGTCGGAAGCTGCCGAGCCGGTGTGGCCTGGCCGCGAGCTCGAGGCCGACCCCACCCCCGGGGGGGCACTCCACCAGGTCGTTTTAGGTTTCCCTACCCCCTCCTCAGCCTTTTCTCGCCAAGAATCCTACGGAAACTACGGTTGCCCTACGGTGATTTTTGCCGGACCGTAGTTTGGTTTTTCCTTAGTTATTCTAGTTCTTTATCTATCTAGTTCTAATAGAAACTACGGTAACTACGGTAAAAACAGTACCCTACGCGCGCGATGTTTGGTGGGTCTGCTCGGTCGGCCATCTCCGCGCCGGATGGTGGTGGCGGTGTGGGTGAGTCCCCCCTTTACACCCTCGGTGATTCTTGGGGTTCGGGGGGTTTGGGGGTCTGGGGGTCCTTGGGGCCTCCGGGGGTCTGGGGGTGTCGGCGGGGTGGTGTGGGGCAGAGCGTTTACGCGCGCGTAGGGTCCTGTTTGGAGCCGTAGTTTCCGTAGTTGCCGTAGGACGCCTTTATATTCGGGGAGTTGCGTGCCTACGGTGACCGTAGTGCGACCGTAGTAGCCGTAGGACGGGTTGACATGTGGGTGTGGGTTGGGGAGGATTGGTGACCGCTTCGGCGGTCCGCGCCCTCCTCCTGGGCAACCTCGCCATGGTGCCTCGCCCCCTCTGCCCGGGGGGGCGGGGCAGGCGTGGAGTAGGAGTTCGCGGCCATGGCGTAGAGACGGAGGTAGTTGTGCGTGGGTACTTGGTGACTTCTGTGGGGCTTTGGTTTGGCGGTGAGCGATGACGCCGTCGATGGAGCAGCGGGAGCGGTTGGAGTCGGCTCGGGGTAAGGACATCCGGGACGTGGCTTCGAGCCTTGGGGTGCAGTTGGGCAAGGGCGCGAAGATGGCGTACTGCCCGGAGCACAGCCGCGGGCCTCGGGGCGGTTCGCCGTCGATGTCGTTCTTCAAGCGAGACGGGGTGGAGTTGTTCATGTGTCACGGCTGCGGCGCGGCTGGTGACGCTGTGCGGCTGGTGCAGTTCGTGCGTGGTTGGGACTTCGTGCAGGCGATGGGATACCTGACGGGTCCGCTTCCGCCTCGGGCTGCGGGGTTGGTGTATCCGGGATTGGAGCAGGAGTTGGTGGTGCCGTTGGAGGCTCGGACTCGGGCTTTGACGGCGTGGGTGGGTGCTCTTCGGCTTCAGGGAGCTGGTGCGGACTTCTTGTCGTCTCGTGGGATTTCGGTGGAGTTGGCGTCGAAGTTCGGCGTCGTCAGCATCGACGAGTCCACGGGGAACGCTGCGATGGGTGCGGCGTTGAAGGCGACGGACGCTGCGACCTGTGAGGCGCTTGGGTTGGCGAAGCGCGGGAACCGTGGGGACTACTACTCGCCTCGTGCGTACGGGTTCCACCTGGTGTTCCCGTACCATGACGAGGCGGGGGTGGTGGTGCATGCCCAGACGAGGCGTGTTCACCGCTCGGAGGATGGGGCAGGGAAGGGGTTGAAGTGGTGGTCGTGCCCGGGTGAGATTCCGGTGCCGTGGAACATCCGTGCTGCGATGCCGGTGCCGTTCGCGCCGGCGAAGCGTGTGTGGCTGGTGGAGGGCGTGCTTGATGCGCTTCGGCTTGAGGCGGAGGGGGTGTCGGCGGTCGGCTGTCCAGGGACGCAGTACCTCGGTGAGGATGAGGTTGACCGGCTCCTGGCGGTGTGCGGTCAGAACGTCTTTGTCGTGGGGATGGACGCGGACGAGCCGGGGGTGAAGGCTCGGAAGCGGGTGGCGGACCTTCTGGTGAAGGCCGGTGCGGAGGCGTTGGAGGTGTCGTGGCCGTCGACGTGGGGTGGGGACAGTTCGCACAAGGACTTCTGCGACTGGTTTGCGTCGGGGGAGACGGCGATGCCGCCGGTGTTGGAGTCGGGTGCGACGGGTGACGCCTCGGAGCGCGCCCCGGCGTTGGCGGATGCGCCGGTGCCTGCGGTTCGGGTTCCGAAGGGTTGGACGGTGGGCCGAGACGGTGTGTGGAAGGCGTCGAAGGTGGGGCCGCCTCAACAGGCGTCGGTTGTCCCGGTGCTGGTTCAGGGTCGCATGGTGGATGTCGTGACTGGGAAGGAGGCTGCCGCTGTGACGTGGCTCGACGTTGGCAGCGACGGGAAGCCGAAGTGGGCGAGCCGGGTCGATGCGCGGTCGACGTGGGCGAACGCGAAGGACCTGGTGCGTGTGAGCGAGTACGGGTTCCCGGTGTCGAGTTCGACGGCGGCGTTGATGGCGCAGTACCTGACGGAGGCGATGACTTTGCTGCCGAGCGGCGGCGAGGTGGTGACGTCGCAGATGGGGTGGTGTGGTGCCGGGTTTGTGTTGGGTCTTGGCGACGGGGTTGGCAAGGCGCCGAGGCTGCACGTCCCCAACGGGATGGAGGCAGTGCTTCGTGGTTACCGGTCTCGGGGGACGTTGGAGGGGTGGGTGGCTGCGGCTCGGACTGTGTCGCAGCCGAAGATGCGGCTGGCGCTGTATGCGTCGTTGGCCGCTCCGATGCTGGAGATGATCGAGGAGGCCCCGAACGTGATCGTGGACTTCTGCGGTCAGAGCAGCACTGGTAAGACGACGGCGCAGATGTTCGCAGCGTCGGTGTGGGGCCTCCCGCAGGACAAGGGCGAGGGCATCGTGTTCAGTTGGCAGGCGACTCGGGTTGGCGTGGAGACGATGGCGGCGCTGCACCAGCACGTCCCACTGATTCTGGACGACTCGACGAAGGCGAAGGATGCGTCGTCGTTCATCCCGGAGGTGACTTACGACTTCTCTCAGGGGAAGGGCCGGATGCGTGGCGCTGCCGCTGGTGGGATGCGGCCTCCGACGTACTACCGTTCGGTGCTGATCTCGTCGGGTGAGCAGCCGATCGCGGCGCTGTCTCAGAAGGCTGGCGCTGCTGCTCGGGTGTTGACGATGTGGGGTCGGCCTGCGGCGGGGTGGGACAAGCGTCAGGTGGACGAGTTCCGCAGCTCGCTGTTGGACAACCATGGGCACGCTGGCAGACGGTGGGTGGAGCAGTTGTTGGAGGTCCGTGGGCAGCCCGAGGTGGTTCGGTCGTTGGTGGAGGAGTATCGGCGCAGGGTGGCGCACTTCGCGTCGAAGGCGACGACGGAGATCGGCGGTCGCCTGGCGTCGGCGTTTGCTCTGATCGACCTCGCCGGGGACATGGCGTCGGAGGTGCTGGGGGTGCCCTACGACGCTGCTCAGATGGAGGTGCAGTGGGAGGAGACGATGGCAGAGGGGCAGGATCAGGGAGACCGCCCGTTGTCTGCGCTGCACGCTGCGTACACGTTTGCGGCGGCGAATCAGCAACGGTTTTACGGTGTTCATTCCGGGGACAGCCCGAATGGTGGCTGGCTCGGGGTGTGGCGTACTGGTTTGACGGGCTACATCGGCTTCCTGCGTCCCAACCTCGAGCGACTGTTGCGCGAGGACGGCCACGACCCTGGCGCCACGCTGCGGCAGTGGAGGGAGCGCGGTTGGTTGAAGGTGTGGGACCGCGAGCGGTTCGAGGTCCGGGTGAAGGCGTGGGGAGGAACCAGTGTGGCGGTGCTGTCGATCCCCGACGAGGCGCTGCGGAAGGCCGGGGTCGGGTCTGTGGACGCTCGGGCGAAGTCGGACGGGCCGGAAGTCGAAGCGGAGGTGGCGTCGTGAGTGGCGCCGACCGTTGGGTTGATGGTCCATGACGCCGCTTCGCGATTATCAGGGCAGGGCTGTGGAGGCCGTGTCGGCCGCGGCTCGTTCGGGGAAGCGTCGGGTGTGTCTTGTCGCGCCCACGGGTAGCGGCAAGACGCGGATGGGGGTGGAGTTCGTCCGTCGCGCCGTGGAGAAGGGGCGTCGGGTGTTGTGGGTCTGCCACCGCAGCGAGCTCGTCAATCAGGCGATTGATGCGGCTCGTCAGCACGTTGGGGTGTTGTCGGCTGGGGTGGTCAAGCCGGGTCCGTTGCCGAGCGCGAGTCTGCTTGTCGGCACTGTGCAGACGTTGGTGAACCGCGGACCGGAGCGGGTAGCGGACCTTGTGGTGTGGGATGAAGTCCACCACGCGGTGGCTGAGTATTGGAAGCAGGCGCTGGCCCCATACGAGGGCGCGCACGTCATCGGACTGACTGCGACCCCGGAGCGTTCGGACGGTGCTCCGCTGGGGGACTTGTTTGAGGCCCTGGTGGTGGCGGCTCAGTATTCGGAGTTGATGGCTGCCGGGTGCCTGGTGCCGTGCAAGACGTTCCGCCCCGACGATGACCTTGGCCGCGACCTCGCGCTGGAGCCGTTGGAGGCGTATCAGCGGCTGTCACCTGGGAAGCAGGGGTTTCTGTTTGCCGGGTCGGTGTCGGCGGCGATGCGGTACGCGGAACAGTTCACTGCGGCTGGGTTTCCATCTGCGTGCATCGAGGCTGGGACGCCGAAGCAGGAGCGGGAGCGCAGCCTCGCGGAGTTCAAGGCCGGTAGGTTGCGGATGTTGATGAACGTCTTTGTCCTGACCGAGGGGGTGGATGTTCCTGCGGCAGAGGTCTGCGTGTTGGCTCGGAACCCTGGCCACGCCTCGACGTACTTGCAGATGGTCGGTCGAGTGCTTCGCCCCGCCCCGGGGAAGACGCACGGTTTGCTGGTCGACCTCTGCGGGTCGAGTTGGAAGCACGGTTTGCCTGGGTCGGATCTGGAATACAGCCTCGACGGGAAGGCGATTCGGGTCGCTGGGTCTGAGGCTGAGAAGGACGAGGAGGGTGACGACGAGCGCGAGGGTGCGCCCGCAGTGAAGGTGTGGAACCGCGCTTTGCAGGAGGTCTACGCCGGCGAGGAGACACCGGCTGCGGCGAAGGCCGAGGAGTGGAAGCGGCTGCGGTCGTTCGCGGAGCGTCGGAAGTGGGACATCGGGTGGGCGGTGAAGGAGTACCGGAAGCTGTTTCACACGAACCCACCGGACCTTGGGGTGGACGGTGACGTTGCGATGCGGTCGTCGTTCCGGCAACTCCAGGCCCGCGGTCGCGCCGCTGGGCATAAGCCGGCGTGGGCAGCGGTGATGTTCAAGGCTCGGTTTGGGACGTGGCCCCCTCGGTCGTGGTCGATGGAGGCGGCATGAACTACTGGCTGCCGGCGTCGGTGGTGTGCTGTGTCTGCGGCGTCACTTCGGACTTTGACGCTGTGGTGGGTCGGGTCTGTACGCGGTGCGGCGTGAGCAGGTGGATGTTCAAGCCGGTGGACGGCGCCGTAGTCGGTCCGAAGCCGTCTCGACCTCGGCCTGCCGTGGAGCGTCGTTGGCTTGAGCGAACGCCGTGACGGAGCGGTTGCCACGCCTGGTATCGGAGTGGCCACCACCGGCACGCGAGGCATGGGAGGAGCGGGCAGCCATCATGGAGTTCGACGGTGGGTTGTCCCGTGCCGACGCGGAGGCCGCAGCCGAGGACTGCGTGCGTCGTGAACTCGGGGAGTCGCCAGCGGTTTGTCAGGACGCCCCATGGGACGGCTGGTGATCATGTTATGATCATCCCCGTGACCCGCTTCGCAGCTCGCCGCTTGATCGTGAACGTGTCGTCGGCGCAGCGCGCGGCGCTTGAACTTGAGGCGTCCCGTAAGAGCACGACGGTCTCGGAGGTTGTTCGTGGCCTCATCGCAGCGTTGGGCTCTGGCGCTCGGTTTGGGCGTCATGTTGAGGCCGTGGAGAGCGAACCAGTGAGGGAGACGGCGAAGTGAACGACGACCGCAAGAAGTACGACTGGAACCGCTGGGAGTTCGCCGGGAACCTCGGCTCGGACCCGCAGGCGAGGACGACCCCCTCGGGGAAGCGTGTCGCTGATGCCAACGTCGCGGTCGCGACCAGGACCGGCACGATGTGGGTCCGCGTGACGGCCTGGGACGATGGCGCCGACTACCTCTGCGCCACGTTCCGCAAGGGCAGCCGCATCGAAGTGGTCGGCCCGATGTCGGTGCGCGAGTTCGACCGCAACGATGGGACGAAGGGCCAGAGTATCGAGGTCACGGCGTGGGAGATGAACGAGGGGCAGAGGCGTGACGGTCCTCGCGACGGGACAGCCGTTGAGGGGCGCCGTCCGCCGTCGCAGCATGGGTCGTTGGGGCCCCCGCAGGTTCCCGTTGAGGAGCGCGACTTCGAGATCCCGTTCTGATGAAGGACACGTCCGACTACGCCATCCGTGCTCGCAAGAGAGGTAGGCCCATCATCGAGATCCCGATGCCGGATTGGCCTTCGACGGTCGCAGAGGACGACCCACGATTGGCCGACCGGACGTTTACCAGCCGTGACTACGGCGCCGGGAACTGGACGAAGTGGACGCCTGATGAACGGTGGGCGCTGGAGATGCGGGCGTACCTGACGACGCGCGTGGGCCGTTACTGGCGCGGGATCGACTGTGACCATACCATCGGTCCTCCCATTCCTCCGGGCGTGCGGTGCTACTGCCTGAAGAGAGGCGACCGCAGGGTGACGGACGGCCTGTTTGCTCAAGGGTTTCTGACAGTCCCTCCGGTAGCGTGGGCGCTCAGGGTCGAACGGACTCCTTTGCGGCGCCTCCTTATGGTCGAGCCATCTTGGTCGATGGTCTACACACGCTACATCGCCCCGATGAAAAGCATGGAGGTCCGATACCCGTGGCTCGATGGAATGAAGATGCTGGATCTCGCCGCGGCCCTGTCCGCTCGCGGCGTGAAGTGCAACCCGCGGTTGACAAAACCAAGGGAGCTCTACCGGATCGCCAGGTCGGTGGCCCTAATGCGGCTGAGAAAAAGCGACGAAGTGAGGATGAGGACCGGCGGGAAGGACAGGCGGAAGGCGAGCTAATCGACCTTGAATCGGAGTCGAGAGGCAGTGCTGCTGGTGAACTCGCCCTCATTCAGTTCAATGGCGGCTTCGAGGTGTTCGCCCGAGACTTGCTCCGCATCCAGACGAAGGACAGCGGGTTTCAGCCGTTCGTGCTCAACCGCCCTCAACGGATGCGGGAGCGGCTGTTGGACGAGCTCGCCGCCCAGGGGAAGCCGGTCCGGGTGGTCGAGTGCAAGAGCCGCCAACTCGGCACCTCGACGCATGTGCAGGGCCGCATCTTCCGCGACTGCGTGACGAACCGGGACGAGACGGGGTTGCTCGTCGCGCACAACGACAACACCGTCCATGAGATCTTCATGAAGATGAAGATGTTCTACGACGAGATGCCGGACGGCTTCAAGCCGAGGACGAGGTACAACAACATCAAGGCCCTGGACTTCCGACCGCAGCGCGGGGGTGGTGGACTGCGCTCCCGAATCAACGTCGTGTTGCCGAAGGAGGCAACGAGCGCGAACGGCATCACGGCGCGCAAGGTCCACGTCTCGGAGATTGCGTTCTACAGCAACCCCGAGAAGTTCATGGCGAACATGCTCCAGGTTGTGCCGCGGCTGCCCGACACGATGGTCTACATCGAGAGCACGCCGAACGGGAGCGGCGACTACTTCCACGACATCTACCAGCGGGCCCGGGTTTACGGTGAACCGAAGCCGTGGCAGCCGCTGAAGCGGACGCACCCAGGCGACCCCAACAGCGGGTGGGTCGCGGTGTTCATGCCGTGGTTCTTGATGGAGGAGTACCAGGCTCCGTTGCTGTGCTCGGAGGTCGAGTTCCGCAGCAGCCTGGACGCCGACGAGGTGGACCTCCTCGACCGCTTCTCGGAGTGGGTGACGTTGGAGTCGTTGCAGTGGCGCCGTGAGCGGATTGCGACGGAGTGCGGTGGCAGTCTCGACGCCTTCCGCACGCAGTACCCGGCAACGGACGAGGAGGCGTTCGCATCGTCTGGCCGCCCGGTGTTCGATCGCGAGGCGCTGGCGTGGCAGGAGGCGACGAATGTGTGCTGGTGCGACCGGTGCGTGCCGTTCGTCGGTGCGGCGGTGCCGGAAGGGAACACCGCCCCGGAACACCACTGGCATGAGCTGGTCGACGGCAGTTGCGGCGAGTCGAGTGGCGACCGGAGGTTCACGGCGTTACAGCCGCTTCTTTCGGACTCGCTGCCTGGTCTGGGCAGGCTGTCGGTGTGGAAGTACGCGGAGCGCGGCAAGCAGTACGTCGTGTCGGCGGATGTGAGCAAAGGTGGGGATTCGTCCGACTGGGATGTCGCGACGGTGTTGGACATCGCCTCGATGGAAGTCGTGGCGGTGTGGAGAGGGAAGGTGCCGATCCCAGAGTACGCGGATGTCCTCTTGATGCTGTCCGTGGTCTACAACAACGCCGTCCTTGCGCCCGAGAGCACAGGCATCGGCGCTGGCTTGGTGGCGATCCTCGAGCGTAGCGCGTACTGGAACCTGTACCGACGCAACGTGTTCGGGTCGGTCGGTGCCATGAGCACACTCCAAGTGGGGTGGCACACGGGGGCGCAGAGCAAGCCCGCCGCAGTCGGCCTGCTCCAACGTGCGTTCCGCGAGAAGTACGTCATCGTTCGCGACCGGATGACGCTGGACGAGGCGCGTTCGTACCGGGCGACGGTGCAGCACAAGAAGGGCGGCTTCGAGTCGAACGAGGCAGAGATGGGGGCTCCTCCGGGGAAGCACGACGACTCTCTGATGTCGTTCCTGATTGCCGTCGCAGTGGCGCACTACCTCCCTGGTGGGAGTGCGAGGTCGCGGGCAGAGGACGATGCGGAGAGGGAGAAGGAGTTGAAGCGTGCGCTGACCCCCTCGGAGTGGACCCCCGAGGAGTGGGTGCGTTACTGGCAGCAAAACCGCGTCAACCTCGACCTGTGAGGGGGTGACGATGCTTGTCTACATCTGGAAGTGCGACCTGTGCCCAACGGAGAAGCGGACCCGCCGGCCCGTGGTGCCGTCGTCGTGGTCGGTCTACCACGATAGTGTGGGGGAAACCCGGCACTCCTGCCCGGAACACCCCGAGGAGAAGATGCACCGGCGCGATGTCTGGACGATTGCCCGCAGCGTGATCGAAGACATCCTGACTGAGGACCCGTCGCTGAGTGACCGTGCGGTGGCTGACATCGCCCAGAAGATGGGCCATGTGGTCTCGCATGTGACTGTGATTCGGTTCCGCGTCCGCCAGGGGATTCCGCCTGCCAGGGTGCGTCGTGCGCTAGGACGCTTGCGCTGATTGTTCCTGGGTTCCGGCGGCCTTCATGCACCGGTACTTCGCACCGAAGGCTCTGGCGTAGGGCCCGGTGCGAAACACCCCGAGGACGACATCCCGTTCCAACCCGGTCTGTTCCGCGACGTGGTCGGCACTGTGGACGCCTGGGTTGTTGGCGAAGAAGGACTCGATTGCCGCCGCCGGGGGTTTGGCCCTGGTGGCAACAGGGGCAGCATCCGCGGGCGTGGGTGTTGGGTCGGCTGGTTGGCGCGGTCGTCGCTTCTTCTCGGAGATGGCGGCGTGATCTTCGCGTGGGACGAGGTGCGGTGTGAGGGTCGCGACTTGCTGGAGCCGTTCGTCCTTGGAGTGAAAGTGCTTGCCGGCGAGCGCGCTCGGGGCGTCTTCCGGCCATGTGCCGGACTCCCGCTTCACTGCGGGCGCCGAATCCGGTGGGAAGGCTCTGTATCCGAAGAGCGAGTGGCAGTGCGGGCACATGAACTGGAGAGACTGCACCGCATCGGACAGGATGCGCTCTGCCGTGACGGCGTCGATCGCGCCGTCGTTGAGGTCGGCCAGGACCTTGTCGGCGCCCTTGGCCCGCCGGACGAGCGCGGTCCGTGCGATGGAGCGGTCGACCGGGGCGATGTCCGTCGCGAGGGACTTGGCGATCAGGTAGGTGGTGTCGCGCATCGCCTGTTCAGTCCGTTGGGTGTAGAAGACGACGGTCTCGAAGACGCGGTAGAGGCGGCCACACTTGGTGTTCGCGCATGTGAGTGGGTATTCGGGCATGTTCAGATTCCTCCTGCGGTCATGCCTGGCCGGGGTCGTGGCCCCGTCCCGGCGAGGGTTGTGTTGGTCGGCATCGGAGCGTCGGCTTCGATGGGTTGCGCCGCCGCTGGGTCGAGGGGCATAGGTTGCGCCCCGCCACCCGGCCCGGAGTTGCCGATCATGGCGGCGATGTCACCGAGCGGGCCGGCGAGGAGGCGGTGGTTCTCGTTGAAGATGTCGAACGCGCGTTCGACGAGGCGAGCCACGGTTCCTGGCGCGAGGGTGCCTGCCTGTTCGAGGGGCTGCATACCCTTTGCGAGCGCGTCGAGAACACCGATGAGGCCGCCGAGGGCCTGCTGGTCGACCGCCGGGTTTGCGGGTGCGGTGGACCCGGAGTCGACAACGATGTCGAAGGTGTCGGGCAGCGACTCAGCGGAGACTTTGCGGAACGCCTGGCCATCTGGGGCACCGTTGATGCGGATGAGGACATCGCCGGTCCAGAACTGTTTGCAGAGCTGGAGCGTCTTGGCTGCGACCTCGGCCAGGAACTGCTCGTACTTGCGGGCGCGGAACTCGGCGCGCCCACTGGCCCCACGGACTGCGGCAGCGACCTCGGTTGCGGTCGTGCCCTTCCTCCCGACGCCCCCTCGTTGGTAGGCGTCGACGCCGCTGATCTCGTACATGAACCGTTGCAGGGTGTTGATGATGAACGAGGTGTCACCAGGGAGCGAAGGGATTGGGATGAGTTGGAACGCTGCCCGGATGTCTGAGACGTTTGCTGACATCTCAGCCATGGCGAGTCGCCCTCTGCTACGGATCAACTCGGGGATCTTGGAGTTCCCCTGGAGCGCCCCAGGCGCCACGAGGATTTTCTGCCTTGATGCCTGGTCGTAGACCGCGAGTACGTCTTGCAGGACGCGGTTGAGTTCGGCTGCGATGGGCCGGATGGACCCGATAGGGGCGACGGCAGATGGGTAGAACTCGCCGGGCTGGAGCGCCGTCCGGCAGATGACGTATGGATAGCCGGTGACGTGGGATGGGTCGTCGACGTGGTAGATGACGGAGGTGGCGTCATGCCCCACGCCACCGGCATCGAGGAGCAGCATGAGGCGGCGTGTTTTGGTTCCGTCGCTCATCGAGGTCCAGTAGCGGACTTCGTAGATGGTGACGGCGTCGGCCTTGTCGTCGGTCCTGACGGCCATGCCCATTTGGGAGACACGCATCGTGCAGTTCGGTGCGGCGCCCTTCGGGACGCGGTACTTTGTCGCCCCGTCGAACGCCTGCTCGCTGCGGAGTTCGTCGAGGAGGACGGCTCGCTTGTGGACGACCCACGGCATCCGGCCCAGGTGGTCGTATCCATCGGGGACCAGTAGAGCGTCGGGTGGGACACGGCGCAGGATGGGGAGCGGGATGTTGTCGGCGTCGTCCTGTTCATCCTCGACTGGCTCTTCGAGCGGGATGTAGTCGAGCAGGATCTCCTCGACGGCAGCGACGACCTCGACGGGTGCGCCAGGTTCGACGGGCGGCCCGGCGGCGTCCGCGAGTTCGGCGCGGATGCTCTCCTGCGTCGGCCCGGTTTCGTAGGTAGGTGATGCGACGGCTGTGAGGGTTGGGATCTCGACGGCGCAGATGCCGATGCCGAAGAGCTCCTCATCGAGGAGAACGGCTTGCCCGATGTCGGCGGCGTGCATCTTCGGGAAGATGGCGTTGATGGTGGCCTCGCCCTCCTTGCACTGCTCGACATCTTCCGCCCGTCGTGGCCGCACTCTCACATAGGGGTCGTTGGTCGCGACGGCTGGGATGATGGTGTTCGCGGTGGCCAGGATGAAGTTGAAGTCGCGGTCGCCGTCTTCGCCGTCCCCGGACCTGGAGTTGCCGTCGTTGACGTACTCCATCAAGGTGGCCTTCCACCGCGGAACGTGGACTCGCATGACGCGCTGTTCGGCTGCGGAGATGCGCCTCCACCATTCCTCGGCCAGGGAGTCGGTGACGGCGTAGCGACGGGGCTTTTTGGTAGGCGTGAGCATGGGGACAGATAGTGTCTGCGGCGGCCTCCGTAGGCAACGTGTACCATGCAAGTGTACCAAAACCCGTTGCAGCACTGGACCTTACCCAGAGTTGGTGGGTACGTTTCTCGCGATGCTGACCGCCACCGATACCACCGGCGTTGAAACGGATGTCGAACAGACAGGCTCTGCCGATGAGGTGGCTGTGGATGCCGCCCCGCTGGAAGGCGCTGTCGAGGCCGATCCCGCTCGGGTTGAGGATGGCGCTGACGAGCCCGCGAAGGTCAGCGCGGCGGCAGACGATGTGACCTCGCTGAAGGCCGAGATCGCCGCGTTGAAGGAGTTGGTGAGTTTGACACTGGCAGCGAGGGGCCGCGATGCGGAGCCACCGGCCAACGTCGAGCCCGCCGAGCCTGCGGAGCCTGATGACCCGGAGCCCGACGTGGCGCGGGACGCTTCGGGTTGGGTGAAGTGGTCGGCGCGTCAAGAGACGAAGGCCGCTGTCGCGCCGCTGCGCGAAGAGATCAAGGCGCTGTCCGAGGCGATCAAGGCGCTGGCCCCCATCGGTGAGGAGCGCGCTCAGCGGTCCCGCTTCGACGCGGCGTTTGCCGAGGTGTCGAAGGTGGAGCCGAAGCTGGCAGACCGCGACTTCAACAACAAGGTCGCGGCGGCCATCCAGGGTGACCCTGCGCTGTTGGAGACGATGCGGGCGAACCCCTCGCTTGCGCTCCGTCTCGGCGCCCGGGTCGTGAAGGCCGACCTCGACCTCGCTGCGTATCGCGCGGCTGAGGCGAGGGCGAAGCAGACGAGAGCAGACCGTGCAGCCGCGGCCCCCCCGCGGGGAGCGGTAGGCAATCAGGGGACAGCGGCTCAAGGAGTCGCTCACAACGCAGACGAAGCCATCGCCCGAGCCATGCGAAAGCTCGGAATCCAGACCTGACGCTGAAGGACACACACCATGCCGACCGCCATCGCGCCGAGCTACCCCAACGAGAAGATCTTTGCACTCGCCCTCGAAGAGCTGAAGGAGCAGATCAGCTTCGAGACCAGCACTGCGACGGTGCTGACCGCGCTCCTGATGAGCAAGGGATGTGTGGACGAATGTGACGCCCAGGCGGTCCGTGTCCCGGTCGTGCTGGAGGATTCGCCGAACGTCCGCAACGTGGCGCTCTACGGGTCCTATGCGACGGTGTCGCAGAACACGCCGAAGGCCGCGTTCTACTCGGGCCTGGGGAAGAAGATCGGCTCGTTCATCGTGGACAAGACCGAGCTCGGGCAGATGAACGGCAACCCGAAGAAGCTGATCAACTCGCAGAAGGCGCAGGTCGTGGAGACCTTTGCGACCTCGCTGGAGCGCGACCTCCTCGGCTGCAACACGCTCAACGACGCCAACGCCTTCCCGGGCCTGCTGACCGGCATGGAAGCTGCGGCGGAGGCCTCGCAGACGCTGTCCCCCGGTGGGATCAGCAAGGCCACCTACTCGAACTGGCGGAACCGCTACAACACGATGTCGACCTTCGCGGTCGACGGGCGTGTGACCTGGACGAAGACCTACCAGCAGTGCGGTCGCACCGGCAGCATCGTGGACACGATGATCACCGACGAGGACGTGTGGCGGCTCTATGAGGAGACGCTGGCGGGGAACATCCAACTCCAGACGAAGAAGCTCGGCACGACCGGATTCCTTGGCGTTGGGTTCCGTGACGCGATGGTCTACTCCTCGAAGGAGTTCGCCAACGTCCCGAACCTCCAGGCGGACGCCACGGGCGCGACGAGCATCGCGGGGTACACCTACTTCCTGACGCTCGACGGCACCAACAACAGCGAGTTCGGTCTGAAGCCTGAGATGTTCACCCGCGCCGGGTTCGGTGAGAGCATCGCGAAGAACAACGGCAAGGGCATCGAACTCGCGATCACGAAGGGCGACATGTTCCGGCTGGAAGGCCCTCACCGGATGCCGAACGCCGACGTGTTGCAGTGGGACATCATCCTGAGCGGTCGCATGGTGTTCAAGTCGATGGGCCGCCTCGGCATCACCAAGTTCACCGGCGCCGTGCAGTGAGCGCGAGTCGGAAGGAGACGAAGTCATGAGCATTTCTCTGGTTGGTGGGGCCCCGGCGGTCCAGTTCATCACGGCGAAGGTCGCGGGCGCAGCGGTCACGAGCGGCGATTGGGTTCAACTCTCGATGGACGAGACGACCCCCGACGCCTTCACCTGCACGCTGCCCGACCTGACGACGGTCGAGGAGTTCTTCACCGTGACCGGCGTGGTCACTGGCGGGACGCCTGGTGTCTCGCAGTTCGGGGTCGGTACGGAGGTCGCGATCTGCGTGGAGGGCCCGGCCATCGCGAAGGTCGAAGGGACCACGGACATCCTGGTGAACGACCCGCTGAAGATCGCGAGCGGCACGGCCTACGTCGTGAAGGCCGCCCCGAGCGTGGCGGTCGGGACGGGCGCGTTCGTGAACTCGGCTGTCATCGCTGCTGCGACGGCGCAGACGAGCGCGAAGCCCAGCACCAACCCCGTCACCGGGGGCGAGGGTGACAAGTTGGTTGACGATGTCACCGCGCTCTACGCCAACATCGCGACGGTGCGGACACTGGTGAACGACCTTCGGGACAAGGCCAACTACAACAAGCTGGTCAAGGGCATCGCCATGGAGGCGTTCGCGACGAACAGCACCGGCTACAAGAAGGTCTGGGTCAAGGGCCTGCCGGTCTGAACCAGGCGGAAAACCAGGGCGCGGCGGCATGACCGCCGTTGCCCGCTGAGGAAGCACAGGAGCCGCTATGGCACTCAAGAAACTGATCACCGAAGCCGTCAACTCCTCGGGCGTCGGCATCGACGGACTGAAGGAGGCTGTCATCCCGCTCGTCGCTGTCGCGGCGACGGACACCCTGTACGGGTTTCTCGCCCGCACCGACACCTACATCGAGTCGATCTACGTCCTGTCGGAGACGGCGTCTCCGAACTGGACGATCGACGTGCAGAACCTGGGCACGACTGGCGCCGGCACGACCAGCCTTCTGTCGGGCGGCGCCTACGACCTGAACAACCTTTCGGCGTTGGTCGCTGGCAGCATCGGCGTCAACCAGAACCGGGTCATGGCGGTTGGCGAGTCGCTCGCGTTCATCCTGACCCGCACCGGTGACACGCTCAACGGCGCCATCCACATCCGCTATCGCGCCAGCCTCGGCAAGGGCTCCTGAGCGAGCCGGGGCGGGTAGACTGCCCCAGGAGACGCTCACATGGCACGACTCGCTGAAGCCCGCGCCCGGCTCCAACTCCGCAGGACCGACAAGGGGTACACCGCCGCCTCGCTGAACCGCTGGCTCAACGAGGTGTTGTCGGACATCGCCTCGCGCCATGCCTGGACGTGGAAGTGTGAGGACTGGAATGGCCGCACTGTCGCGCGCCTCTCCGTGTCGAGCGTGTCCTGCACAAGCGGGTCGCCGTTCATCACGCTCGGCGCTGCTGCTTCTGACACGCTCCAGGGCAAGCGCGTCCTGATCAACAACCGGGTCTACCGTGTCATCGACGCGGGGGCCTCGACGGGCACGCAGTTCCTGATCGACCAGCCGTTCATCGACTCGACGGCGTCCTACACGATGACGGTGCTCTACGACGAGGTCGCGCTGCCGCCTGGCGCGACAGGCGTGCTCGCACTCGGCGTGCAGGCGTCGGGGTCGTTGCAGCCATACCCGCTGAAGTACGTTCCTGGGACTGAGGCGCGGATGCTGGACCTCGCCACCACTGGGCAGCCATGGTGCTACTCGCAGATCACGCGGCCGTCGCTGCCTCCTCCTCTCGCAGCGCCTTCAGCGGCGATGTCGGTTTCCGGCTCTGGCCCTGGGAGCGGGCTCGCCCTCACCTACTGGTATTCCTACGTCGACAAGCAGACGCGGGCCGAGTCGGCGCTGTCGCCTTCGGTAGCGTTTACGACGACCTCGGGGAACGCCGTCACGGTGACGTTCACGCCGAAGCGCGGCTTTCACACCCGCGTCTACCGTTCGACGGCGAGCGGTGGCATCCCGTTCCTCCTGACGGAGGTTTTGTCCTCGGTGACCTCGACGGCGACGGACTCGACAACAGACCTCTACCTGGTTCGACCGGCGCCGACGCAGGGCAGCAGCGTCATGGTCAAGCTGTACCCAGTCCCGGACACTGCCTACCAGATCGTTGGGCAGGTTATCCGGCAAGTGCCGAGTCTTGACCGTGACGACGACATCCCGATGTGGCCAGAGGAGTTCGACAACATCTGGCTGGACGGCGCAGAGGCGAAGATGCTGGAAGCCGCAGACGAACAGGGCCGCGCTGGCAAGGCGTCGGCCCGGTTTGAGGCTGGCATCGCTCGCATGATCCAGCGCGATTCCCCTGCTGCTGGTGCGATGGTCATTGTCAGCGACCACGCCCGCCCGCTTGGTGGCGAGCCGACGATGTGGTGGGGTGCTCTGGGTTCTGGTGGGACCTGATGCCTGGCTCCCGCGGTAAGCGCATCGAGTTCGACCTCTCGCAAGTCGGCGGGGTGGACACCCGTGTTTGGCAGGGGAAGGGCACGGCGAACGACGCGAAGGGGGTCGTGTTCACGCGCCGGGGTGAGGTTGCGAAGCATCGTGGGGTGGCCCGCATCATCGAGTCCTGGGATGGTGGAAACCCGTTTGGGTCGAACCCGATTCTGAGCCTCGGCGTACTGAATCGGTCAGGTCTCGTAGACCTCGTCCTTGGGTTCAGCGACAAGTTGAAGGTGCTGAACCAGCTCACGGCGGCGAACCTCGTCCCAACGCAGAGCGGCTTCTTCACGACAGGTCGTCCACGGGACGCTGTTCGGATGTTCCAGGCCGGCGACGTGCTGGTTGTGCTGAATGGCCGCGACGGGAACGTGAAGTGGGACGGTCGCAAGGTGACGCCTCTCGGCATCGCCTCACCACCGCCCCCACCTCAGGAACCCGTGGCGTGGACGAACACAGGTGCGACGAGCAACCTGTGGACGAACGCCTCCCTCCAGGGCAACACGGCCCGAATCCAGTACCGCGTGACGTGGCTGAACGACCGCGGGCAGGAGAGCGAGCCGAGTGCGCCGTCGAGCGCCGTGGACTATGAAGATGCGGTCGGGCAGGGCCCTGTCGGTTCCACGGACTACTTCCTCGTGTTCCTGCGGGGCCTCGCAAGCGACCCGCCGAGCGACGACATCGTTGCGCGGAACCTCTACAGGTCGACGGACGGCGGCCTGACGTGGAAGTTGCTGCGCCGCCTTGGTGGTACTTCGACCGACACGTTCTGGGACGGCACTCCGGTGGGGGCCGAGGGCGTGGATCTCATGTACGCGGAGGGGACGAACCTGCCACCGCCTGTGGCTCGTGGCGGCTTCGTGTTCCGCGGTCGCACCTACTACTGGGGCGTCGAGGACTCGCCGGCGTTGCTCTTCTACTCCAACGTGAACGCGAAGGAGTCCGTTGCTGCCGGCAACTTCCTGGACGTTGACAGTAGCGATGGTGACGTGCTGACCGGTGGCATCGTCGCGCAGGACTTCGCCGTGGTGTTCAAGCGCCGCGCGGTCTACCTGCTGACACACGACAAGGAAGAGACACCTGTCCTGACCCCGGTGGTGAAGGGCGTAGGGTGCGTGTCGGACCGTTCGGCAGCGACCTTCTCCGGTCGGGTTGTGTTCCTTGGCGAGCGCGGGCTCTACGTCTACGACGGGAGCCAGGTGAGGTCGCTGTCGAACGACATCTCGGAGATGGTCAGGGCGCTTCCCAGTGGTTACCTCGAGGATGCCTGCGCCTGGGTGGACGAGGCTGATGGCCGCGCCTACCTGTCCGTCGTCGCCGGTCCTGGCAGCGAGAACAACGAGGTCTGGTGCGTCCACATGGCCTCGGGAGCGGTGACGCGCCTGGCAGACTTTCAGGTGTTCAGCGCGACTCCGTACAAGGGGCAGACCTTTGTCGGCGTGAAGTACACGCACAGTGGGGCGGGGGTGTACGACCTCGGCGTGTGGGACGCAGGGTGGACGCTCGGGCCATCGCAGGGTTACGACGGCATCTACGAGACGCGGTGGATGGACTTCGGTTCACCTGAGACGGACAAGCGGGTGTCCCGGCTCGATGTCGCCTACGTTGGGACGATGAGCGGGTCGATGACCGTGGAGTGGTTTGCGAACTGGGACAACCGGACGGCGATCGGGTCGGTGACGTTCCCGCTCTCGGACGATGCCGCGACGGTGTGGGGGAGCGGGAACTGGGACTCGGTGACGAGGAAGTGGGACGGTGCCAGGACGGCGACGAAGCGGCTGGACCTCGCGCCGACGCTGGCGGGTGAGTTCGCCTCGATTGGGAAGGCGTTGCAGTTCCGCTTCAAGACGACGGGGGTGGATACCCCGTTCCTGCTTGTCGGCGGCTCCGTGTTTGTTGCCGACCTCGGCGTGCGCGAAGAGGGGAGCGACCTGTGAACCAGGACATCCTTCGCCGTCTGGATGAGGCCTTTGCACGCCTCGACACAGGGGTGTCGTTGTCCAGGCTCCGCGCCGACCCGTTGGGCACGATCAACGCGGTGCTGCGGGAGCAAGGCCTTTCCATGATTCACGACCTCGAGGAGGCATCGCTCAAGCGGGCCGTCCGTCTGCTGGAGGCGGCATGACGTTCTTCGCCGTGAGGGAGCCGCAGAAGAGCGGGTTCGTGGCAGACGCGAAGGCATTGATGCGGGAGTTCAACAACGCGGTCGACGCGCTGCTCCACATCGACTCCAACAACGTCGCGCAGTCGGCTGTAACCACCTCGATGGCGGTATCTCCACTGACCGACCCCCGGGCGCTGTTCTACGGCTACGACGTAGTGAACGCTCAGACGTTGATGAAGTCGCAGTCTGGGTCGATGACGACAACGCTGGACGAAGGCGTGTTCACGACGATCACGGACGGTGGCGCCGAGATGGTGTTGTCGTTCACGACGAGGTTGACGATGCCCATGGTGTTCGGCGCCGTGTGCAACGTGAGCAACACGGCGGCGGGTTGCCTCAACATCGACCTCCGCTTCCTGATCGACGGCAAACAGCTTGGCATGGCGTCGAAGTCCATGTTGCTCGGTGGCGGCACGGCGAGGCTCTGCGTCGGGCTCAACGACTCGCAAATCGTGCTCCCCGGTGAACACGACCTCCGCGTGCAGGTTCGTGACCGCAGCGCCGGCGCCACGGCGTCGACGTTGTCCGGCCTGCGGTTCTACGGCTACGGGATGACGCGATGAGCCTCACCCACCGCATCGCCCCTGGTGACGCCCTCGACGGGTCGAAGGTGCAGGAGAACTTCGTCGCACTGGAGGCCCTGGCCGAGGGCATCCGGTCGCGGAACGTCGACCAGAACAACATCGACACGCAGCACATGGCGAGCACATGGACGGATGTGCGGATGGAGACCGCTGCCGGACCGACAGCGTTCGGTGGCGTCTATGCCGTCATGTGCGCGTCTGGCATCAACTTCTCGGTGACGAGTGGCGTCATGTTTGAGGCGCTGTGTTCGTTGTCGGTTCGCCCTACGGTTGCGCCGTGGGTCATCGACCTCGACGTGAGGGTTGACGGCGTGGCGATCTTCACGACGCAGATGTCGTCGTCGAGCGCGTTGGAGGACCCCGACGTGTTCATCCCTGTGGCGTTCGTCGCGACTGCGGCGACCCATACCGTCGAGATATGGGGCAGGATCACGGCGGGCGCCGCTGCGTGGAACACGGCGAAGGTCGTCGTCGTGGCGCCGAGGAGGTAACCGGTGAGTGCCTACACGCCTCCTGCCGCCGGGGACTTCAACGACGGCGACCCGTTGGACCCAGCGAAGACGCTGGCCGGGTTCACGACCCTACAAACGGCGGTCAATGGTGCTGTGAACGCGGCGAACTTGACCCTTACTGGGGAGTTCGACGCCACCCGGTTCCAACCCGGTGGCGGGCGCATCATCGTGGACGAGCGGAACGAGTCGCTCGTAGAGATCATGCTCCCGGTGCTCCGCGCCACCACGTCGTTCCTCGGGTCCAAGACGAACGTCTACGACGTGGTCGGCACCGGGGCGAGGTTCTACCTACACGCAGCCACGAAGACGTCGATCCGGTCGCGGGTGCAACTCCTCAAGGGCAAGCACGTCTGGCTCGGGGTGCAGACCGCGACGTACCAGGTGACGGGGACCCTGGTTGTGGACGGGGCGTCATCCGAGTCGAAGACGGTGACGTTTTTCATCGACCCAGCGGCGGCCTCGTCCGAGGCCCGTGGGCTCACGATGGACTTCCAGATGTATCAACTTCTCTCGGCCGGTGCCCACACCGTCCACGTTCGGCTTGATTGGTCTGTCTCGACGACGACCCACGCTGCTGCGGACGACAACGGCGCGGAATGGTATGGGACCGGCGCCCGGACAACCGTTGTTGCCTGCGTGAAGTAAGGGTAGGGTGAGCCATGCCCACGACCGTGAAGGACCTGCTGGACGAGATGTACGCGCCCGACGACCAGTCGTTCGGCCCGTATCGGCAAATCTTCCGTCAATCGGCTGCCCGTCGCATCGCTGGTGCGGAACGCCCCCTACTCGCGGAGGGCGGTGGCCCACAGGCAGGGATGTCGCCCACCGGCATCCGAGGCTCAGACCTTCGTGCGATGGCGCAGGGGCAGGCGCAGCGCGGGGCGATGGCCGGCGGGCTCTACGCAGGGGAGCGAGGGGCAGCTCGGCTACAGGAACAGGATGCACTTGCCGCCTACCGGGCGCAGAGGGAGCAGGCTCGGCGCGAGTTTGAGGCCGGTCTTGCAGAGGGGATCGGTGGCGTAGTGCAGGGTGGAGTCGCGACGGGGACCCGCTTTCTGGTGAACCCCGAGATTCGCGGTTGGATGCAGCGGACCGCCGAGAAGCCTGCGAGGGACATCGCAGAGGCATCTGCGCTTTATGACCTATTCGGGAGGCTCTGACCATGGCGGCTCTTACGCGGCAAGACCGAGCCCAACTCCTCCGCGGCGGGGAATGGGATGAACTCGTCGGGAAGATGTCGACCCCGGGGTCGAAGTACACGCAGATCACGGCGCAGGACGTGTACGACCAGGTCGTGCGCCCCCAGGAGGAGGCCGAGTTGAAGCGCCGCCTCGCTGAAGCCACGTCGGTCTACACACGGTCGCAGGCGCACGCTGGCGGCAGGAACGCCGACATGCTTCGACGCATGGGGTACTCGGGTGCCATCGGGGCTCGCGCTGGGGAGGCGATGACGACGGGTCAGGGCACCGCCCTGGCCGACCGTCTCGCTGGGATCGCCGCCGGGTACGAACAGGAGTTGAACCGCCCGGGTCGGTTCGCGAAGATCGACGAGTTGAACGCGGCGCGGCAAGAGGCGGCGTCGAACATGTCTGCGTTTGGCGACATCTTCTCCCAGGCGAGCAACCAGTTCGGTGGCGCGATGCTCCAACTGGTTCCCGGGCTCAGTGGCCCTGCGGCGGGTGCTCTGACGGCGGCGGGCAGCGCGGGCTGGAAGGCTGGCGTCGGCGGTGCCTCGGCGGATGCCGGGAAGCAGATCCGCCAGCGGGCACAGGTTGACTCGGGCAGCGCGTTCTCGCCGGTGTCGTACTACCAGAGCCGTTACGGAACGTCGTTCACGCCGCAGGGAAGCACGGGCGTTGACCAGTCTGGGCTTCGTCGCGCGCTGTACCCCGAGGAAGAGGAGTACCCCTGATGCCTGTTGCCCCTCGCTACGTCGCCCCTGGAGTCGGGGCTGTCGCCGCTGGTATCGGGCGCGGCGTCCTCGCCGGGCTGCAACAGGGGTCTGCGATGGCGGATGCCGACATGCGCCGTCGAATCGACTTCGAGCAACTGGCGGCGCAGAGGCGGCAGGAGGGCCGTGTTGTTGCGGATTGGCTGGCCCAGGGCCAGGTGCCGCAGCCGTTTGCCGATGGGGATGGAGGCGGTGGCGGGCGTCGGTCGGGCAGTGGCGGCGTCCTCGGCGGCGTTGGGGTGCAGGACATCGCTCTTGAGGCTGCGGAGGTTGAGGCCGCTGGCCCCGTGAAAGGCCCATCGTCGGTATGGGGTGGAGCTCCGGTCGTTGGCGACCCGATGGTGTGGGGTCCGAACCAGCCTGGGATGCCGCCCGGCGCTCGCCGAGCAGAGCCCCGTCCCGCGGTCATGGCCCCCGCGCCGCAGCCTGTTGTGCTCACCCCGACCGACCCGAACCCATTGGTCCGTCGTCTTGGATGGTCGCCCGAGAACGCACCTGAACCTGCCAGCCTTGCGCTGGAACTTCGGCGTCGAGCGGAGGTTGGCGAGTTGCCTGCCAACCAGGTCCCCGGGATTCTGGACGAGTACGCGGATTGGTATGCCAGGGCGTCCCGTGAGGCTGGGCGTCGGACGGGTCTGCTCGTCCAACTGGCAGAGCAGAAGGCCCAGGAGCAGGCGATGGCGGCAAGGGACCAGAGCGCCCGCGCCATCGCGAGGGAGAACCGGCGTCGGCTTACGGCAACGGTCCGGTCTGGCGCGCTGCCGTCCAGCGCCATCTCGTCCGACGACGAGTTGCTGGCCGATGCGTATGCTCACCTCGACGACCGCGCGAGCAAGGTGCTCGGTGAGAACCTTGTTGGCGCTACAACTGATCTCGGGAAGGCCGCGATCGGTGAGCGCGGCGAGCTCGCCAGGGTTGCGGAGGACAGGCGGCAGTCGGGCGTCAGGGAGCGGAACCGACAGGCGGTCGAAGACGCCCGCACCGACTCGGAGTTCCGTAAGATCGTGGGTGGCCCGGAGTTCGAGGCGATGGTGCAGGCTGCGGAGGCCGGTGGGATGAGCGAACAGGACGCCGAAGAGTCCGCGGTCGAAGAGGCCCGTATGCGGGCGCAGGACCGTGCTCGGTCGGTGGAGGGTGTGGACGCGGCGGTGCGGGACATCACCGGCACGCTGGAGCCTCAACAGGCGCCTGGTGCGTCGAGGTTCGTCGTCGCGCCTGGGGGGAGCGACATCCAGACCATCTTGACCGGCGCGGAGGCTGATGTAGGAGCGGCGTTCGACCGTGCCTATGCGATGAACCCATCTGCTGCTCGGGTGGCGCTGATCGAGCGAGGGAAGACGGAGCGCGCTGCGATGGTTGGTGCCGGGTCGGCGATGCCGCCGGGCGTTCAAGCGGCGGCGCCGACCATGAGGGCACCCGTCCCGACAGTGGGCGCCGCGGCGGTGCCGAACATCGTGCTCCGTCTGCAACCCGATGGGTCGTGGCTGCGCGAGGATGGACTGGTGGTGAGTGCGAGGGTTGGAGCCGCGATGCTCGACCGCGGGGTTGCCGTCCGAGGACAATGACCCATGCCGGTCCAACTCACCCAGGAAGAAGAGGCTGAACTCCTTGCCGCGAGCGCCCCGCTCTCAACGGCGGCCCCGGCGCGTCCAGCCGCGTTGTCCCCCGAAGAGGAGGCCGAGCTCCAGCGAAACATCACGCTGACGGCAGAGGAAGAAGCCGAGTACCAAGCCGCGGTGCAACCTGCGAGCACGGGGCCGACCCTTGCGGACACACGCTACGCTGCCAGGTTGTTCAACCAGACCCCTGCGGCGACGATCAAGGCGCTGCCCGACGAGCAGGCACTCGCGCTTTCTCGCTGGTTGGAAGGGCACGAACAGAAGGCGCTCGCCCCATCGGCACTCGCCCGTGCCGACATCCAAGAGCTCCCCATCGAGGCACAGGAACGGAAGCGAACGACCTTCGAGCGCGGCCTCGACGCCCTGGACTTCGTCGGTCGCTCGGTGGCGCGGCCCATCGCCACAATCGCGTCGGTGAACGCGGACAAGAGGGCGCTCGCGCAGATGACGGTGGAGGAGCGGCAACAGTGGCTGTCGGCTGTGCCGCTGGACGACCGCCGTCTCGATGCGTGGTCCGACATCGTTGATGCGATGGACATGCTCGAGGCGAAGGGTGCAGGCCCACGGCAGAAGTCGTTGACGGCGGCGGCACGGTTGATCGACGGGGACTCCGCCGATGTGCTGGACGGCGCCGAGTCGCGTCTGGCGCTGGTCTACGGGACGCCGTTCACGCACGTCGACCCCTACAGCGCGGACGCTGCGCGGCCATGGTCAGTGCCTGCGAGGGCGATCGACGGCGTGGAGACACAGCGCGAGGGCGACTTCGTTGACATCGCCCTCCGCGGGCTGTTCGCCCTCGACGACGACGACGCCGCTGCGGTGAAGGAGAAGTTGGTCGCCGGGACTTCCAGGGGTACCGCTGTTGTGAACAGCGGTGTGCGTGCGCTGATGTCCGGGATGTTCCCGGGTTCGGTTGCTGATGACGCTGCCCGATTCGCGGAGGCTGTGACGGGGCGTCGAGACCCGACAGAGGGAGAGAGGCTGGCCGCCGAGGTTGTGCTGAACTTCGGGGCGCTCGTCGCCCCTGACGCCGCGTTGGCGAAGGCGCTCCCCGCCGGGGTTCGCACTGTGGCATCGCCCGCCGGTCCTTTGACGCCCATCGGGGACGTTACCCGTGCTGCCCAGGTCGTGCAGACGCAACGCCGCGTGTTGACCGAAGCGATGGGTGCTGTCGAAGGGTTGACTGACGCGGACAAGGCTCGCATCGCGGCCGACGCCGAGTTCGCCGTGAACGCTGCGTGGGTGAAGGCGCGCGAGACTGCGAAGAAGGCTGCCCCCGACGCAGACCTTTCCTCGGTCGATGTCGACAACGCTGTGGTGTTCGACCCAGGCGAAGTACGGGTCGTCTTCCGGCCCAGCGCGGTGAAGTATGCGACTGGTGGCGGGGACGCCCTCACCGCGCGCCGAACGGTGATGCAGGAGTGGGTGGACAAGTCCATCGCCACCATCGGGTCGATGCCCGTCGTAGCCCCGGTCGCGGAGTCCGTCCGTGGGTTGTTCTGGAAGGGGAAGGCTCGCCCTGTCGCCGTTGGCGATGCGCTCAGTGGCGAACTACGACCGATGGGAGCGGCCGACGCGCTCTCGGAGGAGAAGTGGTCGCTGTTCCGCGAGGCGCTCAGGAACAAGCAGGGCTTCGAGCAGGAGTTGAAGCACCGCTTCTCAGAAGGCGTGCAGGAGATCTTCAAGGCAGCGCCGTCCACCCGCTCCCGGCAGTTGCTCCACAACCTCTCCGAAGTGCTCGAAGTACCACCTGGGTCATCGGACGCCGTGAAGTTGGAGGCGCTGCACGTTGCGCTCGGGGAGGAGTTGCAGAAGACGTTGAAGTTGACTGATGGCCAGGTCGAGCGGTGGAAGCAGGGGAAGGCGAGGGCCGCTGGTCTGGCGTCGGGGGACGCCGCCCAGGAGGCACTGCTGGTCCAGGCGGAAAGCGCGGCGAGGGCTCGTCTTGCCGCGACTGACGCAGAGCGGGCCAAGTTGCAGGCGGCATCGGAGGTGGCCGCGGGGAGGAAGGCGACGGCAGAGGCCAATGTCACCGCATCCGAGGCGCGCCTTGTGGAGTTGCGTGCTTCGAGCTTCGACACCACGGCGATTGACGCCGCTCGCTCAGGGTTGGACGCCGCGAAGAAGGCTGTGCGAGACGAGACGGAACGATTGCGCGTTGCGAAGTCTGCTGCGGACGCCGCAGAACAGGCAGCGAAGGCGATGGCGAGGGCGGCGGCAAAGGATGCCCCCAAGGCCCCGCCGAAGGTCGCGCCTCTTCCTCCAGGGGCAGAAGAGCAGGCCGCCGTTGCCGCGAAGGCAGACGAGGAGGCGACCGCAGCGAGGGCAGCCGCAGCAGAGGCATGGAGGCTGGTCAAGGCGCACGACGCGACTCGTGACCCGAAGGCAAAGGCCGACGTGCTGAAGTCCCACAAGGCGAAGCGCGAGGAGTTGGCGAAGGAGCACAAGCGGCTGTCTGAAGCAGCCGACGTGAAAGATGTCGCTCGGAAGGACGCGCGGAAGGCTCTCAACACGGCGACCAGCGGAGCCAAAGAGAGCGCGTCCGCACAGGCGAAGGCCGTAGCCGACGCTGCGAAGAAGGCCGTGACTGACGCTGCGGATGCGGCGCGGAAGGTTGCGAAGGAAAGGGCAGACGCAGTCGCTGTAGCCGAGGGGGTCCATCGCAACATCTCCGTCAAACAGGCATCGTCAGCCCATGAGATGAAGGTTGCCACCGCAGAGGTTGAGCGGGCGAAGGCCGCTCTGTCTCATGCGGAGAGCGTGAAGGCATCCGTCCCTCCAGCGCCGCCTGATGCCATCGACGCATCGTGGCAAAAGGCAGTCGACGCGGCCCGCGAAACGGTGACCACAGCGGACAAGCGCCACAGGGAGTTGGTTCGCGCAGCCAAGAAGTCCGTGCCGACGGCGACGAAAGCGGATGTCACCACTGCTGAATCTGCGTGGAAGGCTGCTCGCACGACACTAGAACGCGCGGAGCGGTTGAAGGCCACCGAGGCGGCGACGCTTCGAGAAGCACGGGACAAGCACGCAGCCTTGGTCCGAAAGGCGGATAGCGAGGTTCGCAAGGCGAAGTCCATGCTCGACGCCGCAGGGAATCGGCTGTCCATCGTTGGAACGGCACACGCTGTCAACACGAAGGCGCTGGCGAAGGCCAAGGCGGAACTTGACGCCGCTGTGGAGGGCATCCCCGCCCAGGCGCAGAAGCCGCCACCGGCAGAGATGGCAGCGTTGACCGAGCGGCAGCGGGTTGCAGAGAAGGCGTTGACCGATGCCAGGGCAGCGTCTACCGCTGCCTCCGATGCGTTGCGGGCGGCAAAGGAAACCGCGCGAGATGCGCTCACTGCGTCCAGGGGGTCTGTGACGGGTGCGGTGCGGGATGTCTCACGCGCTACAAGGGCACTTACTGAGGCAGAGTCCACGGTGAAAGCGGCACAGACGGCGTCGGATAAGGCGACCGCTGCGCTGGCGAAGTCCCGCGCCGATGCGACTGCCCGTGCAGCGCGTCCTCATGGCGCGGAGAATCGTGCGAACGCCATCCTCTCCACGCTTGCCGACGCAGCGGATGCGAAGAATCTGGCCCAGGAGGAATCCCTCCGCGAACTTCTCAGTGTCGTTGTGGACCGTCGTGTCGAGAGGGCGCGGATGGTGCGTGACCTGATGACGGAGATGACCGGGGCAGCGACCCCCGACGAAGCCCTCGCCTTCGCGGAGGCACGGAACCGCATCGCGGCCCTGCTTGACGATGTGGACACTGCGAAGGCGAGTGTCGAAGATGCCGAACTCGCCACGCTCACCAGAGGCGAGGCGCGGCAGGCGATGCGGGTGTTTGAGCGCGAGGCACGGGGCCTCGATGTCGCGCGGCAGTTCCAGAAACTCACACCGCAGCAGCGCAAGGTCGTGGAGGCGATGCGGGCCCGGCGCGAGGCGCACTACAACGTCCTCGTCGCGGAGGGGCGGCAGCCGCGCGCGAAGGACATGGTGAAGTGGCTCGACGACATGGGCGTCGAGTTCTACGCGCCGCGCCAACTCGACTTCGATGGGCTTGCCGCGGTGACGCGGAAGACGGGGCGGGCAGCGTCTCGGATGTCGGAGCGCATCGACTCGTTGATGAAGCGCAAGCACGTCGGCGCGACGATGGAGCAGAACCGGGCGAAGGTCGCCCAGGTCGGGAGGCTACTCAACGAGGACGCTGCTGCTGCCGACCCCGCGTTCGCCGCCGCCTACGCCGCGATGGACGCAACGGCGAAGGAGGCCGCCGACCTCGCTGCGGCGGCGAAGGCGCGCCTCGACAAGGTGCGGTTCTTCCGCGAGGACGCCGCATTGATCGAGGCGACCTACGGGCAACAGCAGGCCCGTGGGTTGGCGAACACGCGGCTCTACCGGCAACTGGCCATGGCCGTGCCAGAGGCCGAGGAGTTCACCCGCGCCTTCGCCGCCGCGGTGTTCAAGGCGTCGAGCAAGGGGGCCGGATTCACAGTCAAGGATGTCGACTTGCGGGCCGCGAGGGCCGGGCTGCGGCGCGTGAACGGGTCCACGATGCTGCGCGAGGCCCTCGGCATTGAGGTCGAGTGGAAAGGGTGGAAAGACCACGCCTCGGCCATTGACGCGATCCTCGCAAGCGGCGGCCCGAACGTGCTGGAAGGCGTGTTGAACAGCTTGCGAGCGGCTGGCGCGCCCATCGACAAGGTCGTCGGCATCGACGAAGCCGTGAAGCGTCTTGTGCAGTCCCCGGTCTACTTGCCGACCGCGATGGTGGACGCGCTGGAGGATATGGCGAAGCCGAGCTTCCTCGACGGGATGCCGGTCCAGTTGCGGAAGTGGATGGGTGGCGCCTACATCGCGGTCTGGAAGGCGGCGATGACCGTCATGGCCCCGGCGTTCCATGGGCGCAACGCCCTGAGCAACGCCGTCGCAGGCATCCTGCACGAAGGCGTCCATACGCTGTCCCCCCGGAACCAGATGGATGGGATCCGGGTGTCTACCTACGACGATGACGCCATGATCCGCATCGGCAACGTCGAACGCACAGCCGCCGAGTGGCGCAACCTGTTCCGCGAGAAGGGCATCCTGACGGACCTGACTGCGGTGCTCGATCTCGCGGGCGCCGCCAAGGAGTCGCGGGTCAGCGTGAAGCGAGCCCTCCGCGCCGGAACCATCACTGGTGCCGCTTCTGGCGTGGCGGCGTCAGCGGCCGAGGAAGACGACGAGAAGAAGTTTCAGGCCGGTCTCGCTGGGTTCCTCGGCGGCGCGATGGGTGGCCAGGTCCTGTCCGCGTCTGCGGACCTATATGGGAGCGGGGCACGGGCGGCATACAAGGAGGCAAAGGCCGCGGGCGAACCCCCTGTTCGCGCAGCTCTGAACCAACTCTTCGAGGACGCGCTCGACGTGAAGGGCGCCGATTCGTGGGTGCATGGCGTCCAACAGTGGATCCGCGGGTCACGGGCGGTCCCGGCAGCGTTCACCCAGGCGGTGCTCACGGGCGCCATCGTGGGTACGAAGGCGACTGCGCTCGCCGCCACCGCACCCATCGTCGCGCAGGCTGCGCTCGGGACCGCCGCTCTGTCTGCCATGGGCGAGGCCGGGTTCGCTGCCGCAGCGGGCATCGGGAAGAGCATCGAGAATCAAGCGCGGGTCTCGACGGCCATCGCTGTCCTTCGACGGGGCGGAAGCATCGACGAGGCGGCCCGGGTCGTGGACCGAACCTACTTCAACTACAACGACCTGACCCGGTTCGAGCGCCATGCCATGCGGACGCTCATGCCCTTCTACACATGGTCGAGCAAGAACGTCGGCGCCCAGGCGTGGCTTGCAGTGAACCGCCCAGAGCGGATGAACGTCCTGCACAAGATGATCGTGGCCGCCACGAACGAGAACGACGACCTCGCATGGGTGGCGCCGAACTGGCGGAACCGGCTCATCATTCAGATCGGGCGTGGCCAGGTGCTCGCGAGTTCGTGGCTGCCTACCGCCGCCGCGTCGGAGTTCGCGGTTCGACCGCTCCGAGAGATGCTGTCCGGTCGCCCGGTGAAGGCGGCGCAGTACATGGGTCAATCCGTCAACCCCATCGCGCTCGGGCTGCTGGAGGGTCTGACCAAGTCGTCGTTCTACTACGACAAGGACTTCGCAGACCTCCGGGACCCCCGAGACATCGAGGCTCTCCCAGGTCCGATCGGGGACGCGCTGCGGGAGTGGGTGGGGTACGCGAAGAAGTGGAACCCGAAGAAGGGCATCTACGAGCCCGTCATCGGACACTACCCAGGGTCAACCCGGGGACATGCACAGGACATGCTGGAAGCGTCCTACATCCTCGCCGCGATCCGGCAGCACCCGACGAACCGGATCCTCGGGGTCATCGTCGGCGCGCTCCGCGACCAGATGGTGTCGGCGGCTGCTGCGGAGGGGAGCAGGAGCGCGGAGAAACAGTCCGAGATCGGCAGGTTGCTCGGTGTCGCGGGCGCGGATCGCATCTATCAACAGGAGACCCCAACCCTCGGGGAGCTCCTCAACCGCCGGATGAACGCGCTGCGTCAGGTATCGGCAGAGGCAGGCACGGCATCGAAGTGGCCGCGCATGGAGTCCCGCCCGGACTACTTCGAGGCGCAACCTGCGGAATAGGCGTTGACTTCCTGGCTACCGGTTGGATCATCAGCGGAAAGCACGGGGCGAACCCCCGAGAAGGCTAGAACATGGCGTACCACACTCGTCCGATCTACTTCCCCATCGACGCTGCGGCCGTCGCTGCCCTCGTCAATGGGACCGGGTCCACGCTGACAGAAGCGGTCTCGAACACGATACCGCTGTCCTCACTGTCGACCCCTGCGGCGAACGGCTGCATCACCCACGTCGGGTTCAAGATGTCGTCTTCGGGCGGCACGGCGACTGTGAACGTGTGGCAGGACACGGGCCGTACCGTTCCGCTCGCCAGCGTCGTCCTGACTCCCGCGACGATCCCCGGTGGGTCGGCAATCGTGTGGGACGAGGTTGTGCTCGCTGGCCCTGACGGCACCCCGTTCCGTAGCACGTTCCACTACGAAGTCGTCGGGGACGTGACGAGCGCCGGCAAGACCGGGACCATCTACTTCCGTGCGAAGGCGACGACCTGATGGACTACCCTCGCACATCATCCGCTGTCGGCGTCTGCGCTGTCGATGGTTTGACTGATGCCGCGACGTGGAAGACGGCGGAGTCATCCGTGGCGCCGACGAACACACCGAACGGGTCGCGGGTCTACACACTCATGTATCAGGTCTGAGCATGGGCGCGGGCGTTCGGCGCGACCGACCACGGGCGGCCCCAACGACCGCCGCTACCGACGTGTCGGCGGCGCAGACCGGCGGTGTCTTGAAGACCACGGTGCAGCAGGAGCTGGAGCGTCTTGCTGCGGAGGTGAGTAGTGGTGGCGCGGTTGCGTCCGTGTTCGGCCGCACCGGGGCCGTCGTCGCTGTGGCTGGCGACTACGACGCGGCGAAGGTGACGTTTGCGCCGACCGGGTCCGTCTCCTCAACGACGGTGCAGGCCGCGATTGCGGAGGTCA
>SXGQ01107540.1_pt1 | contig 43250 bp, 39 predicted proteins | sample 3178371 | NCBI WGS metagenome assembly SXGQ01 (sample SAMN11356859, study PRJNA531348) | freshwater metagenome | isolation source: freshwater sample F1-20 | place: China: Fuxian Lake, Yuxi | collected 2017-12-25
GCATCTGAGTAGATGAAGATCTTCCCGTACCTGAGATCGTTGGGTTCTTCTCCCATCTTCAGACCGATAGAGGCCAGAAGATTCTTCACTTCTTGGTTCTGGATGACTTTAGTATTGGGTAGCTCCATCACGTTGATGAACTTTCCGCGAAGAGGGAATGCTCCCATCGTCATTGGATCCCGGTACTGCCTGAAGGCCGAGCTTGCGCTGTCGCCCTCGAATATGGCCAAGGAACACTTGTGACGATCGGTCCTGCTCTTGGCGTCTATGAGCTTGATGATCTTTGTCTTGTCTAAGTATTTGTTCAGAGCTCTGAGCTGTTTTCTCTCGTCGGCGAGCTTTTTCTGCTGGATCCAATCTAAGAGCTGCTTGATGATCTCAGAACCGAAGATGATCTTCAGAGTCTTTTCTGATATTTCATGGTAAGAGCCGAAGTCTTTGGGTTCTGTGATGAGCTTTTCTTTCGTCTGTGAAGAGAATCCCGAGTTGACGATGGAAGCTTCTACGAAGAGGAACATGTGGTTCCTGAGCTCGGAAGGCTTTACTTCGACCTTGTGTTTCTTCTTGATCCTCTCACGAAGCCAGTTGGTGATCTGGTTGGCCACGTATTCGACGTGTGTGCCACCGTCTTTGGTCTCTACTGAATTGACGAAAGAGACCTGTTGGAAGCCGTCCTCTGAGAGACCTATTCCGATCTTCCATCGCTGGCTCTCTTCGTAGAAAACTTCTTCCACGTAGTGTTCTGCATAGTGTTTGAAGGATTTGAAGGAGAAAGTCTCTCCGTTGAAAGTCACCGAGAGCTTGGGGTTACAGGCCGCGGCGTCTATGGCTCTCTTCTTCATGAGAGAAAAGTGCACTTGGTCTATGGAAGTCATGTCAAACCTCTCGAGATCTGGCAAATACGTTATTTCAGTGTAGCCCTTTTTCCCTTCACTGATCTTGACCTTTCCTTTCTCGTGCATGTTGTTCAAAAAAGTCTGTTCAAAGACTTTCTTTCCGTCGCACGTCTTGATCTTGAACTCCTTTGAAAAAATGTTGGTAAGAGTGGCACCAACACCGTTGGTTCCAGCGACGAGCCTTTCTTCGCTATCGTCAAAGTTGGATCCGGTCTTTAAGTTAGAGAAGATGAGCTCTGGAATCCACTCGTCGTATTCTTTGTGCTTTTGGACTGGAATTCCTCCGTTGTCCGAGATGGTGACAGTGCTCTTTTCTCTGTCGACATTGACCTCGATCTTGTTGAGCTTCGGATTCCGCTTGTGTTCGTCTACTGAATTTGAGATGATCTCATCGAAGATCTTGAGAAAAGCGGGATTGTATGTGACCTGAGATTTTTTGAATTTGCCGTCAGTGCCCATCAGGAAGACTTCGGCGTCGTGGGATTTGATCGACCCGACATACATTCCTGGACGTAGAAGCACATGCTCTATGTCCGTAAGCTTTCGATATTTTTGTTCTACGTTCTTACTCATGTTTGTTATAGAGAGAACCGGGATTTTGTTTACCCCGGCAGAGTGCCTTCCTTCAATCTTCTGAGCAAAAGTGCAGTGACGGCCTTGGCGTCTCTGCTAAAGGTGTCAGATCCTTTGACCCATTCGAAATAAGAGGGGTCTGATTCGTAGACTTCTTTGAAAGTCTTGCCCTGGTATTTTCCAAAGCTCACGACTATCTTCCCGTCCTGCATTTTGTACTTGCCTGAGAGATCTATGAGAGAAGACCTGTCTACTGTTAATTTCTCGAGCTCTTCTATCGATTCGGGAAGCTCGTATATTTCGTTCTGCTTTTGAAAAATCTCTATGGTAGCCAATATGTCTTCTTCAGCTGAGTGTGCGTTTTCGAGAATCTTGCCAGTGTATTTGGTGTAGACGTCCTCGAGCTTTCTCGGTTCCATCTTAGCGAGGATGAGATAGCTGTCGATCACTTTCTTCGTCCTGTAGGAAAAGGGTATTCCTGCTCTCATGAACTCTTCGCAGAGTATGGGAAGATCGAACCTGAGAACGTTGTAGCCTCCGATGTCAGAATCCTCGAAGAAAGAATGTATCTCCGGAGCTAAGTAAGAAAAAGTGTCTTCTTGCAGAAGTTCTTCGTCTGGAATGCCGTGCTTGGCGAGAGCTTCAGGCCTGCTGTTTCGGCCTTCGGGATTGATCCTCGAGTACCACTTTTGGGTGGTTCCGTCCGGATGCAATTTGACCATGCACATCTCAATTATTCTATCGTTGACGATCTCGATCCCAGTCGTCTCTAGGTCGAAGAATACGACCGGCCTTTCTAGTTTTGTCACAGGAATAAAAAATTAGCGAGGTAGCAAAGACCCCAGATCATTAAAACGTTTAGAGCTCCAGTTATTGAATCGGCGACACCGATCGCGATCTTGTCTTCTTCTGGATCGTCGTTCTTTCGAGGCTTCGCTTTCATCGACAGGACCGAAAAGACGATGGTCAGGCCGAAGCTCTGCCAGAGAGTCAAAGATTTGAGATATGGAACGTCGAAGAGCTGGGCCAGATCTAAAATGACATAAGCTACCAGAAATCCAATTCCAAAGAAGAGAGCGCTCCCGATAAAGAGGACTCCGATGAATGATGCTATCTGTTTCATGTAGAAATATAGTAAAGACGAGCGAAAGGAGAAAATTATCCTTTCAGAATCATGTTGGCCACGACGTCTCTACCGTCCTTGAACTCGAATATCGCAGAGCCTGTCTGATTGACAGTTATGCTTCCCTGCGTTCTTAGAATTTTGACGAGCTCTTCAGCGATCTTCTTAGGAAGCCCTTCGTCAGTTTCGCTTCCTGTGAGCTTGTCGCCTACCTTGGTAATCACTCCGGCTACAGCATCTCCGATCCCGCCCGAGCTCTCAGATATTTTTTGCATCTGTTCACCAGTCTGTCTCAGTCTCTCGACCATACCTTCGCTCAGATTGTCATTGAGACTCTTTATGCTCGTTTGCATCGTGTTCAGATTCTCAAGCTGAATGCTGTTGATTGCGTCTGCGAAGTCTTGAGTAGAATCAGCAAAGCTTCTCATCGATTCAGCTATCTTCTCGAGAGGCTTCTTGTAAGTGGATATTTTATCGAGCTGGACGCTCATAGATCCGAATCCAATTGCGATCTCGTCGATCATAGTGTAAGCTGTCTCCTTCATCCCTGGGAAAGAGCCTGATCCTCGGCGAGGACCTAGAATAGAATTGACTATAGCTTTCATCTGATTTTCGACAGTACCTAAGCTGACGCTAGCCATAAAGCTTCCTGTAGAAATCTTGCTGAAAAAGCCTTCTATCGACACAGAAGACTCATTAGAAGTTTGAACCACTCTCTTCAGAGCTTCTCCGATCATATCGATATTTGGAGCAGATGCAGCGATAGCAGCCTGATTAGCTACGAGCCACTCGAGGAAAGGCTTAGGTCCTGAAGATTCAGAGCTTCCTCCAAAAAGAGAAGCTCCGAAGTCCAACACTGAACTGGCTAAGTTACCTACAGAAGAGGCGATGCTGCCACCCATCAGGGCTCCTGCCAAGACTGCCATAGCTCCGGCAATCGCTCCAATTCCAATTGCTATTGAGCCTAGATCAGCTCCATCTAGCCTTTCAATAAAGTCGCCAACTCCTCCTAAGAACTTAAGAGCCACATCTACTATAGCCATGCCGAACTGCTTGAAAAGATCAATCATCGCAGTACCGAAGTAGTGTAAAGCGTCAGTAGCTTTGTATATTATGCCACCTTGTGCGAAGAGCGATTCTGGAAGAAGAGAGAAGATCCAAGCTACACCGACTATGACCAAAGCGGCAATAAGAACTCCGAGAGCTCCTAGAGCAAATCCAGCTGGACTCACTAACTGTACGAGATATCCTACTCCAGCGATGGCAGCTCCGAAGAGAGCCACTGCGATACCAGCTCCTAGAGAAAATTCTTCAGATGGGAACTTCAGGTCCTGTGGCAGAAGCTGGAAAATGTAAGCAATGCCAACTATTAGAGCAGCGGTGATCACCATCGCTAAAGCTCCTTTAAGTATCTGAGAGATCTCCATCTCGCCGATGAACTTGGTCATCAGAGCGTAGGCCGCTCCAAAGGCAGCTATCGCTATTCCTGCGCCTTTGACAAAATCCAAGCTTGGAGATCTGAGATTGTCAGGAAGATAGTTAAAGATCCAAGCCGTGGTGAAGATGATACCTGCCACGATGATCATCGAAAGGCCTCCGATCAAAGCAGATTTGACGTCTTTGACGTACTTAGAGAGGAGGACCATGCCTAAAGCAAATATCGCGAGAGAAAGACCTGTCGTTAGAGCCCAAATAATGTCTGGTGCGTCATCTGGTCCGACTTGAGGAAAGCCTTGCATCACATAAGCCGCTCCCACCATACCTACTGCAGTGGCGATGATCGCGCCTGCTATGATTATTGGAATTCTGAGCATGTCTCCATAGCCTCCGGACTGTTTGATGTTCTTGATGAACATTGCTGTCGTCAATCCAAAGATAGCGATGCCAAGTCCAGCCGTAAGAGCCCAAATGATATTAGGAGCATCCGCCGGCGTCACCGGAACGAGCATCTTGGAGAAGACTAGGGCAACTCCAGCGATAGCGACAGCAGTCGCCACCATAAGAAGCCCAATCGTCAGAGCAGTTTTAGGATTCAACTGTCCGCCTGGAACTTGCTGAGATCCAAGCTTCCCTCCGCCTGTCATTGCTTTCATAATCAACATCACCGGCAGAGTAAAGATGAAGATGGCGAGTCCAGCTCCTAGCACCCAAAGGGGATCAGGAAACGAGAGAGGTCCCATCGCAGCGAGCCCTTTGAAGATCGCAGCGACGCCTACTATGGCGCCGGCTATGACGATCATGAGAATTCCAGTGGACAGAGCGTCTTTATATGTCGTGCCCTTGGAAGCTTCGACGACCTTGGTGAAAGCGAGGAAAGCTAGGCTCATTGTGAGCATGAAGGGCACTATGACGATGAGGTCCTGAGGAGATATGATGGCTGAGACGAGCTTCAGAGCTCCGGCAAAGACCACTATGGCGCCGGCCAAGAGAGCAATGTTCTTCACAGTGTCTCCTACTTTGCCTGCCACGTCCATGATCTTGTCCTTGGCGCTCTTGGTCTCTCCGCCTGCACTATCACCGCCTCCACCGCTAGGCTTGGAAGCCGCGTCTCTGATGGAAGACCTGATGTCTCTGAGGATGGAAGTCTGAGTCTCAAGCTCTTTGACTACGACCTGGCTGATGGTCTGGTTGAGCATGTCGATCGGTCCAATGAGAACAGCGGCTGAAGGCCCAGCGGAGCTTCCGCTGTCGCTGGAAGCTCCGTCTAGAGCAGCTTGTATCTTCTGCAGGACGCCGAGAATCGCCGCCTGCTGTTCCAATGCTTTCTTTTCAAAACCTTTCTCGTAAGCCAACTTAGTCTTGCTATTTTTCTATCTATTTCATCCTCGGCATCGAGAATGAAGGCATCTTGACTCCGCCCGCAATGCCTTTAGCCACGTTAGCGTATTTATTGAAGTTTGGAACGTCACCCGCTCCCTTCTGACCGTCGTAAGCTTTCTTCTCAGCGTCGTTCTTCTGCTTCAAGATGTCGATGAGCTCTTCCAGAGTGATCTCCATCTCGTAGTAGGGCATGTTCTCTATTTCGCTCGGTTGGATCCGCATGTGATAGTAGAGAACTGCTTTCGCCTTAAAGAAGTTCTTCAAAGATATCTGAAACAACGAATAGACTTTTGACGCCTCCAGGAAAGGTGACTGGCACTGTGACCTCCGCATCACAGTTTGCGCATAGCATATTCAATTCCTGCTTGACTCCTATTCGCATCTTTTCAGCTAATCGATAGACTATTGAAAATTTCTTTTCTGACCAGCTGTTGAACTCGACGTTCATCTGGAAGATCGCTTTATCGTCGAATCCTCTCCACTCTCTGTGAAGATATGGTAGAACTTGTAAGAAGGACTTGTCCCATTTCTCTTTCTTCTCTTCTTTCGATTTGATAAACTCCGTGATGACTCTCATCACTCCAATGGTTGGAGGAGCCATGACTACAGAGCCTTCAGTCTTCGTAGAAAAGATAAAAGCTTTCATCTCAGAATCGTAGTACTTGTTGAGCTCTGAGCTGTCGTGATACTGAAGAGTGGTAGTTTTGAGCTCGTACTCATTGTCGTGACTGCACTGCTTGCATCTGGACTTCATGATCAGCTTGTTCTCTCCTGTCTTAAAAGTCAGTTCTCTGACGGAAAGAATTACGAAAAGTCGGTCTTCTTCGAGAAGATCCTTGTAGCTTCCTCTACGTCCAGCAAATTCAACTCTAACGCAGGTAGCTAAAATGTTATTAAGCTTCTCATCTACGTCAAAAAGATTGTTCTCGTCCATAGTAGAAAAGTCTCTGATCTCAGCGACTCTAGCTGCTCTGATAGAGACTTGCATGTCGTTTCTGTAGAACCTTCCCTGAGAAGGCAAGTTGGACACGACAAGGGGTATGTAACCCAGTTTCTCGTTTATCTGACGAATGTCTTCGAATTCCTCGTCGGTACGACCCACTCTTACTTTTCCCAGGCTAGGTGCTGGTTCCGTGCCTTCCATCTGGTCGAAGGCCTCTTGGTAGTTTTGTTCTTCTGCCATAAACTCAGTTTTTGGTTCTTGTTTTTTGTTTTTGATAGTTTGTTAAGATCTCCCGGGCCTTCTCTCCTGCAAAGCTCACCTGATCGACGATGTTCTCGTCTATTTCTCTCTTGATGAGTTCTCTGATGTACGAAGAGATGGGAGGAGGTTTGGTGCCTCTTTCTAATGACCTTCGAGCGATGATGATGTTTAGAGCTCTGAGGTCACTTTTTGAAAGCAACACCTGCAGTTTTTCTGTCAGGTTTTCTTTCTCCATATTATTGTACTATTAGATTATAGTACTATATATTCATGTTAGATGTGACAGTTGAGGCTGCGCTATCAGTTGTAGAAGAAGAACCTGAGATGGTATCAGAAATGGTAGGAGAGATAGGTCCGAAGTTAGAAAAGAAGAAGGACTTGGCCTCAGAGCTCAGAGATCTGGACTGGCTGCCCTGCGAAAGCATGCCGGAAGAATCGTTAGATTTTACTTTATCTACTCCCGATTGGTCGATATTGATGGCAGGCGTTTGAGGTTGCTCTCCTTTGAAGTTGCCTCGGCCCTGAGTATTGTTCAAAGCATCAGCACCTCGTTGTGGAGAACTAACATTTCCGGCTTCAGCTGATTTATCGGTGATGGTCGACGAAGCTTTTTGAGTCTCTGGGAATTGCCCTTTACCATATTCTCCTGTTGTAGAGCTATACTCGTTAAAGACATTGCTCGGCGACATTTCCTGCTTGAGAAAATCTGGCGTAAGAGCTTCTTTTCCTTTAGAAGTAAAATAATCAGCCTGAATCTGAGGGTTTGTGTATTCGCTGACTTTTTCTTCGGCTTTAGTCTTGAGCTCGATTCTCTTGTCGTCCAACATTTGGAAGGGTACCTCTGTGACTTTTTGATAGACTTGATTCTTGACTTCGCTTCTTTGATCTAAAGAATCAGCGTTCAATCCGCTTTTTATCGGCATTAGCTGAGAAGCAAAGTCAGAAGGATACGAGGCATTAGATCTAGCGATATCATTAGCTGCTGGATATTTCTCTAGAACAGGTTTTGACATGTTGGTCTCAGCCAAACCGGGAACTTTTCCGTTTCTCGTTTCCACCGTTGACAGAGGAGTTTTAGCTCTATCAGATAAGCCTGTTTCTTTCATGCCTATCATTGACTCGGGCTTAGACGTAAGATTTTTGGTGTTTATCTTAAAATTAGGACTTTCGAAATTAGTCCCTGCTCGTCCTGGATCGCCAGGTTCTGGAGTGTTTAGGTCAGGTGTTCTAGCACCTTCTGAAGAATCATGTCCTCTAGACTCCTGAGGATTGTCGAAAGCTTTGGAATTCTCAGTAGAATCCTCATCAGATCCAGAGAAAATATCAAGGATGTTACCTTTCTCTATCTTGGATCCCTGCACCGAAGATCTTCCCGGTGTGCTAGATTTCGTTTTGACTTTTTTAATCATCTTTGAAGTAAAAAAGGGGAGAAGTCGCTAAGCGTCCTCTCCCCTGAAATGTTTCTCTATTAGATTAGAGGTTCTCCTCGATCCAGTAGTCTGATCTAATGGTCATTGTGACTTCAGCAGGCTCTGCGGTTTCGTAAGCCAGAGAGTCTATGAACTGTGGCTGTCCAGTTGGGAAGCAATCTTTGAAAGTGATCTTTCTAAAGACGTCTCCACGTCTGTTGTACTGGACTACAATCATAGTTCCTGTGTAGTTCACTTTGAGTCCCATTTCTCCAGTCAGAGGATCATAGGTGAGCCTGTACCAATCCCTCATGTACTTGTACATGTAAGCTTGGTTTGCGTCATTCAGGTTGACTGTGAAGGCCAAAGAAAGCTCTGCAAAAGTCTGGCCAGGCATTCCTGCGTAGCTTCTATCTGCGAACTTGTATTTTTGGCCGACAGCCTCCACGGTAGGGTTGAGGTTATTCAAACCACCTATGCTTTTCACGTGCTGAAGAATTAGGGCCGAGTCTTGGTTCAATGGGGTCAAGACAGTCACCTCAAAAAGGTTCTGATAGACCGGTTCAAACTTTTGAATCGATGCTTTAGCTTGTGTGTAATGAGGAAGAGGCATCTTCTATCTTTTTTTGTTTCTTATTCTATTTATACTTGACCGCTCGCGATCTGTCCAGGTCTGAGGATCGTGGTTCTCGTTACGAGGATCTCCATTCCTTTGACTGGCTCGACGAATGTGTCCAGAATACCGATGTTCTTCTCGACTACTTCAGGTGGGTTATTGGTTTCGTCCATCACGTTTCTGAAGTTGTACACTCCGTTTTCGGCTTGTACAGTTGCCATGAAGTTATCGGCGAGAGTCTTGATCTCCAATCTAGTCTGTGCAGTGTTGAATTCGAAGAGGTAGTTCTTCAGAATTGCTGCGAGACCGTCTTGGATGTAGATCATTACTTCTCTTACATGAGCGGCTGAAAGTGCGCTCTGTACGTTCTGCTGTGCAGTCTTGTTAGCGAAGATCACCAATCCTGTTCCGTTTTGGAAGATGATCGGGTTAAGTCCGAACGGCTCGATGTTATCTCTGTCGTTCTTGTCGTAGTTATATTCTACCCCGATAACTCCTCTGCCGCCGACGATACCTCTTCTGTTACCGGCCACGATTGACCATGGGAAAGCAGTAGTGTATTTGTCGATGTAGTTATTGGAAACGTATCCTGCAGGTGGAACCTGAATGTTGGATCCGTTATCTCTAACTGTGAGGAATGGAGTGTAGAATGCTCCGTAGCTAGAACCTTGAGTGATTCCTGGGAGAGTGTATCTCACCGTAGGATTCTTAGCAAGGTTTCCACCATCTGCGACGTATGCAGTATCGAACTGTCCGAGAAGGTTGAGGAAGCTAGGATCTGTGCTCTTCTTGAAGTTCTCCACTGAAGGAGCATTCACCAGTGCGAAAGCGTTTTGTCTGTCTTTTGCAAGCTGGAAGAAGATTGCTTTAGAGTTAGCTTCGATACCGTTAGCGAAAGTATCGACAATGTATCTGTAAGCGATGTTGTCTTTGTCGCAGAGAGCCTGGAAGAGCTTGGTACCTCCGAGAGTATCGTAGAGGATGTTGTTCTGCTGTTCGTTGGTTCCATTAGGGAGGTTGTATGCTCCGAGTGTGAATCCATCGAGAGTGAACATGTTGTAGTAATCAACCCATTCAGTGATGGCTGTATAAGCTTCTACAGTGTCTACGTTTCCGATAGTCCTCACGAGGATTGGTCCTTCGCAGACAACTTTGAGAGCATTTACGCCAGGAGTGAAGTTTGAAATGCCTATCACTTCCTTGATGTAAGTAAGTCTCGAAGGAGTCGTAGAAGATCCTACTGATTGGACGATGTACTTTCCTACTCCGACATAAGCCGCGTCGTCTGCTGAGACGATGACTTCGTTTTGCTTCAGAATCGATCCAGGAGTTCCGCTGTATTCGAGGACTGTTACGGTGTTGTTCAAAGAACCTTTGAAAGATTGGACTCCCAAAGTACCTTGTGCGTAAGCCGTGTCAGTCGTATCAAAGAAGTACTCTCCAGATTGGTTGATGCCGAAATCCGCGTTGTCTGTTATCAGATCTTGGAAGTTGGCGTCTGCAAAAGCGTTGACTATGAAAGTAGGCACGTCGTAATCGCTGTCAGAAATTGCGATGTTGGTCGCATTTCCTCCTAAATTGTAAACGAGATAGCCGTAAGTCAGAGGATTGAAATCCAAATAGAGGATCTGTGAAGATGCGATAGTGGATCCAAAGACCGCTTTGTCTCCGTCTGTAAGAACTCCGTCTGATACGTCTTCATACATCTGTGAAGCAGGTCCGCAGATGATAGTTCCAGTGTCTCCGTTATCGCTTCTTTGAGCCACCCAGTTCATGTCTGCCACTTTGATGTAGCTCAGAGTGGAGAGACCGTCGAAAGGTGTGTTAGTTCCAGATGCGAGAGTGATTCCAGATCCAGATACTGTCACCAAAGTGTAGCTGCTGGTTACAGTAACGTCTATTACTGGAATTGCGAGGTCGCCGTCGGCATTGATGAGAAAGTCTCCTACGGTGCCGGCAGAATTCTCTGCAAAGTTTCTAAAGACGTTGTAAGCTGCTGATGCAGTTGTGGCAGAAGCCAAGAGGTCGAAGTTACCGTCAGTGTTAGCTGTAAGTGTTACTCCGGCAAGGCTTACTGTTCTTAGTGCAGTTGAATCAGCTTCATAACTGAGATCTGCTGCGATAGTAGCCTTGTAAGAAAGGAAGTCTATCGTCTTTGGATTGACTCTCTCGAGCTCATGTCCGATGAGATCCAATCCTTTGTCAACTCCATCCAGAAGTTCACCAAGATCAAACATAGCCTCATTGACTGCACAGAAGAGTCCAGTAGAAGGAGTGTCTGCGTTGATGAGATCCTCGATGTAGAGGTTATTTCCGTTCAAGTCAGTGAATCCTGGAATGAGACAGCCTGTATAGACTGCAACCAAACTCACCTGAGGGAGATTGTTGAATTGTTCAACGAAAGTATCTGAAGTGTCTGTCACAGATACTCTTCTCTTCAGACCTTGTTGCTTGTCAAAATACTTAGCAAAGGTAGGATCTGAAGTGAATCTTTCGTAAGGATAGGTAGCTGTGGGATCTCCACCGTAATTTCCATTGTAGAGAAGCACGTCGACCATGAAGTCAGAGATAAAGCTCTCAGGATTGAGGAATGCAGGAACATTAGCCTGTCCGTACCAATCTTGAGCTTTGATCTGAAACCCTTTCACATTTTCAGGAGCTGCTTTTCTGATCAATACTGATACTTGCTTGCTACCGAGGTTGACAAGATTTAAGATGTCGTTGAAAGGAGTGGTATCTGTAGCTCCGACGTTGGTCAAGAACGAATCAGTGCTAGGGAACCAGAACTTGTCTTGGTTGAAATAACCGGAATACAGAGCTTCTGTGGTGAAGCCTTCGTTTGCCTCTGTCGAGCTCGTGCTGAAGAGGAAAGCTTCGTCGTAATCACCGGTTCCGTCTGTAGAATTGTCCAATCTCCAAAGGTTTAGAGCGAGAATGGGACCTCTCTCGAGAGCTGCTAAGCAGCTTCTGTGGAAGAAGCTTCCCTTTCTTTCGTCGACCCTGTTGATGTCTCCAAAAACTGCCTGAAAGAAAGAAGTGTCAGGACAGAATACTGGAGTGTTGAAAGGTCCTTTTCTAGAGAAACCAATGACGAGTCTCAGTTGCTCCGCTGGGATTGCTACAGTCTGGCTTTTATCGAATTCCAGTCTGTAAACTCCAGCCGATCTGAAAGCTGCTATTTGAGGACTCAATGCCATTTTTCTTAATTTTTTTCTATATATCTTACGTCCAGTTGGAACTTACTAAAAAGTACCTAAACGAGATCGTAAATGTCAAAGTACAAATTTCCTTCATCTCGTGACCTGGAAAGGGCATCATCCATGATTTTTTGGGATTCTGGATCCAAGAGATCGAACTTCTCCTCGACGAAATCTGAGAAGTCTGTGGTGTGGAAGAACTCTGTCACGTTAATGCTGGACATCACCAGGTCGTCGTTTCCTAATTGGCCTTGGTATTTTCCGCTCGGCGTCTTACCAAAACTAATGGATTCTTCTATGGTCTCCTTGTTCGTGATCATGACTCGACCGATGTTGACGTACTTCTTGAAATTCTGGCAGAAGATGGCCTTGTTATCGGATTTGAGCTTCAGACCGAACTGGGCTGTCCGAGCATCATTTCGATGCTTGAACTTGACGACCATTTCTTCGTCAAACTCGTTCTTGGCCGGAAATATGGTCTGCATACGGCGAATGAGTTCTGAACCGAACATGTTCCATTCTATCACCATTTTTACGTTCTCAGAATTGAAGATGCTTATCGACAGAACGTACAGGATTTTGCTGAAGTCTTCTATGCTGTGCTGGTTGCTCCTGAAGACTCCGACCTGTCTCAGGCCAAAGAATTCGATGAAGCTGCCCGGATTTTTTATTTTCTTGATGTCGGCCATGTCCATGGGTTCGACCGAAAAAATGTTAATAACTGAATAGTCTCCGCCGTTGCCTTCGGCTATGTCCACTGAAAAAGTCCAGTAAGTGCCCTCTTCTTCTATCTTTCTGAGATCGAAGTCAGGGTCCCAGACGAGGGACCTGTAGTCTATGTCCAGGTCTTCGAGCTCATAGAACTCGTGGTGCACAAAGTTCTTCTGCCTCTTTTGGAGCCTCTTGATGGATTCAGGACCGAGAAGCAGGTTAGAGCTCGCGATGAATTGGTTTCCGTACTGTCGGTTGAAGGCTTCTTCTGATCCCAGGTTGGCGACTTCTCGGTGCATCCAGTCTTCGTCACGGCCTGGCACCTGCCACCAGTCCACTCTGAAAGCCTTGTACTCGCTCTTGCCTATCACCGCAGTCCTATAGATGTCATAGAACTTGTTGAAACCGTTCGGTGTGCTCGTGATGATGACTCGAGAGACTTTGGAAGAAGAGATAGTGGGGTAGACGTTCTCATAAAAAGTATCCAAGAAGCTCGGGTGAATGTGAGCAAACTCGTCCATGAAGAGCATGTGGATGGTGAAACCGATGGCCGCTTTCTTGGTCGTGCTCTGACCTATGATCCTGCATCCATTGTCGAATTTCATATTGAAGACGTCATTCTTGATGATGCCCGGCTTCATGAAGAAAGGCAGATTGTCCAAGATGACCTTGGCCTTGTCTATGATCTCTCTCGTGGTAGCTCCCTTGTTAGAGAGAATGAGGGCGTTTTTATCAAAGTTGAAAAGAACGTACCATGCGATGAAGATGGAAGAACATATCGTCTTTCCGATCTGGCGGCTGGCGAGACAGATAGAGAACCTGTTGGCTTTGAAGTGCTCCAACATTTCGTACTGGTAGTCTCTGAGTTCGATGGTCCTGAGACCTTCGTCCGTCATGACCGTGCAGTAATTGTTCGCAAAATAACAGATGTCTGACGCACACTTTTTGATCTCTTCCATCTCATGGAGAGTGTAATCGAAAAGCACGTTTCCTTTTCTCAGAGTAGGATTCCCGTCATAGAAAGGAGTGCCTCCTCGAGGCTTGAAACCGTCGTCCATCGATGTCATGAGATTTTCGACTTTCTCAGTGGACCACGATATCCTTTCTTCTCCTTCGTTCTTTGGAAGAGTTATTTCTACTTCGCTCGGTTTGTATTGCGCTGGCATTAGAGTCCAAATTCGTTATCGTTCTCGTCAAAGTTTTCATCTGAGCTATCGTCGTCAGAGAATTCTTCTTCGTTCACTCTTTTGATCTTAGCACTCTCAAAAGGTGGATCGTACTCCATCAAGTTTCGGTTGTCGACTTTCTCTTCTGCTTGAACGTTCTCTACTTCCTGTATCTCGGCTCTGATGCTTCTCATGAGCTCTTTGGTTCCCCTGGAACTTATGAGCCCTGTGTTGCTCGCTGTTTTTTCTGCGGCGATAGCCTTGTACTGTGGCTTGTAGACGTCGATATCACGGCTGAGCTTTTTCATGTTTTCTTCAGAAGCCATGAGGTACATCGTCTGGCTCTTTACGATATCTAGAAGAGTCTTCTGCAGGCCTCCTAGAACTTCGAACATTCTCGGGTGCATTTCACCGCTATCGATGTTGTCCAACATTGTGATGATGGCTCTTTCGGCAGTTTCCATCTGAAAGATGAGAGCACCTAAAGACATTTTGTCCAGTTCGACTCTAGCTTGGATGTATTCCTGCTCCTGGATGATCTCTTCCGAAAGATAGAGCTTTAGAAGACCGTCCATGACTTTCTTGGCTTTGGCGTACGCGCCATTTCTCATCGTGTCGTACGATGTGACAGGCCTCTGATCCTTGAGATCGTCTAAATCTTCTTCTGGAATGTTGACCTCTTCGGGGAGGTCGTCATTTAGGAGTTCGCTGATGCTGTTCCTTAAGTTTTTCTTTGACATAAAGTTGTAGTTAGGGTATCTATCTCTAGATATCCGTTATGAAGTTGAACCGTAATTCCAATCGTCTCCCTTCGGCTGCCACTTGCTCTTGCCCTCTACCGTCCAAACTTTGGTAGAGTATCTGAAATAAGGGGCTTTTTTAATGTCAACCGTCCTGCTAGGTTGGAACCATTTAGTCCTGTTATTGGGCTGAGCACTGAACTGGCCGTTGGCGAGCTTGCTTATGTTGTAACACTTGTGTTCGTTCGGCGTCTCGCTCCATCCGATATCGATCTCAGAAGGATCGGAATGAGCAGTGTCTATGGTGAAGAGATATTCGCCTTCTTCCACAGAAAAGTCCTTCATGACCGTGAGAGTCTTGCAATTTCTTAGGACTCTCTTTTGGATCACTGATATGTTGTAAGAGAGGCAGTCCCAGAGCTGTAACCAGTCCAGAGGATATTCTTTTTCTAAATTGTTCAGGTGCCATCGAAAGGCTGAAAGAGGAAGCTTATCGTACACCGCTCCGAATTCGTCTATGTAAGTCTCAAAAAGCAGAGCTCGGTTAGGAATAGATTTTACGGTGACCCAGTGGCCTTTTTCCCATTCACCCTGTCCTAAAAATTGTCCGTCTTCTCCTTTTTCAAAATCGTAAAGATACCTCTTGTCGATCCATACTTCTACCGGTGGGATGTTGGCGACTAAATAACTCATTATCGTGGATTGTTTACTGTTGCTAATCTGAGTTCTGGCGATGCATTGTCTATGACGTCAGCCAGTTGGTTATCATCCACTACATACTGCGAGAGAACGAGAGACTGCTGGTCTATTTCTATCGGTTTAATGAAAATTCTGAGATTTGTCAGGTACATGTTGCAGCCAAGTATTCTCCACCGGTTGCCGTCCGGCATTTCTATTTTTGAATCCAGAGGTATGGTGAGAGAATAGATGTTGTTGAGTTCTGCGGTCTTGGTTGGATCGCTGAGACCTGTCTGAGCCTGTGATTCCCAGAGGAACAGGCTGAGCTGATCGAAAGAGTTAGACATGTTGACGACCGCTGCGTACCACCTGTCTTTAAGAAGCATTGCTTTCCCTCTTAGATCAAAATAGAAATAGTCTTCCATCGCTTTGATCACAAAGAAGTCCTGTGAGTAAGAGAGAGAAAAATAATTCTCCGAGACAGAATCGTAGACCAAGAAATTGCAGGTCTCTTCTTTGAAAGCTTTGGGGTTGTTCTTCAGAGTGGCAGTGACAAAGTCTCGGCTGATGGTGAAATCGCCGTCGGTCACTTCCAACACTATGGAAGCTCCGTCGTAGTCCTGAGTTCCTGAAATGACCACTATGTCTCCCACGGAAAGCGACGGTGTCTGCACAGTGGCTATCACAGTCTTTCCGTCAGACGACGAAAAGAGGCTGCTGATCTGCATGTTGGAATAGACCGGTTTGATGAACTTGGGTCTGAACCAAAAATTGATGGACCTGTCTTCTCCGGCCTGAATGCCGTACTCGTATCGATAAGTGAGAGCTTCGGTCTTTGCTGTCACCGTAGTGAGATCATAATAGTTCTTGGCTATGATGGTCCAGTTGTTGTATATCTTTTCGTCTTTGATGACGAGCCTCTTGTTGAGAACTCTTCTGATGTAGTCTTTTGCTCCGGTACCTACCGTCCTGTATTCGTTCGGTTTGGCCGTCTGTACCTGCTCGGCTTCGGCTTCTACACCGAATTTGGTGTCCAGGTCTGATATGAGATCTTCTGTGGACTCTTCGATGTTGACGTCAGAATACAAGAAGTTAGCTGACTGTTGGAATGTCACCAGCCCGACTCTCCAGTAGCTCTTGGAGTACATGAAATCGTCTGGATTTGAGATGCTGTTGACCTCGAACATTCTCTGCATGATCGGCCAGTACAGATAGTCCCCTTGCTCTGGTCGGCTGCCTCGGCCGAAGATTTTTTCAAATTCGGTTTTCACTATGTGGAGCTCGAAAGTGTCCATCGCGTAGTTCATCATCAGGGGATTGAACATGATCTCGTTCGTCGGCAACGCATTGTCAGGAACGAGCACCTTGACTTCTCCTTCTTCTATGATGTTAAAGAGGCTGTACTCTTTGAGAATGACGTCCTTGCTTCTCTGGTCGGCTTTCGTCTTGTAGTACTGGACGCAGAATCCAAAAATGTTAGAGACTACCTGGCTCAGAGTCTTGTAGGTGTTCACGCCTACTCCAATGTTGTAGGGGTTCCAGATCCGGTCCGGACAGCATTCGATGACCAGGTTATTACAGACGCTGGGGCTGTTGTCGCAGCATTCGAACTGTGGAACCATCACCAAAGTGCCCTCTTCAGTGAGGACTTCCAGTGATATTGACTCAAAAGTCATCTCGTGGCCAGTCTCTAGAGCAGCTACAGTGTACCTGTACTGGATCCAGAAGGGATTGTTAGGATTGAGATGGAGAGCCTGTAAGTTGGTGCTGTTGAGCTCCTGATAGTCAGAATATGTGACGTTGTCAGTGGACCACCTGAATTCTTTGTCGAAATAGTTCATGGTGTCCTCTCCGATGACTTGGTCCACGAAGCCGGTGACACTCTTCACTCTGAGATAGGGTGAGACGAGAGAAATGATTATCGAGTCGCCGATTGCGTCGACGGTACGTCCGTTTACGGCCATTAGGTGGCTTAATTTTGTCTATATATTTTCCTAGAGGAAGCTGTAATCAGTCTTCACTAGGATGGAAGGATTGTCCTGCTCGATCTTGGGATCTATGATGTCGAACAAGACTTCTGACACTGTGTTGAGCAGATCCATCTTCTGCGGAGTGTCAGGCTCATAGAGATTAAAGATGTCCATGAGTCTGTCAGCCTGAATGTTGAAATATGGCTTTCTGAGGAGATACTTATTAGAAAGATGGCCCTGTTCTAAGAAGACTCTGTTCAGAGCGTGGAGCCTGCTCGGCGACAGATATCTAGAAAAGTCTACGATGCCATAAGAGACTCTGAACATGTAAGAAAAAATGTCAACTTCGTCGGTCGACGCAATGAAAGCATCGGCTTTCATCGGTTTGATCTTGAGCAGAGTGAGGTTGTGATAGTGCTTGATCAGATTGTGGATGAAGTAGACTGAATTTCCCTTCGTTATGAGGCTCTCGTTCTGAGAGAAAGAATCTATGAGAGTCGCGTACTTCTTGAGCTTCAAGAGCTTCATGATTTCAGCCACAGAAAAATAGAGATCAGTCTTGTGATGGGGATCTCTTATTCCGTTGCAGCTCTTCATGAGATCGCTTAACAGGTAAGAGTCCACATGATTTCGAGTGTATAGCGGCATTTCTATCACCAGTGGAAAGTCGAACCTTCTGGCGTTATCTACCACTTCCATCGATTTGTTTTTCTATCTTCTTTAGAGATTCTATGACTTGCTCAGAATCGTATTTCATGGCGTCCTTATACTCTCTCATGCCGATCTCGTTTGCTTTGAGATAAACTGCCAGGACCTCGTCCGAGGGCGAATACACTGAATCCTTGGCTTTCTTCTTTGTCTTTGTAAAGATCCAGCCCGGAGTTCTCTTGTGACGAATGCCGACTTTTCTCCAAGAATCGGCCACTCCTATCGGATTGACGTTCAGGACATTGAACATCTGTGCTTGGACAGGATATTGGATGGACATGAATCTGTTGAGCATGAAAGCATTCTTCTTCTTAGCGTAGTCTTTCAATTCCTCGTAATCTTTGCTTTGACTAAAAATAGTCTTGACGTAGTCGAATAAGTCCATGTGTTATTTATTTTAGAAGAGATCGTCCGAAGGTTTTTTGCTCTTGATAAAAGATCGATCTTCGTCGACTGTCTCACCGTCAAAGAAATCAGCTGAAATGGAACGAGTGTCATCCAGATACTCAGTGTCTTTCAAGAATTCTTCCTTGGTCGACAGAGCTTCAAAATTAGGAATAGTCTTCTCTTCCATGCTTTCAACGTGTTCGAAAAGCTGGTTGTATATGGGTTCTGGGATGGACTTTTGGTGCAGGATGACCAAGCTCGTATTGTCCTGTATGTTTCTGTGTATCTGCTCCTGAGTCATTCTCGTGGCTGAGAGGACCTTGATCACCAGATTGCAGATGTGCCGCTGGTAGCTCTCATCGTACAGGTACTCCACCTTGAATTTGCCGTATTTTCTCACGAATTCTGCCAAGACAGTCTCGGCTTTCTTTTCAGAAACTCCGTAATTTCTGTTCTGGCCTTTCTTATTGACTTCTGAATAGTAGTACACCGGTTTGACGTTGTCGCCGGCATCTCCCATGAGAACTTTCTTGAAACCGAAATCTCCGGCGTTGACCTCTTCGACTTCGAGCTTCGAATCTTTGATGATCTGTTTCATCTGCTCTCTGAGAAAGGAACTTCCGCTGATAGCTTTCTGCATGCTGAAAATGTCAGTGGCCTGAGAGTCTTCAGCCTTGAGCCAGTCCTTGAAGCCTTCATAAGCCACGAGCCTCTTGTTGGCATTGGCATACCAAAGAGTGAAAGAATCGGTCGAAGAATTCTTGTTGACCAGCTGTATGAGGTCCTTGTCTCCTGAAAAGACGATGGTTGATTTTCCTCGAAGGTTACAATTGACAGACCACGCAAAAATGAGATCATCGCCTTCGGCACCGTTGACCTTGTGTAGGATGACTCCCTTCTTCTTCAGGAAAGATTTGAATTCTTCAGAGACCTTGTGAAAGTTTTCCCAGTTGATGCCAGAGTCTTCTGACCGGTTGGCCTTGTACTCGGCTTCGGGAAAGAAATCCTTGCGCCAGGACTTGGAGTCCACTGTGAAAACTACCTGGTCCACGATGTTGCGAAACTTCCTCATCTCTGAGGTGAAGTCTATGGACAGTTTTCTCATGAAAATGTCCATGTCTTTCTTGTTGTCTAAGGCCTTCGATGAAGACTTAGGCAGAACATAGAAGCTTCTGAATAGAAAGTAGTTGCCGTCGATCAGCAGAGTGAGCTTTGTCATGATTAAATGTAGTTAAAATGATCGACAACAGAAAAGCTTTAGGACTCTTTTATGATGCTTTGCAGCTCATAGACACAGGCGAGCATGGTGATCACCGGATCTATCACCTGTCCTCTCATAGATTGGTACTTGGCCACGGTGACGACTATCTGTGGAACTGCTCGATCGTAAGTGGGCTGTTCAGTCCTGATGTAATCGATGAGTTCAGAGCCCAGAGCCGCGAGGACGTCGTCCACTCTGTTAGAATAGTCTGAGACCAGAAGCTGATAGTTCTTGATCGGATCCACTGAGTTGAAAACGAGTTCGAACACGTCTTTAAAGATGCTGTTGAATCTTTTGACGTCCTCGACCGTGATCTTCTTAATGCCCTGCGAATGGTAGCCTTGTATCGTAGTTAGAATGCTTCTGAGATCCGGAAACTTTCTCTTCACGAGCTCAAGCATCGCTAGCTTATCCATCTCAATTCCTTCGTTCTTACAGATCTGATTTATCCTCAGAATGTAACTCTTCATGAGCTCGTTCTCTTCGTCCTTGGAGAAGTCGAAATTGATCATTTCGAAACGAGACTGGATCGGTTCCGGAATCTTGTTGATGTAGTTGCAGGTTGCTACAAATCTCGCGTTGGTACTAAACTGATCCATCGTCGCTCTGAGAGCTTTGAAAAACTGGTCAGAAACGCCATCGATTTCGTCGAGAATTACGACTTTCATCTTGCCGGCTTCGTCCATGATGCTCCGGTTGGCGCAGAAATCGGTGATCTTGTTCCTCACGGTATCGACGCTGGTATCGACCGAAGCGTTGATGTAACAGTAAGGGAGTCCGAATTCTTTGACCATGACCTTCGCACTGCTGGTCTTTCCAGTCCCAGGGCTGCCATAGAGCAGAAGATGTTGGTATACACCTTTCTTCAGCTTTTCCATGACGCGAGCGGGCACGATGAGCTCTTCTAGATTCTTTGGGCGATACTTTTCGTAAAAAAGGATGTTGTCTACTTTCACCGAGTCTTGCTTTTTTGTTGTTATTCTTATAGAGCAAAAGTGGCTCAGGTTTCAACGTTTTTGACTTTCTTGTAGAAGTGATAAATACTGTATGGCTACTAAAAGGAATGAAGCCGGTGGAGAGTACATCATCAGACGCCGGACCAACGTGATCAGGGTAAAGCCCAACGAGATCAATAAGAAATTCGACGACCCGAGGCCCATTCGAGTCTTAGAAATCTCATCTTCCAGAAAGTCTATGGCTGACAAGGCTGCCTTCAAGGCTGCTGAGGTCAATGAGATGAGGGAGATGAGAGCCACTGTGGCTCCAGACGAAAAGCATCGAAGGATAGCCAACGTCTGGAAGTACGACAATTACACTTACATTGACCCCATATTTTTGGGTGACACCATCTACATCGTAGGCGGCGGAACTTCTCTGAAGAACTTTGACTTCAACCTCCTCAGGGACAAGATAGTCATCGCCGTCAACAAGGCAGTTCTACACATTCCTTTCGCGCAGGTCCTGTACTGGAGCGACACTCGTTTTTACGAGTGGCATTCAAAAGAAGTCAATGAATTCAAAGGAATCAAAGTGACCTGCCGAGCTCAGCCTAAGAGGAACGACATCATCAACCTGCTCAATACTGGAAAGACAGGCCTAGAAACTATGTCCTACGGTCTCAGAGACGGTGGCAATTCCGGATACGCAGCCATCAACCTCGCTTACCATCTCGGTGCCAAGAGAATAGTGCTCCTTGGATTTGACATGCAGACTTACGGCAAGGAGACCCACTGGCACGACGGATACTCTTCAACGGCTGACACTGACACGATGGCCAGGCTCATGGTTCCTAACTTTGATACGATAGTGGAACCTCTGGAAAAAAGAAAGGTGAAAGTGTACAACGCATCTCCAATCAGCAAATTAGAGTGCTTCCAAAAGATCTCTATTGAGGAGGCTCTTGCTTTCGATTAGACTTCACAAATTTGAGAAAGTCTTTCTGTTCCATCTTAAGGATCTTTTTGCAGTGCTCTGTGAAATCTAGAGAATTCTGTTTGATGCGAGAATCTATCTTCTTCGCGCCTGAATGAGCCTCTTCACAGGTGGAACAGAGAAAGTTCTCAGGAGAAAAGTCTATCATGCTCGATTTTATGTCGTCCTTGCAGATAGCGCAGTTCCAATCTATGAGCTGTGAGTCTTTTTGGAGCTGGTATCGGTTGGTGAAAGACCCGACGAAGGGGTTGTGCAGAGCTGCTCTGTCGTCCTTTCTCAGCTGTTCTTGGTAAAAAATGTAAAAGATCGCAGCTATTGATTCTTTCTTGCGCGAGACGAACTTGAGGTGGTCGTTATCGAAGAGAAAGCTCTTTTGGTCGTGGGTCAGAAACTTGAGCATGATGCCATGCTTACGAGGAGCTTTTCCCCAGTCTCTGATACTGATCTTAGGATTTCTGCGAGAATTTCTTTTCGTTGACAAAGTCTTTGAAGCTTTTGAGTGTTGTGAGTGATTCTGCAGCCTGCTTTTTCTCCTCATCGTCACTTTTCTTCTTAGGCGGAGGTGGAACCTTCACTTCAGGCTTGTCTGTTTTCGGTGCTTCTGCTTTTGGCGCTTCTTTCTTAGCTGGTGGTGGTGGAACCTTCACTTCAGGCTTGTCTGTTTTCGGTGCTTCTGCCTTTGGTGCTTCTGCTTTTGGCGCTTCTTTCTTAGCTGGTGGTGGAACCTTCACTTCAGGCTTGTCTGCCTTTGGTGCTTCTGCCTTTGGTGCTTCTGCCTTTGGCTCTGGTTTACCTTCTTTGGAAGCAGTAAAAGCTTTCTCAGCTTTATCGGCTTCAGCGGATGTAAATTCTACATCAGCCTTGGTATCTTCTACTCTTGCTTCTGCTTTTTTCTTTTGATCCTCAAGAGAAGCTATTTCAGCTTTAGGATCAGTTATTGTCTTCTTATCGTATTTTCCTGCTTTGAGATTGTTTATCTTGTCGTCTAAGTCTTTGACTCTTCTTTGAGCATCTGCCATATTTCTCTGAGCATCTGCCAAATCTGCTCTAGCTGTACGGACTTTGTCTTCAGGCTTTTCTGCAGTTGATTTGTCTGTTTTACCAGCAGGTTCTGAAGTTGTAGTTTTAGCTGCAGGCTGTGCAGGTGGCGGAGGTGGTGGTGTGCCTTTTGCAGCAGGCTTACCCGATTCCCGATCGCCAGTGTCCACTGTTACGTCGTCTTTTTTCTTATCTTTCGGAGCTTTATCCTCTGGTTCATCAGATCCTTCGTAATCTCCGAATCCCTTCTGAATCCCTTTGATCTTCTCTATGTCCTGTTTCATCGTGAGCTTCAGCTGCTTCTTCTCTTCGTCGTCGGCGCCCTTGAAAAGAACCTCGTTCTTCTTCACTCGGGCAGCAGTCTTCACCAGAGAAGCTAGATCTTGCAAAGAAGAATTCTTCTTAGAGAGATCATCTATCCTATCTTTAATACCAGCCACTTTGTCAGTGAGCGCGTCCGATTTTTGATCGTGTGCTTTGCTGAGAACTTCTTTGTTATCGCTGAATTCGTCCTGTACTTTCTTAGCTCCCTGGTCGTCGCCTTTCTTCTTCAGAGCCTCTATCTTCTGCTTAGCAGCTTTAGAAGCAGCGAGCTTTCTCTTCTCAAAATCGAGGTCGTTAGCAGCCGAATCGACTTCAGCCTGAGCCAATTTCTTACCGTTATTGGTGATCTTGGTGGCCGAGATAGGGTTCTTGATGAATGCCTTGCTCTGTGTGACCACGTCGAAGAGCCCTTCCTCGAGGAACTGTTCTAGGAGTTTTACTTTTTTTCTCATGACTATTGTATTTCTAGTTTGACTGTTATTTTTTTAGCTAAAAATTTGTTCTCGTATTCATTTTCTATTTTTTCTAATTCGGGCTTTACTGCACTAAAAGTACCGCGCGCAATAATAACTCTAGGAGAAAATTCTACCCAAACTTTCAAGTCGTCAGCTCTAACTCCTGGATCGAAAACGTGCTCTCCTGGAACGTAACCGAATTGCTGTAAACTAGGATGATCATAGTCTACTTTGAGATCTGTTTTTACTCTAGGTGCATAAGCAGCTTTAGAACAATTATTAACTAAAATTGAAAAAGCATAAGTGATAAGCTTCTGGTTTTTGTACCAGTTGACCATTACAGAATCGTCAAAATTAGTTCCTTGACCTCTTGGAAAATCTTTTTGTCTGAGATCTGCGAACTGATTTATTTTGATTCTTTTATCCGATTCCATTTCAAATTCTGCAACGTCAGGCAGAACAAAAGAAACTTTCCATTGTCGTCCGGACTTTTTTGCAGCTCCGATCCATTTTGCTACATCATCCCAACGCCACGGAGTGCCAGGGTGCAAAATAGTTATCTCTCCTGAATCAATTACAGTAGAGACTAGGCCATCATTTAATTCTTTTTCAAGAATGAAATCTTCGAAGATTCTAACGTGTTTCATCGTATGCTTTTTATCTATGTTCTATATATCGCACAAAAAAAGGGACTCCGAAGAGTCCCTTTCTAAAAATCCTATCTACTAGAGATTAGATGATTTGATAGTTGTCAAATCTTACTCTCATTGTGAAGTAGTAGAGGAATGGGAAGAAACCTGCGTCTACAAGAGCGAATCTTGATTTTACAGCAATCTTAGGAGCCATTGTGAGCTCTGCGATTGTCTGTACGCTTTCAGCCATGAGGTATGGCATGAATACGAGACCAGGAGAGTTTCCGTCACCTTTTCTACCAACGCAGATTCTTGTGTCTGTCCAGCTCATGTTAGGATCTACGTAGACTGTTACGCCTGCGATAGCACCAACAGGGTAGAGAGAACCACCAGCTTGGTTAACAGTGTTAGCCAAAGGATAGGTGATGAATCCTGCGATGTCCTGAAGAGCAGAAGCTACTTGACCGTTAGTAACGGCGAAGTTAGCAGCTCCTCTACGACCACGGATAGCGATGAGGTTAGAAGAAGCGAGGATCTTAGAGAGAATTCTTCTCTGAAGAGTACCAGCGTTGTCACCTGAAGTAGGAACTGTAGATGATGTAGTGATACTTACCGCGTTTCCTTCCCAGTCGTTACCGAGAGAAAGAGATGCTGAAGTTGCAGAAGAAGCAACATAGAGGTTCAAGTTTGTACCGTCGATGTCGTATACTTTTTCAGCGTTGGTTGCACCAAGAGCGAAGAGTCTCTCGAGGATGAGCTTGTTGATTGACTGAGTCAATTCGTTCACGAGTACAGCCTCTACTTGAGCGACTGCGTCGATACCGAACTGCTTAAGGTCTTGAACTTGCTCACGAGTTACTGCAGCAGCAACTTGGTAAGTGAAAGCCTCAACAGACTTGTTGAAGAGCGAGAGACCCATGATGTTATCAGCGGTGTTCTCACCATTCTGTCTGAGGTAAGGCTGGTTAGAAGTTACGTTGTTAGCAGAAGCTCCGTAGCCAGCAAGACCGTTACCAGAGAAACCAGTGACGTGGTCTTCAAGAGCTTTAACAAGAAGAGCAGCGCCAGCAGTCAAATCTGCGATCTTAGTACCTCCTGCAGCAGCAGTGTAGATGTCACCACCGTCAACAGCTGCAGCGAGGGTTACAGCGCCAGCAGTACCGTTAGGTTGCTGTGCAGAAGAAGCCCAAGCGTTAACTTTGAAGATTGGCCATCCGTCAATACGAGAAAGACCGATGAAAGTCAATGCGTACTGAGTGGTTCCACCTGAATCTCTCAAGTAGTAAACAGTGTTTCCTACGAAAGAAGAAGCAGAATAGCCAGAAGCGTAGGTAGTGTCGCCACCATCTATTCTAACCATCAAAGGAGTCTCCAAGCTGTCAAGACGTCCACCTTGGTAGATGAAGTCGAGATAAGTAAGAACTCCAAGAGGTCCGCTCATTGGAACTACAGGAACGAGGTCGAGACCTACAGTCTGAGCTGCCACCTGCATAGCGAGTGGAAGAAGGCTGAAAGGCTTGTCACCAGAACCTGTTGCTTGTGTTGGGAACGCCGTGTTCAAACCTGGATCACCTGGGAATGTAACCGCACCCATGCCATAAAGGTTCATGTTAGGGTTGAGGTGAACTTGGTTGTACACGTTCTCGTTCAACTGATGGAAGTGGCAGTACTTAGACATCCAAGAAAGCTTTGCCTTATCGGAAATGCCAGTTGCCTCCTCAATCACGGGGGCCCAAGTCTTTACGACTTCTGCCTCATTGATCAATTGATTGTGCATTTTTTGTTTTTTGTTTTTATGCGAATTTCACGTTTGATCTTATTCCGCTCTTTGCTTCTCAGCAGTTAAGTACGTGATAGTCTATATATTATGGGCTTTATGAGAATTTTTCTTCTAGGACAATTTTACGCTTTTCAAGAAGTCTTTGCAGGCTTTGATAGCTTCGTCTTTCGGAAGAGTTCTATCACCGGACCAGACTCCTGCTCCAGTAGAACCATCGCTGAAACGACCGCCACCGCTCATGGGATAGGTTGTGTAAGAAGCTCCTACTTCCCATAAATTCTCGTCATATCCGCCGCCGTTTCCAAAAATATATCTAGGGCGCATCCAGACTAGAAGAGTTCCGATGATGTCGCCTTTGTGCTTTAAGTTCAAACGACCGACTTCCTCAGCTCTGAGTGATTTTTCTATAGGACCGCCTTTACCTTGAGGATAAGTGCTTTCGTTGATGGCTTCTTTGAAGTCTTCAAATAATTTGACGTGCATGATTTTTTTTTAATTAGCGTGACTATTTGCTCAGCTCCACTCGTCCTCTTTGCTCTTGTCGATCACCTGCTCAACCGCCTTGACCGCTTTATCTAGATCTTTCTTTGTAGCAAACATAAAATACGTGATACCAAAACCGCTTTGTTTGTACACCGTCAGACCAGCCTTTTTAATTGCCGCGTCCGCCGCTTTGATATTAGCAGCGTCTTGTAGACCAAACTCATACTCGTTTATCGCATTTTCATTTAATTTAGCAAAATCATTTACTTGTTTGGCTGTGTCTTCACCGATCTTTGCAATCTTTTTCTCAGCATCCATGATGATCTTGATGATCTCATCATTAGCCTTTCGTACTGCAGCTTCCACTTTATTTTCTACTTCTTCGTCTGCTCTAACTTTATCTTTAACACCAGGATCTAAAGCTTCGGTCCCTTGCGGAAAAATTGGAGGAATTTGGTAATGAAGCTGGTTACGTGATGCCACGTACACGAATAGATGTTCTGCATTCTTAGGCAGGAATTCTTTTCTTTCGTTAAGTGAATCAGAAGAGAACTCTTCGAACTTTTTGATATTCATTTTAGTTTCTGATTTTCATTGCTTTTGAGATAGTCGTGAGATCGTTCTTCAGCTGTCTGATACCGTAGCGGCCAGATCTGATCGCGTTCCAGGTATCTTCCAATTTCTTCTTGTTCTTCTGAGCAGCATCTACGTACTTCTTACCCCAGCTGTCTTTGCTGTATTTCTCTGCAAATTTGTCAAAATGCTGGTTGAAGTCCTCAGTGATACACATTCTCTCAGTGGCTGCGAGGCTGCCTGCGCTGAAGAAGTATTCTACTGTATATTGTTCATCTGACCAGTTAGCCAAATCCCAGCCAGCCATTCCGGCTGCGCCGAGTCCTAGCATTCTGTCTCCGACATAGTCGAGAAGACTGCCAAGATTGTAACCGTCTTTCTTTACAGAGAAAGTTCTACCGATGTTGGAGCCGACTTTGACGTCAGCATCTGCCCAGGGCTCCCAGTGATCATAAGGCTTGGTGTTTTCCCAAGCTCCGTCGCTGAGCTGACCTACGATCTCGCAAGCGAAGAGATTCTTCTGAGAAAGAGAAGCAACAGTAAAGATGCCCTTACTGTTGTATCCCTCTGCTTCGTATAGAAAAGACTGAAAGTCCTTTAGAAACATTTTATCTGATGTTTTTGAACCTTGAAGTGAGAGCTTCTTTGATGTCGTTCACTCTCTGCGTAGGCACTCCAGCTGAAGTAACTTCTACTGTAGCAGGAGCCTCATTCTCGTTGATCTTCTGAATCTCGACTTTCTTAGGACGAAGGTCCCTGGTCTGCCAGAAGTTGTCAATCTGATATTGAGTCTCTAGAGGATACATTTTAGACTGCTTGTGAATGCTGTCTTTCTGAGAAGGGTTGAGAGACTCGTAGACCTCTTTGTATTTCTCAGGCATGTTGGCCACATAGTCTAATTTTGCAGGTCCTGCAGGTGTGAAGACTGAGTTCCAAATCATGTTGGCGTCTTGTACTGACATGTATCTGTTGCTGGTGAAAGCTTCTACAACCTTAGTCTGCATGCTCTCGTTCAGCGCTTCGAATTCGTTTCTCTTTGCTGAATCGAGGAATCTCATGAAGTGCTTCTCGTCTTTAGGTTCCTCTTTCTTGTTCTTCACAGATTCGAGGATCGCATCGACTTTGGCAGTCACTGATTCTTCCACTTTTTCAGGAGTCACTGATTGTACGGCTGGAGTTTCTTCTGCTTTTGCAGGAGCTGGAGCTTCAGTCTGCTTCTCATTGAGAGTATTGAGGTTCTCAGCGAGATAGTTAGCGTATTTGCCGAGGTTCTCTACGTTCTCTTTGATGTACTCTGAGTACTTGATCATGTTGTTCTGGTTCTCTGCTAGGTATTCGCTGTAGCTGATTCCTTGGTTCATCCTCTCTGCGAGATACTTAGAATAAGAAATAGCGCTGTTTTGATTCTCAGCGAGATAGTTAGAGAACTGGATCATCTTGTCCTGGTTCTCTGCGAGATACTCAGAATAAGAAATGCCTTGGTCTACTTTCTCGGCTACATATTTAGTGTATTCTACGAGAGAGTTGGTCTGTTCTGCAACGTATTCAGAATAAGAGATGCCTTTGCTCACATTTTCAGCGAGGTAGTTGCAGTACTCTTTGATCTTATTGAGACTTTCGACCATGTAGTCTCCGTGCGAAATGCTCTTGTCGAGGTTTTCTGCCAGGTAGTTGGTATAGCCGAAAAGCTTGTTCATGTTCTCAGCCAGGTGGTTCGTGTACTCAACAACTTTTTCCATCTTCTCAGAAGACTCTTGGCCATTCTTTAGGGATTCGAATTGCTGCTTCACGTACTCGGAGTACCTGTTAAAGTCCTCGATTGAGACAAAATTTGAATTGCTCATCGTTTGTTCTGTGTTTTTGTATTTATTAGGATTCTCTTGTGTCTGTTTGCTCTCTTCTTCAGATACTTCGTAGATGAAGAGATCTTCGTCGTCGTTGAAACCGAATGATTCGTTGACTCTCCTGAGTTCAGCCGCAGCGAAGCCAGGATCAGCCACCAAGTCGTAGGTGAAGAGCTTTTGAATTTTAACCTTCCCGTCAGAGCCGACGTTTCCAGCGGCACGAGAAGAGATGTGAAGTGGGACTCCGGCTTCTACCAGAGCTTTCGCCTGTTTGCCTTTGTCAGTGTTGAGAAGCTTGATCTTTCCGACCACTTGCTTCTTGTCTGCATCGTATTCGAGGTCTTCGATCACGTGAGAGACATTCTGTAAAGAGATGTCGAATTTGGTTGGATGATCGAGCTCTCCGAGAAGTTTTCCTTTCTTTACCTTCTCCTGCAATTCTTTGAGGTGCGGTAGGAATTCCTTTTCCTCGTAAATTCTGCCGTTCTTGTTCTTGATGTCGAACTGGGTGAAAGTTCCCTGCAGGGTAATGTTATCGTCATCGCCCCTTTGAACGAGGGTCTCTCCCGAACGTTCTAAGATGAGTAGTTTCTTGGACATTTATTCTCTTAATTTCTTATTTCTATATATCAAATACTCCATTGCGAAGTTAGAGTTCGAGACCTGGAATGTCTTCAGAACCACCGGCTTCTTCTCCTCCGAGCTCTCCTGCATCCATGTTAGCGTCTTCCATGTCGGCTCCTACTTTCTTGAAGTCCTTCGGATCCGCTCCGTCCACTATCTTCTCAGCGTCTCCTGGTTCGTAGCCCTGCTTGACCAGGTCGTCGATCTCTTTCATCTTCTTGTTCTTCTTCAGATCTTCTTCGGTGAATCCACCGTACTTCTTGATCAAGAAGTTGAGGCTGAAGAACGGTACCTCGTTGAGGTCTTTGTCCTGTTCTGTGAGTCCGCTTCTCACCTGTGAGATGAAGTCTATTCTCTTAGAAGCGAGCTCCATCTGCTTCAGTTCTTCAAAGACGTTGTCCTTGTTGTACTTGATGGTGAGGTTACCCTTGAAGTTAGTGTCGTCTTCTAGCTCTGGAAAGTCGAGACAGACTTGAATGTACAGAGGCTTGACCAAGATCTCTTGGAAGATTGATCTCAATCTATTGATGAACTTGGCGAATTTGATCTCTTCTCTGTTCATGCCCTCTGCCGCCATTTCATAGGTGGCTGGGGAGTCTTTATCGAATCGGCTGAAAGGGATCTTAGAAGCGAGCTTCAGTTTGTCGTAGAACCACTGAAGAGATTCAGTGTCAGAGAGCTGTGGTCCGTCATTGGCCAGAGTGTCGATCTCCGGCTGTTCTCCGTCTTTCGATGGAAGCCAGTACTCTTTGTGGAACTGCATCATCGGCTTGCCATTAGTCTGGATCTCTCCTGACTGAGTATCGAAATTGACGAGCTCGCGATAGTTGTTCATGAGCTGAGCCAATGATTGTTTCGCTCTCGTCTTGGACTTACCACCGACAGGAATGACGAACTTCATCTTGAAGCTTGCGTTGGTCACTGCCCAGATGATCCTCGAATGTTCCATGATCCTGAGGAGGTTGAAAGACCTGATGAGCCTCTCAACGTAGGACACTCTCGAAGGAGAGTTCACTGAAGAATATGCGAGGTAGATGATCTGTGTGTCGAAGAGAACTCGCTCTTTTGGACCTCCGCCCTTGTATTGGATCCAGATCTTCTTTCCAGACTCCTTGTCCACGGCCGGCATGAGAGATACCGGATCGAGCTCTTTGAAGCCGATGATGTGTCTCTGTTCGTCGTCGTAGATTATTTCAAATGCGAGGTATCCATCCACGAGCCACTTGCGGAAATAGTTCCAGGCTGACTGCCCGTCGCTGAATCCAAAGTACTCGTATATTTTATTATAGCTATCAATGAGCTCGTCCTTGACCTCTTTCGAGACCGAGGTGTTGATCACTGGATATGCAAAGTAGTTGGTCTCATCGAAGACTATCGCTTCGTCCGTCACTGTGTCCAGAATGTCTTCTATCTCGTCTTGGACCGCAAAGTTTCTGAGCTGGTCCCTCTTCTTCATGTAGCTCTTATCGAAATAAGAGATGTTCTTCTTGTTCGAGACGTCCGTCATCGAAAGAGAAGCGAAGAGATAGTACATGTCATCGGAGTCCGAACCCATGGGGTTGAACATCCCGTAACCTATCTGGTTCTCTGTGAAACCGACTGCTCTTGAGTTCTTCAAGACCATGTCGTCGTAGTTCATTCCCAGGCGGCTAAGACGTTTTAGGGCGTCCGAAACTGGATTGCCTTTCGTCAGCGAACCCTTTCTGTCTGAAAATCCGGCCATATCTTATGAGTATTTGATGCGCTTATTACGTATATATTGTCGATAGCCCTCAGTCACCTGTCCCAAGCTAGTGTTCTTGAAGAACTTGGGTATGATGCAGCTGGCGAGATACCAATTTTCATAAGTCAGCTCGTATGGATTTTTGATGCTGGGCTTATGGTACATCTTTATAGCGTAGGAGAAGAAAAAAGTTTTTTCTAGAGGGAACAGATCTGAGTATTTGAACTGGAGCTCGGTCTGCTGTTTCACGTCCAGTCCCTTGGGAGAAGTAAACTGCTGTAAGAGCTGGGGCTTGAAAAAGTTGAACCACTCCTGTAAGAAGTTGGGTTTCATGATCTCTGGAAGCCAATTGATGTTGATCCCTATCATGTAACCCGGTTCGTAGATGTATTTTCTATCGAATTTGCCTTGGAAACCAGCGGAAAGTCGTGCTGCGTCTCTTCCGGTCTCTCCGAGACAGATGACCACAGGTTTTTGATCGTAGGGCTCGTCTGGCCAGAGAGGATTGGGGTAATCGAAGACGTACATCTTTCCAGGCTGATACTTGGAGCTCTCAGTGATCTTTTCTATCCTGAGGTTCTTCGTAGACTCAGAAGCTTCCAACCAATCGATCGCTGCTTTAGAAGCGTTCGAGAGGCTCTTGGCCTCTTTGACGAAATTCTCTCTTCTCTTCTTGATCTTGAGATAGTCTTCAGCTTTCTTCAGCTGTTCCGTCTGGAAAATTTGTATGAGAAGAGGAGTACTTGGCATTAGATGAGCTTACTGTTTTCCGTGAGAATCATGACCTTCAGAGCTCTGTCTGCTGCGAACTTTTTCAGAGCTTCCATCTTACAGAGGTTGGTCACGTAAGTGTTGTAAGCGTACTTAAAGCTCGCGACGGCTTTTTCGGTTATTCTCTTCGGTGGTTCTGGCTTCTTCAGCTGGGCTGAAGGCTTCACCTCTACTATGTATTTCTCTTCTACGCCGCCTCTCTTGATGATGATGAAGTAGTCTGGGTAGTAATTGTGGAACCTCTTGTCGAGGATGTTGAAGTACTTGATCTCTACGGGCTCTGAGCTCCATTTGATCACGTTCTCATTAGTGTCACAGAAAATGGCGAACTTTCTTTCCCAAGAAGATCTACAGATGATAGGAAGGTCACCGACATACTTGCTCAAATTCTTAGGAGAATAGTAGCTCTGTTTGAATCCTGACTTGTGAGTCGGTTTGACCCTCTTGATGTTACTCATTAGATGCTGTATATGCCTTCGGAGTCTTCTCCGTGGCTGTCCATGCTAATGGTACCTTTGTACTTTTTAGGGTGAATCTGGTTCCAGCCTTTGGCGAATCCTCGCTTTGCGATTTCTGTAAAGTATGCGAAGGCATTGGACCCTTTTTCTGGGTTGAAGCTCCTCCAGTATTTCAGGAGGTCCAGGTATGCTGCCGAGATACAGTCTTTCCGGTCTTCTGGGTTCTTGTATACGAGCCTCTGAGAAGCCTTGTTGGCGATCTTGATCATCATTTCCTGAGCTCTCGGTGTTAGGGCGTCTTGCTTCTTCGAAATGACTATTTCTTCGTAAAACTCTTTCGGTTTTACGTAATAAGCTTTTTCTTGCTTTGCTTTCATTAGATTTGTGCTTTGAGATGTTTCCTTAAAATTGTGCCTGTGTCACCTTCTGAAGTTCTATATGCGATCTCCTGAGAGTCGGAAGACTTCGCGTATTCCTCAGCGTTAACTATTATTTTATCACCGGCGTTCAATTTTGTATCACCCGCAGCGACTACAACGTAAGCTTCTCCGCTTTTAATTGACTCAGTCAACTTTTTTTTTCCGCGGTTTCAGAAATTTGGTGGTACACACCTTGGAGTTCCTTCTCTTTGGTTTCGATCTCAGAGCTGACCAAGTTGAAAGCTTCCTTCAGCTGCTCGTTCCCTGGGTAGAGAGCCATTGCAGTGATGACTTCTTTCTTCTTGTCTTCGAGAACTTTGATGCTCTCTTGGATGGAATCTTTCTTGGTCTGAAGCTCGAAAGCAGCTTTTTCTTCTGCAGTGAGCATCTCTTGTACGAGAGGAGTGATGTCGAAATTTACGAATTCGTTTACGAGCTCTTGAGCGACTTTAGCGCTGTTGACTTGTATCATTTCGTTGCAACCCATCGCAGAATTGATTCTATTGATGAAGATGCTTTCGTTCATCTTGGCAATGTTTACCGCCACTCCCTTGCGTTGTCTTGAAGCGATAGATGTGAAGATGTCGATCTCTTTTACGGTGTCGATTGACTCTACCAAGAATGCTATCTTCTCTGCCACGATCCTAGAATCGTTAGAAGTGAGGGCGCTTTCTTGAAGAGCTACCATGATGGCTTCTGGAGTGTGCTGCTGGAGGATGGCATTTTCTACAGATACTTTTTCCTCATTGATGGTGAGAGATTTTCTCTTGCCATAGTATACAAATCCTTCGTTGGTAGCACTAAACATTGAAAGAGCGTCCAGAGTCTTGATGAATCTAGCGTTCGGCTTTTGTGTTTCAGAAACTTCAGCAATACCGTTCTCAGAGACTGCGTAGAATTTGCCGGCCAATGCGATGGTTACGGTGCCGTCTTCGTTCTCTTGGACAGGGCTATAGATTTTCTGCGTCATTGCAGCAGAAGTGTCTTTCATCTCATTGAGAGTAGTTGCTATTTTGGTGGCTGCAGTTCTCACTGGAGCAGACCATGCGAAAGTCTTCAGAGTAGCGTAATTGTCTTTGATGAAGTCTTCGCCCTCTTCGATCATTTTCTCGATGGCTTCAACAGGTTTCGCATTGAAAGAAACGTACCTGTCGCTCTTCATATTGTAGAGAGCTTCCATGAGATAGAGGGAAAGCTTATTGTGAGACTTGATCTCGTCAATATGAAGACAGAGGTCTTTGACTGATTCGATCCAAGCATGCTCATGAAGTTTTTGTCTGAGGACGCTCACTGTTTCGAGATAGTTCTTCTTCTCAGTGACTACCATTGCCTGATTCTTGAGCTTCTCAAGCTCGGCTTGAGCACCGCCCTTGTTCATGTTGGCGTCTTCGAGAGACTTATTGGTGTTGTCGATGGACTTCAAAAGAGCCTGAGCTTTCTCCATGTCCAAAGCTGATAAAGAAGCGTCTAAAGCTTCGTTGATCTTTTTAACTGAAAAGCCGTACTTGCCAGCGTTGGCTGTATCGAGCTCGCCGACAGATTGCTTTGTTTCCTGAATCTTCTTGACGAGATTCTCGATTGAAAACTTCATGTTTGTATGTTTTGTTTGTGTGCTGTTTTCTTCAACGCTGATAACTTGTAAAAAAGTCCTGGCTGCTTGCTGCATGGCTACCTCGTCTGAGGTTGGCACTTCTGAAATTCCTTGAATGCCGTTGGCTGCTTTTTCAGGAGCTATTCCCATGCCGAGAAGTACGCTGTAGATCTGACCATCGGTCTTGCCGCTCTTTCTGAGCTCGTTGACCAAGATCGTCAGAGTGTCCTTTCCCGCCGCCGTTTCAGCTGCGCTAGGAAAGTGACCGTTTAGATAGACTGGATATCCCATTTCTTAGGTTTTTTAATCTTGTTTCTATATATCTTGTCTCTATGACTGTGGATTAGAATTGTTAGCATTTCGATACTCTTTGCTCTCAGAACTCTCTAAATCGCTCAAATCTACGGGCAATACGACGGTCTCGGAGAACGTCGGGCCGGTCGGCGTGACCCCGCCGGTCGGATCTGAGAGCGGATTGTAGCCCTGGTTGCTCGCCTCGCCGTCTGAGAGAGGAGCTTTTCTGATGTCGTCGATCGTGTTCTCTATGCTCTCCATCACGTTACCGAAATAGATTCCGCTTCCGTTGTAAATTCCGACGCCAGAGAGAGAAGAATTGTTCGAAGTCTCCACGACCTGCATCGGTATCTCAGCGAGCTGGAGACCGTCTTCAAAGACGTAAATGAAACTGTTGACTGCCAGAGAAAAAGAGACCTTGAATTCTTTCCTGTCAGTGAAGCCGTATTCAAAAAGCTGTTCCTGTCCCAAGTCTTCCGGAAGAGAAAAGTTAGACTGAGCCTGGAAGCCTCCAAAGTCTACGTAGAAGAGATTGTTCTTGTAGAGCCTGCTGATCAGGGCCTCGGTGACCTTGAAGAGCTCTAAATTATTGTTGACAATTACGGTGGTCGTGAAGTTCATGCTCAGAGGAATGGCCTGTGTGGAAAGAGCAAAAGTCTTCAACTGGCCCTTGTACGGTCTGATGATCTGAGTTCTCACAAATTTGTTGATCAGTGCTCCAGAATCTATGGAAGCCGAGTCGAGCTGGATCACTCCTCTTGGAACTCTCTCGTAATCGCCAATCGCCTTGCCTTCTTCTATGTTGTCGAAGAGAAATTTGTCCAGCAAAAATCTTTCTTGCCCAGTGACTGAATAATAGAAGGGTATGTCGATCTTCATCTTCGTGTCTTCGTCGATGACGTTATAGAAGTAGATCTTGTTGTTGAGCTCATTGAGCAGAGCCACTATGATGTGCCTTATGTAGGAAAGGTCCTTGTTGTATTCTGCGTTGTAGGCCGACACTTTTGGAGAGTTCTTTTCTTATTTATTCGGTTTACGCAGAGACATTGTGATACTAGATTATTGTACTACCTTTCCTCAGCATTTGGTGTCAGGAGATGGCTTCTATGGACAACTCGCTAAACCCTGAGTCCTTAGTTATTTCTATCTTTTTATCGAAGAGCTCGCTCGGAAGAACGGTGTGATTGATGACGAAAGCGTTGATCTTTGCCTCTTTGATGGTGTCGTGAATGATCCCGAGAATGTGGTACACTCCGTCAGAATCGACCGAACTGAAGATCTCGTCGAGGAAGAGAACGTTCAGGCTCGGAAATCTCACTTTCATCATCTTGATGAGAGCTATGATGATCGCAAAATCTGCTTTCTTCTTTTCACCGGTGCTCAGAGTCTTTGGATTGATCTCTTCTCCGAGGTGAGAGATGACCGAATCGAATTTGTTGTCGAAGGAGATGGTGAAAGGTATGCCTAGCCGACGAGTCATCTGAGAAATGTTGGCATTCAGGCTCGGAAGAATCATCTTCATTGCCATGTTCTTGATGCCTTCGTCGCCGAGCATTGTCTCGAGCACTCCGTAAAAGTGTTCCTCTGCCGTGAGCTCTGTTTTCTTGCTCGTCTTGTTCCTCTCTTTAGTCTTGAACTCTTCGATGAGAGACTGAAATTCAGCGTGCTCTCCCTTGTCCATCTTCTTCGCGAGTTCCAAGAGCTCTGACTTGAATCCTTGCATCTTGGAAGTGAGATCTGATAATTTAGAAATGACTTTGGTCTCTTTGCTTCTGATGTCAGAAATTTCCTTTTCGACGCTCGATACTTTCTCTCTGATTCCCTTGAGCTCTGCCTCGTTCTCAGTCTTCTCTTTCTCTAGGTTTTCCTTGAGACCCTGGTGAAATTCTGACTTGAGATCTGCATGACAGGTGGGACACTGGTCGTTCTTGAAGAGCTCTAATTCTTTTTCTAATTTTCTCTTGTTGGACTCTCGGCTTATTAGAGACTTGCGGTCGTCTTTGAGATCGTTCTCTTTGTCTATCTGCTGTTGCTTGATCGCATTCTTTGCCTTTTCGAGCTTGTTCTTATCTTCGGACAATTCCGAAAGCTTCTTCTTCAGGTCTTCTATCTTCTCGGCGTTCTGCTCTTTGGCGTTCTTCTCGAGAACTTCGAGCTTTCTTTGAGTGGCTGTGATGGATTCAGTGATCGCGCCGAGCTCGTCTTCTATGGATTTGATGCCAGACTTGACTTCTCTCTTTTCTTTCTTGACGATCTCGAGCATCTGGTTAATGACTGAAAAGCCGAAGATCTTGTCCACTATGGCTTTCTTGTCGCCCGGCGACATCGTGAGAAAAGACTTGAAATCGTTGACTGAGAGTATGATCAGGTTCTTGAAAACGTTGGCACTGATGCCGAAGAGCTCTTCTTCGAGATACTCTTGGACGTTGGTCTTTCCGGCCTGATCGAAGTCCATGCCATCCACTTTGACTTTGAAGACTGAAGGTGCGAGGCCCCTTTCGATCTCGACTTTCTTTCCTCGAGCTTCGAGGTAGATCTTTCCCCAGAGCTCCTTGTTGATCCTGTTAGGCAGGTCAGAATTGGTGAAGCCGTCTACCTTTCCGTAACAGAGAAACTTGATGATGTTGGCTATGGTGCTCTTGCCGTTGCCGTTGCTGCCGGTGATCAGGTGCAAGCAACCGTCGGATTCCATGTCTATGGATTGGATCCGGTTGCCGTAAGACGCAAAATTACGAAATTCAATTCTGTTTATCTTCATTCTTGGTTGACCTTTTGGTAGAGCTGTTCTACCGTGGACAATAGCCTCTCTTTAATTTTTTCATCGAAATTGCTCAGATCGATGTACCGACGAGAGATGGTCATGACGTCGTAGTCGCTGGCCTCTTCGGTTTCGATCTCGGTCTCTTCGCCTTCTCTCTCATAGACTTCTGTCTGTATGCTTCTAGCCGATCCTTCCAAGAGGTTGAGAAGGAGGCTCACGTTGTAATTGGCAAAGGTGCTTCGATCGACTTTGATGTCTACGAAGTTGTTCTTGAATTCCGCTTTGAGGTCGTCTATGGTCCTATCGAAGAGGGACTCTATGGAGTACTTCAAGAACTTTGGAGAGTGGTTGTTCTCGTAGAAGACTTCCACACCAGTGTCAGGCTCCAGGGTCCAGATCCCTTTGGGATTGTTCCTGTCAGAGCGGGTCATCTGAAATATGTTGCCCACGAAGGTAACGTTCTTGTTACGTTGTGCATAGTGGATGTGGCCTGAATACATTCCCTTGTAGCCGCTGTAGATCTCTACGCTGTTGCCGCTCTCATGTAAGACGTAAGGGTTAGGGTTGACTCGAAGACCTTTCACTTCAGAATGGCAGAACACGTAGTCTATTTTCCTGTGAGCGTCCAGAGTTTCCTTTTCATGGTCCTTGTCCCGACGCCAGGGCATGAGAAGGCATCTGCTCTTCTTGAATTCGTGCACTTCAGGCTCTTTGTAGACCGTGATGTTTTCTATGTGCCTCAAGATGTCGACCGAGGAGATGTCGTTAGTGTTCTTTCGGTAGATGTCGTGGTTGCCTACGATGATGTAGACCGGAAGGCGTTGAGATATTCTCTCAAAGAGATCTATGGCATAGCTCGCGACCATCAGGTTCAGAGCTTGGCGGTTGTCAAAGACGTCGCCTAGACAGTAGAAGACGTCGCCTTCTTTTACGTTCTCGTCGAGCCAGGGCAGAAAGAAGTTCTCGAAATAGTCTTTGCCGATCTCAAACCACTCGAGGTTGTTGGATCTGATACCAAAGTGCCAGTCTGACGAGAAGATGATTCTATCTGCGTTTATTTTCATTTGAATGTGGTGAACTGTCCGTTAACAAAATTGATGTGCTGTGCTTTTCCGTCCAAGTGGACTATCACGTGAGACTGGAGCCAAGAGCTTGGGCCCATGTTATAGTTCACTCTGAGCTTGGTTGACGTTCCGACAGAAAGAGCTCCGTCCTTTCTTCCTGGCGAGTGATAGTGTCCGACAACCATCTTAGTGTTGAGCTTCCTGAACTGGAGGAGTGATCCTCGAGAACCGTTAGAACCCACGTCGCCGTGTTGGCCTAGTTCCCAGCCATTGACCACGAAGCTATCGTTCCGTCCCAGAGTCTTCATCTTAGGAAACTTCTTGTTGATCAGATGAGGGATGATGCCATTAGGAGCGTCTCCTCTGAGAAGAAGATAACTGTACTCCATGTACTCTATCGAGTTCTTCATGGTGTTGGCTTTTCTCCAATCAGTGTTCTTCAACCAACGGTCTAAGAAGTCATCGTGGTTGCTTCTCACCACCGTGACGTTGTATTCTTTGAAATCTTCCAATCCCTTGAGCATGGCGTCAATCTCGGACTTCAAGGAGTTGGTGCCTTCTATTTCTTTTTTGAACTGTGCAAAAGGATCGTTCATCTCGTGGTGATTGATTGATAGGCCGTCGAAGACGTCGTGCAGGACCACATTGTCCGGTTTGATCTTCTTCATGAAAGCCAGAGTCTTGGAAATGACTTCCTCGTCGTGCTGTCCATAGTGAATGTCGCCTAAAACTATCGCTGAGATCTTCTTCACTTCTTCTATCACAGAAGAGCTCTTGTTGAGATCATACTTGACTCTGTAGTAGAGATCGTGGAAATTGCCATCGGCATCGGCTGTGACCTGACGAGCGAAAAAGACGTTCTTGTCTTTTATTTCTACTATGACGAATCCCAGAGTGTGGTGGAACTCTCCTTTCTTGCCTGACTTAGAATCAGTATAGTTCTTCTCAGTACAAGCTCCGGTAGTCATCATCATCTTAGGCATGCAGTCTTTGAGAACAGGTATCATTTCGAGCTGGACCTTCGGGGAACCGAAGACACAGGAATTGATACCGCTCATGCCCTGCAATCCTGTCATTGGATCGACTGCGGTGGGCTGGATCTTGACGTCTGACATGATCCACATGTGCTTGTGGATCTCGTGTCGATTGGCGTCCAGATACTGAGCTATTCTTTCAGACCAGGTCTCGTAATTCTTATCAGTGAAGACAGAGGTCGGATTCTTGTACCTTCCAGCAATGATGTGAATGCTCGCGTCTATCTCTTGAGCATAGGCTTCAATGTTAGAAATGAAAGCCTCGTGGACGAGTGTGTCATTCTGCGCCCAAGTGATGATGAAACGCTTTTTCTTCTTGTCAAAGATTCTCTTTCGAGCTTCTGTAAGCTGAGGAGATTCTTGGTCCTGCTTTTCTTTGATGCCCAGCTTTGACAGCCACACCTGAACGGTTCTCTCTGACTTGCCAATAAGTTTGCTGAGCTCTGACATCCTGTCGTCGTAGCTCTTCTCACGGTCCCAGTAGATCTGGGCTATGAGTCGGATGTCTTCGTCTTTTAGATCTTCAAACTTCATCGCTAAAATAATTTTCTGATCTTCTTCTTCTCCAAGATGTTGGTCGCCTTGTCGAGCTCGTTGATCAGTTCATTTTTGTACTTATTAGATAGAGAAGAATAGAACTTGGCCGGAGCTATGTCAAAATAATCGGTCAAGTGAGAAAAAATGTCAATGCGTCTAATGTTCATCAGGTTCGATGAAATGTAGCCGAAGACCTCGTTCATCTCTAGCTTGTTCAATTTACGGTGTTTCAAATTCTCGTCTATGAGATTGTGCACAGAGAACTTAGAATTTTCTATCAAGCCGTGTATCTGTTGAAAGAGCAACCTCTCGTAGAGCTTCTCTTCTGGATTCTCATACGAGTGAAAGCTCGTGTCAATGGTGAAAGAAACTCGAGCGTAGCTCTCGTATTCGTTATCACCGTAAGTGTTGTCGAAGATCTTGTCGACCTTGACTTTTAGTGGAGCGAGAGGCTTACCGTCTCCGTCGACTTCTTCAATCTCTTCGATGTCATCCTCCACGAGAGGATTTTCTGAAGTGTCAGGCGTCTCGTTGAGCTCGGCGTCCCTGAAAAATTCCTCTTCGTTGTCTGTCATGTTTGGTTAGTAATTATGTCCGAAGTCTCAGAGAGCTTCATGTGGTTATAGTCAATTGTGAATCGGCACTTGGTGCCTTTGCCTTCTCCGTCCCTGATCTTCAGAACTTTGAGCCAATACTCTCTGCCTGCGTGCATCATTTGGTCTTGGATGATCGCATACATCATGTCGGCTGTGTGAGCCAGACCTGCTGATTCAGCTATGTTCTGCATGGTGACTTCAGTAGCGTCCCAGGCTCCACGTGTGAGCTGAGTTGCTGTGATGATCAGCCAATCGTTTCTGACTGCCATCGCTCTTAAGTCTTCTGCTATCTGCTTGATCTTCAGGTATGTATTCTCGCTGTTTGGGTTTCTGTAATTGGCCAGGATGTTGATGTAATCGATCACAATCACTTTCAATTTGAAACCCTGTTTTTCTTCGAGACTCTTGAGAAAGTTTTCTATCTCCAGGACAGTTGCTTGGCTCGTAGGAAATTCTTTCACGAAGAGTTTGCCTGGAGGAAGTAGACCGTTGGAGATTCTGTCCAGCCTACGTTTCATGAAATCTCTATCAGCGCTCTTCTGTTGGTATTCATGCATCGCAATTCCTAACAAATTAGCACCTATTCTCTTCATGACTTTGACCGCGGCCATCTCAGCCGTGACGTACACTGTGTTGTAACCCATTCTCACAAAATTGGCTGCGTCGTTGGCCATCCAGATGGACTTACCCACGTTCTGCTCTCCTGCATAGACTATGAGGGACTTGGGATCGTAACCTCCATTAGTGAGCCTATCGATAAAAGTCAAGCCTGACTGAATCTTCTGTCCCTCTAACTGCAGGTGATCTTCTGGAGAGAAGAAATCTAACCCATATTTTTCATCGAAAGAAAGAGAACCCTGGTTGAGGAGGCTTATCGCGTGATTGACCACGCCTTCTACGTTGTCCGGTGAGACTTCCTGAAGCTTGACGTACTCGACCACCGATATGAGCTTCCTGTCGAAGTACTGCCACTTGACCCAGGCCTCGGTGGTTCTCTTGAGCCACTCGTCATCGTATTCTTTGATGTCAGTCTGGAAGATGGCTTCTACTATTTCGTCGTCCAGCTGTCTCTTGGACTTGATGTCTTTGATCAGGATCTTGAGCTGTTCTTTGGAAGGAGTCTCTGAGAATTTGACCAAGAATTGTTTTGACACTTTGGCCAAGACGTCGATGTCTGGATTCTTGAAAAATCCCTCATACACCTTTTCCAGGAGCATGGGGTTCTTCAAAAAGTACAAGAAAAATATCTTCTCAAAGTCTACTCCGTAGCGATCCATTATTTATTTTGCTTTTATAGTAAGTGAGAGAGCTAAAGTTTACGAAAAGTTTATTCGTAGGGGTTTTGCACCACCTTGACGATCATTTTCTCTTCGGTCACTTTGCTCGTTTTGAGATAGCCTTGTGAGACTAGAGTCTGGAGCAGCTCTCTGATGTTTTCCCGTTCCTGTCCCAACTGTGCAGCCAGTTGAGTGTCGGCAAAAGACGGGTCTTTTTTGTCTCCGACTTCTTTGATTATGTGAAAAAGCAGGTCATGTTCGTCAGGATAGCCAGGAAGATCCTTGGCTATTCCCAACACATGTTTTATCTTGACCTTGTTCCAATTGATTTTACTCATTGCTTTGAGTGAGCTCTCCAGCTATCTCTTCTGTACTTTCAAATACTTCTGGATTCTCATCATCAAAGTTTTCATCCACTCCGTAACTGAAGGTCGGTTTGATTATCTTTTCGTCTAATAGATCCAGCACTTCTTTGGTGATCACTTCCGGCTTAAAGAGCATGTTCAGATCTACCGTATCGTTGAGGTGTCTTACGCAGAGCTTCCTCGCCGTCTCAGAAGGTTGGAAGTACACGGTGACATCGTCACCTTTGTCGTTCTTGAAAGTGTGCTTACGACAAGGTTCCTTGTCTTTTTCTGGCATCTTGGCAAAATCTTTTTCACCGATGAAACGTCCTCTCTGGATGCCGCAATTGTCCCAGCTGATGAATTCTTGCAGACCGACGAAAGGATTCATGCCCTTGTTGAAATCGATCCAGAATTTAACCGGTGTGGGCTTAGCAAACCTGTTCTTGTTAGGCTTGGCTGTGACGATGATTCCTGTCGAGTTACCGTCTGCGAGTTTAGCTTTGTTCAGGAAGAGAATGATGGAAGCTGCGTATTCCGGTCCTGTTCCACCTCCTGCGACCTGCTTGCTGAAGAGGTCCTGCGTTTGATAGACGTGATTGGTAAAGAGAAAAGGTATCTTGCAGATTCCCATCTGAGTCATCAGAATCCTAAAAGTCGATTTTAAGAGCCTTGCTCTCGTCATGTCCGACTTGTCTGATCCGGAAGCAGCGTCGTCTATTTCCTTTTGAGTGGCCAGGTTACCGGCCGAGTCGAGTATCACCATGATTCGAGGAAGTTCTGATCCTTTCTTCTTGGCTTCCAACATTGCTTTTGTCAAGTTGGTGACGCTGGATCTGAATTCTTGCACAGTGTTACATGGTTCGTAACGAAGGCGGGCCGGATCGATACCGAATTTATCAGTGAGGCTTTTATCCACAGCGTTCTCAGAATCGTAATAGATGACAGAGTAACCCAATTTCTGAGCTTCTCTGACGGCGTTTAGAATTAAGTAGGTCTTGCCGGTTCCGGAAGGGCCTGCGATGGCTACCGATCTGTTGTTTGGGAAACCTCCCCAGACTGAACCGGTGAGAGCAGCATTTAGAGCATAGTTTCCAGTGCTGATGTAGTGATCTACTGTGCTTACTTCGCTCTTGTCCAAAGTATCACCAAAGGTCGAAATCTTCGACAACTCTTTGTTCAGATCTTCAAATGTGAAAGTCTTAGACATATTTTTCTTATTTGTTATTGTAGTGGA